>Ga0114968_10001504_pt1 | contig 17869 bp, 13 predicted proteins | sample M_130807_EF_Meta_FD_87020 | JGI IMG/M metagenome (GOLD analysis project Ga0114968, IMG submission 87020) | Freshwater microbial communities from Lake Montjoie, Canada to study carbon cycling - M_130807_EF_MetaG | ecosystem: Environmental > Aquatic > Freshwater > Lake | place: Lake Montjoie...
CCGGCGATCGTGGGCTTGGTGCCGCTGCTGCTGCAGCCGGACGTCGACCTCGACCGCGACGGCGAACTGGCCGTCAGCGCGGCCCGCGGGCAGCCCGATGGCCGTCGGGAGCAGCGTCAGCGCGCCCGAGTCGAGGGCGTCTTGGAGCTGCCCGTTTGCCAAGCCGCCGAGCGCGCCGAAGCCGTTGTCCGGGTCACCGTCACCGTCGTGGTCAGCGCACGCCGGGTCCCGCGCGTCCGCGATCTCGGCGACGGAGATGCGCGCATACGTCACGTCGCCCTGCGGCGCGGGCGGGGGCGCCTCGCCGCCCACGGGGGGCGCCGCGCCGCCTGCGGGGGGCGAGCCGCCGCCAACGCCCGCCTGACCACCCGGCGGTGGAGCATCGCCACCGCTCGGCGGACTGACCTGCCCGCCCATGCCCGCCTCGCCGCCCGCGGGGGGTACGTTGCCACCGCCCGTCGAGGGACCAGCGTCGTCTTCGGGCTTCGCGCCGCCGGCCGCCAGCCCGCCTGCGCCCTCGCCGCCCCCGCCCGAGGTGCCCGCTGCGGGAGAATCACCGCCGGCGCCCTCACCGCCGACGGGCGCGCCCATTTCCGCGTCGGTGCCGCCCAGACCGCGGTCGGCGCCACCCCGCACAGCCGCGTCTTGCAGAGACCCCGGGTCCACGCGGGGGACCGTTTCGATGCACGCGGCGGCGCTCACGGCCGCCGAGAGAACCCACAGTGCGCTCGCCTTCATGTGCGCTCCTCACCCGCCCCAGCGGGCCACGATATCCGCCGCGCGCCGCACGAAGGCCTCGCGGTGATACAGGTCAAAGTTGGCCCACGTCGTCAGGGTCGACGGGTCCGTCACACGGTCGACGAACAGGCGCCCGTCGAGGTGGTCCAGCTCATGCTGAAAAGTGCCCGCCGTGAGCCCGCGGACTTCAACCGAGAACGGCGCGCCGTGCCGGTCGAGCGCGTCGCAGCGGACGTGCATCCGCCGCACGACCTCGCCGCGCAGGTCCGGCACGCTCAGGCAGCCCTCGAAGATGCGCTCATCGTCGCGGCCCGGCTCGCCGAGCAGCGTGAGCCGCGGGTTCACGAACACAGTGAGCGGGTAGTTCGGCTTGTACGGATAGCGCGGGTTGTCGCGCACGTGCACGACGGCGATCCGCACCGGCGCGCCGACCTGCGGCGCCGCGATCCCCGCGCCGTGCGCGGCGTGCACCGTGTCAATCAGGTCGTCGATGAGCGCCTGGGTCTCGACGGACGCGAGCTGCTCGGGCGATACGACCGCGGCCACACGCCGCAGCACCGGGTCCCCGAGCTTGCGGACCTCACGCGCGGGCATGGCGATAGTTCGGCACCCAGCCAGACGTGTCCTTGAACAGCCGCACACAGCGGATGTGCTTGCGGTCCGTGAGCAAGAAGCGGTGGTTGCGCCCCGCAGGCACCACGATCAAGTCACCCGCCTCGACCACGACCCGCATCCAGCGGTCGTCGTTCGTGCGGATGTCGAAGATGCCCTCGCCCTCGAGCACGAACCGCACCTCGTCGTCGTCGTGGGTGTGCTCGTCCACGAACTTGGCGCAGATCACCTCCAGATTCGGCGTCTCCGGCGCGAGCTGAACGATGTCCTGCTCGATGTAGCCGTTGGCGCGCTTCAGCGCGTCGAGCGGGCCTTGGAAAGCGCTCGGCTCGAGCGGCAGGCGCTCAGCGTGAACGCCTTGGGCGCCGAGAAACGCCGCGTCGAGCGCCTCACCCGCGTGGTCGTCGTCGAAGTAGTGTGCGCGCATCGCTCTCTCTGTGGGTCAGCGCGGCTCGGCTCAGGGCCGCGCCGCAGGGTCAAGGCCGAGCTCGTGCATCCGCACGGCGGCACCGAAAAGATAGTCGTAGCACTCCGCCTGCGTCTTGGCCTCGACCCAGTCGCGCCCCCAGACGTAGACGCCGTGGCGTCGAACGAGCACCGCGTTCGCGCGCGGAAAACGCAGCATCGCGCCCGCCATGTCGCGCTCCAGGTCACACTCGTGCGCCGTATTCTCAATAATCGGCACCTCGAGCATGTCGTGGTACCCCACGCCCCGCAGGCCCTTCATCATCTCCAGGTGTGTGCACCGAAAGACGTCCCCGCGCGTCACCAAGGTCGCCAGCAGCGCGTTCTGGCTATGGCTGTGCAAGACAGCGCCCGCATCGCGTAGCCGAAATGCGTTGTAGAACAGAGGCTTACAAGCGCTCTCTCGCAGCGCGGGGTTCTCGGGTGCCCGCAGCACATTGCCTGCATCGTCGAGCTCGAACAGGTCGTCCTCGGCGATGCGCTCCTTCTGAACACCGCTCGGCGCCAAGTAGACGCGGCCGTCGACGCGCAGGCTGATGCCACCGCCCGTGCCGCTGACCCAGCCGAGGCCGTAGAACTGACGACAGAGCTCGACAATCAGGCGCTTCGGGTTCTCGTTGCTCATCGCCTCACTCTAGCAGGACTCGCCCGGCGCTCGATACGCCTCGATCAGCAGCGGGCGAAAGCCCCGGGCGGTCCAGAAGCCCGCGGCCTCGGCATTGGCCGGCGCGTAGTTGACCTGCACCCACGTCACACCACGCGCGGCGAAGAAGACGCTTACCGCGTCCAGCAGGCGCGTCGCCACGCCGCCGCGTCGGGCCTCCGGGCGCACGACCAGATCGAAGACCATGCCGATCTCGCGCTGCGCCCACACCGCCGCGCGCTGGCCGATGGCGCCCACCAAGTAGCCGTCCACGCCGTCCGGCCCTTGAGCGACCAAGACCTTCGCGCGGCGCAGCCCCATCTGCTGGCGCAAGAACGCAGCATAGGTCTCGGGCGCGTGCGGCGCTACGGCCCACAGCGGGTCGCCGTCGCCTGCGTGGTGCGCGACGAGCGCCTGCCAGAGCGTCACGAGCGCGGGCAGGTCTAAGGGCGTGGCGTCTCGGATGATTGTGGTGGGCATGAGCGGGTGCTAGCGTGTGCCGGGCAGCATGATCGCCGTCAAAGACCTCCGCAAGACCTACCGCGTGCCCCAGCGCGACCCCGGCCTCGTGGGCGCGCTGCGCTCCATGTGGCGCCGCGAGCACAAAGAGGTCCGCGCGGTCGAGGGCGTCACCTTCGGGATCGCCGCGGGCGAGCGCGTCGGTTTTCTCGGTCCGAACGGCGCGGGCAAGACCACGACCCTGAAGATGCTCGCGGGGCTGCTCAGGCCCACATCCGGCGAGGTCTCGGTCAACGGCTTCGAGCCGCAGCGCCGCGAGGCGGCATTCTTGGAGCAGATCACCTTGGTGATGGGCCAGAAGCAGCAGCTCCTGTGGGACCTGCCGCCGCGCGACACCTTCGCGCTCAACCGCGCCCTCTACCAGATCCCCGACGCGCAGTTCCGCGAAACGCTGGGGGAGCTGACCACGATGCTCTCGCTCGGTGAGCTCGTTGACCGCCCCACGCGCAACCTGTCGCTCGGCGAGCGCATGAAGTGCGAGCTCGCCGCGGCGCTGCTCCACCGCCCCAAGGTGCTCTTTCTCGACGAGCCGACGATCGGCCTCGATGTCGTGATGCAGCTCCAGGTGCGTCACTTCATCGCCCAGTGGAATGAGCGCTTCGGCTCGACCGTGCTGCTCACGAGCCACTACATGGATGACGTGCAGGCGCTCTGCCCGCGCGTCATCGTCATCGCCGCGGGCGCGCTTCGGTTTGACGGACGCCTCACGGACCTTGTCGCGCAGGTCAAGCCGCGCCGCCGCGTCGTGGTGCGCCCGCCCGCTGGCTTCACCGCGGCGTTTCCCCCGCCGTTCGCGCTCGAGGGCGAGGCGTGGGTCGCAGACGTCGCCCCCGCGGATGTTGGCGCGGCCGTGCAGCAGGGCTTCGCCCACTGCCCCGGCATGGACCTGCGTGTCGAGGAGCCGCCGCTCGAGCAGGTCTTCGCGGACTTCTTCGTGCAGCACCGCACCGCATGACGCGCGCGCTCCGGGCAATGCCCACGCTGTTTCGGGTCGCGACGGCACAACTCTCGGCCTATCGCGCCGAGGTCCTGATCTGGATCCTGACCGCCACGATGCCGCTCGTGATGATGGCGCTGTGGGATGCCGTTGCCGATGGCGGCCCCGTCGGTGGCCTCGGTCAGGGCGATCTGGCGCGGTACTTCACAGTGACGCTCGTCGCGCGGCAGCTCATGTCGGCCTGGCTCTCGTGGGAGCTCAACCCGCTGATCCGCACGGGTGGGCTGAGCGCGCACCTGCTCCGGCCCATGAGCCCGTTTTGGTATTGGCTGGTGCAACACGTCTCGCACGTGCCGCTCCGCGCTGTCGTCCTCGTGCCGCTCATCGCCGCCTTGATCGCCTGGCGGCCGGAGATGGGCCTCACGCTCGACCCCGCGCGGACGTCCGTGTTTGTCTTGTCGTGCGCGCTGGGCTTCCTGCTGAACTTCGTGGCGCACATCTTCTTCGGCGCGCTCGCGTTTTGGACAGGCCAGAGTCAGGGCCTCTTCATGGGCTGGTTTGGGCTCTGGTCGTTGTTCGGCGGCTACCTGATCCCCGCGCGCCTGATGCCGCCTTGGATGGCGGCGCTGAACGAGGCGTTGCCTTTTCGCGCGATGCTCTCCATCCCCGTGGAGATCGGCGCGTCTCTCATGGCGCCCGAGGCGTGGCTCGGCGCGCTGGCCTCGCAGGTCGCCTGGCTCGTCGCCTTCGCGGGCATCGCGGCGTGGACCTGGCGGCGTGGGCTGCGCCGCTACGAGGCCTTCGGCGCATGAGTCTCTCGCGCGCCTTCGACGCGGTGGGTGCCTCATGGCGCGCGTCGCTGCTCGCGAGCACGCAGTATCGCGGCAACTTCGTGCTCTCGACGCTCTTCTCGGCGCTCTGGACGGCATGGTCGGTGCTGCCGCTCATCGTGGTCTTCGACCACGTCGAGTCGATCAAGGGCTGGTCCCCGGCCGAAGCGACGCTCGTGATGGCTTGGTTCGTGATCTTGAGAGGTGTGCTCGAGGCGGTGGTGCAGCCGAACCTGACGACGCTCGTCGAGCGCGTGCGCTCAGGGACGCTCGACTTTGTGCTCCTCAAGCCGGCGGATCCGCAGCTCCTCGTGAGCTTCTCGAGCCTAGAGCCCGGCCGCCTCTTCGACGTCCCCGTCGGCCTCGGGCTCGTGGTGTGGGCGCTCGACCAGATGGCCTATTCGCCGTCTCTGCTGGATATGGCGGCGGCCGCCGCGCTCACGGTCGCGGGTGCCGCCATCATCTACGCCCTGTGGCTCTGCGCCGCGGCCACGTCGTTCTGGTGGGTCAAGGTCGACAGCTTGACCTACCTGCTCGGCGCCGTCATGGACGCGGGCCGATGGCCGGGCAGCGTCTATCGCGGCGCGGTGCGCGTGCTGTTCACCTTTGTGTTTCCGATCATCGTGATGACCAGCGCGCCGCCCCGCGCGCTGCTCGGCCGCCTTGAGGCGCTGCACTTCTTCGGCTGCGTCGCCCTCGCCGTGGCTTTCGCTTTCGGTTCTCGCCTCTTCTGGCGCCGCGCAGTCGCGAGCTATACTTCGGCCTCGAGCTGACCCGATGTCGCCCCCCAATACCTTCGGTCTGCACATGGTCAGCCTGCACGGAGGCGGCGGTACGCGCATCGCGCGCAACTTCCTGCGGTGGAGCGTGGAGCACACCGACGCGCGGTGGCTGTTCTGCATCCCGCGCACCTTCGATGTGCCCCCGGAGTGCGCCGCCGCGCCAACCCGCTACCTGAGTCGCCCGTGGAGCACCGGCCACTGGGCGTGGACCCGTCGCCTCGTCTACGACAACGTGACGTGGCCTCGTGAGCTCCAAGCGCAGAGCGCCCGCGCGATGCTCTCGCTCACGAACGTGGCCACATTGCGACCGCGTGTGCCGCACCTGCTGCTCGTCCACGACGCGCACTTCGTCTACCCCGAGTCCGAGGTCTTCGCACGCATGCGCCCCATCGAGCACGCGCGCCGCGCGGCCCAGATGCGGCTCGTCGGCGAGTGCGTGCGGGGCGCGTCAGAGGTCGTCGCGCAGACGCCCGTGATGGCCGACCGTCTCCGCGCACAGTTCCCTGCCCAAACCGCGGGCAAGCCGGTGCATGTCTGGCCCAACTCCGCGTTTCCCATCGGGGACCGCGCTGCCCCGCCGGCCCCACTCCCCCCCGCCGAGGGCGGTGACTGGCTGGTCCCGACGCAGTACTACCCGCACCGCAACCTCGAGGTTCTGCTCAAGGTCGCCGAGCGGCTGGCTCGAGCAGGCGACCGCCGCCTGCGGTTCGTCGTGATGGTGACCGACAACGACCACGCCCAAGCGCGCGGGTTTCGCGACGCGATCGCGCAACCGCGTTTGTCGCCGTACTTCGAGAACCTGGGGCGCCGCCCGCCGAGCGAGATGCCTGCGCTTTACGCGCGCTGCGTCGGGGTCGTGCAGCCCTCGCTCCTGGAGTCCCTGAGCTTCGGGTACCTCGAGGCGATGGCGCTCGGCCGACCCACGGTTGCGAGCGACTTCGACTTTGCCCGGGTGACCCTGCAAGACGGCGCGCTGTACGCGCCCCCACACGACGCGGAGGCCTTCACGCAGGCGCTCCTTGCACTCACGACCGAGGCCCACACGCGTCAGGCCGTCGCGGAAGCGGCGCGCGCGCGTTGGCTGGACCTTGAGGGGCAAGCGGCGCCCACCTTTGGGCGGTATGTCAACCGTCTGTCGGCGCTTGCTTAGCGCCCCCGTTAGGACGATCATCGGAACCGATGACGCACCGAATCGCGGGCCGATACCGCCTCACTGACCGCATCGGCGCAGGTGGCATGGGGATGCTGTGGGCGGGCTGGGACGAGCGCGCGGAGCAAGCCATCGCGGTGCGCATCATGGAGCGCGGCCTCGATGAGCCCGAGCGGGTCGCTCACTTTCGCGCCAGCGCGCGGGCCGCGGCGCGACTGACCCACCCGGCGATCGTCCGTCCCCTTGACGAGGGCCTCGACGTCGAATTCGGTCCGTTCGTCGTCACGCCCTGGATTGACGGCTGGCCGCTCTCGGCGTGGGCAGGCCTCGTGCCCCCCTGGGCCTTCACGCGCAGCGTCGCGCTGCAGCTCTGTGATGCACTCGCCCACGTCCACGCGCGCGGCCTCGCACACCTCGACCTGCGGCCGAGCACGATTCAGATCGAGGCCACCCCCGATGGCCCGCGCGTCCGCATCACAGACATCGGCTGCGCGCGCATCGACGACGGCTTCGGCGACCGCGCCGTCGGCTCTGAGTCCACGCTCCGCCTGCGCGGCTCGCTGCGCTATTTGCCGCCCGAGGTCTGCGACGCGCCGCCGTGGATGCAGGGGCCCTGGTCCGACCTCTACGCTCTGGGCCTCGTCCTTTGGGAACTCATCGTCGGCGCGCAGCCGCTCGAGGGGCTGAGCGGCATGGCGCTGCTGCTCAAGCGCGGCGCTGAGCCCGCCCCCACGCTGCCCTCTGGCGCGGGGGGCCTTCATGAGGCCACCCTCCGTGAGCTCATTGCGCGGCTCCTCGCTGTCTCGCCCGTCGAACGACCACGCGCGATCGCTCAAGTCACCACGACGCTCGCAGCGCTGGCGCCCGCGCCCGGGGAGCCCGCTTGGGTCGACCCGCCCCGCGGCCCCAAGGTCCGCCAAATCGGCTTCGACGAGGAGCGCGGCCCCGCAGGCGGCTACCCCCTCTGGCCACAGCGGCCCGCGCCGCTGATCGGGCGGGCGGCCGAGGTGGGGCGCGTGCGGGCCGCGATCGAGCGCGCCGTCACAGGCCAAGGCTCTCAGGTCGTCGTCATCGAAGGCGAGCCGGGCCTCGGCAAGACGCGCCTGATGCGCGACGTGGTGCTCGAGGCGCGCGAGCAAGGGGTCGCCTCCGGCTGGCTCGTCCAGTTTGCTGCGGGCAGCCCGCCCGGCGCCGGGCTCGCGGCCACGCTCGAGGGCCTGCTGCGCGCAGGTCAGACCACAGCCGAGGGCATCGAGGCGCGGTGCGCCGCGCTCCCGCTCCTCCTCGGCATCGAGCCGAGCGGCCTCGACCGCGTCCTGCCTGCGCTGCTGCGCCCCGACCCATCGCCGTTCGCTCGGCCGGGCAACGAAGCGGATCCAGGCGCCGAGGTGGGCAGCGTGGGGTCGGCCCACATGCTCGCGGCCGCGTTCGTCCAGGTCCTGACGCGCGTGACAGCCACCCAAAGCGTGGTGCTCGGACTCGATGACGCCCACCTCGCGAGCGTGCCCGAGGGGATTCACTTGGTGCAGCGGCTCCTGGCCGCGGCGGACCTGCCGGTGTGCGTGGTGGTCACCGTCGCGCCCGGCCAGTTGGGCACTATGGGCCTCTCGCAGGCCCTCGCTGAGCAGCCGCGCGTCGAGTGGCTGACGCTCGCAGCCCTCTCAGACGACGACGCCGCTCACTACGTCGCCGCCCGCCTGGGCTTGCCCGACCCCGACCACAGCGCGGTGCTGGCCCGCACGAGCCGCCAGCCCGCCGCCCTCGAGATGGCCTGCGATGAGCTGCTTGAGCGCGGGATCTGCCTGATCGACGGCTGGACGCGCCTACAGCCGGGCTTCGTCGTGCCCGAAGGGGTCAATGAGCTCTTCACGGCGCGCGTCGAGGCACTGCCGAGCGTCGGGCCCGATACGCTCGTCTCCGACGTCGTGCACGGCCTCGCGTTCGCGCGCGTGCCGCTGACCCCCCGTGTGCTCAGCGCGCTCGTTGAGACCGACCCCCATCGCCCCTGGTCGAGCGCGCTGTCTGCGGCCGAGCGCGCACGGCTCATGGTCCGCGACAGCGACGGCACCTGGGCCTTTACCTCGAAGCGACTGGCGGAGTGGCTCATGCTCCGCGCCGGCCCGCGCGCGCAGAGCTGGCATCGGCGCTGGCTCAAGGCGCTTCAGACGCTCGAGTCGGGCGGTCGAGGCGCCCTCGGCATTGAACGCGCGATTCACGCAGCGCAGCTCGGTGAGACTCATGCGTCCATCGACGCGCTCATCGAGGCGGCCGCTTGGGCGCTCGGCCCCGCGCAGCAGGCCCTTGAGCGGGGGCTCGTCGCCACGCACCAGCTCCACCAACTCGCTCAGGCCTCGGGCATGCCGCTGGCGTGCGCTCAGGCGTCGCGCCTGCGCGCTGAGCTGCTCCGGCAGGGCGGCCACGCCGATGCAGCGGGCCGCGCCATCCATGATGCGCTCGGAAACCTCGCCGCGGCCGACAACGCCATTGAGCGGGGGTGGTGTGTCATGACGCTGGCATGGCTCTCGCTCGACCGGATCGACATCGCAGCGGCGGACGACCACCTGCAGACGGCGCTCCGCCTCTTCGAAGGGGCGGGTGACGTCGGCGGGGCATGCTGGGCGCACATCGGCTTGGGTTACGTCGCGATTCACCAGGGCGCCCACCGCGTCGCGCGGACGATTGGGAGCCAGTGCGAGGACACCTTCGGCACACTCCGCGCGGCGCGGGGCGAGCTCGCTGCGCGCTGGCTACGGGCGCGCGCCGCCGAGGCCGCCGGCGATGACGCCCTCGCGGAGCGACGCTTCGTTCGCCTTCAAGAGGTCGCCGACTCGCGGCGCTGGCTGCTGGAGGGGGCGCTCTTGCGCGTCCGGCGCGTGCGGCTCGCTGTCCGGCGGGGCCACCTGCGCGAGGCGCTCACCTTGCTCGATGAGCTCGCTGCGACGGCCTCGATCACGCGCTTGAACCGGCTGCTCGAGTGGTCTCAGGCCGCGCGACCCGCCGTGCTTGCGCTCGCGGGGGACCCGCAGACAGCACGGCGCCTCCTGACCCATGTCCCCAAGCCCGGGCCAAGGCTTGCGCCGCTCGTCGTAGACATCATCGACGTCGCGCTGACCGAGGCGGGCGAGTCGGCGGGGCCAAAGCTCGAGGCGGCGCTCAGGGCGCAGCGCGACACGCTCGCTGCGCTGAGCTAAGCGCCGGTCGGGCGCACGAAGTGGCGCACAGTCGCAATGCCCGTATCGAGCGGCGGGGGGTTAGGTGCCCAGGACGTCTCGACGAAGACCGTCTCCGCCGCGGGGAACATCCGGTGGAACATGTTGCAGTTCCCCGGCTCGTTGTCGAAGGACGCCACAACGTCCCCGAGCGTGCCAAGAAAGTCGACCACGTCCCGCTTAAACTCGAGGTCGGGCATCTCAAACGCGGGCTTCAACACCAAGACCGTGTGAGCGAGCGCGATCGGGAAGCCATGTCTGCGCAGGCTCTCCAAGCAGCCCACAGCCATGTTCGGCGCGTCACGGCCCGACAGGTAGACGACCGTCGCGCCCGCCTCGTAGCACGCGCGGACGTACACGCAGCCGCCCGCTACGGGCTCGTCGAAGCGCTGCCACGCGTCCGTGAAGAACCCGCCGCGCCACGCGTGCACGGCGGCCTCGATGACGTCAACGCGGTCCTCGCCCACACCCGCGAGGATATCTTTGAGCAGGTAGGGCAGATGGTGTCGCGGGCCGCCGAGCAGGCGCGACTCCAACAGGGCGTCGCCGCGCTCGCGCGCGAACTCCAGCAGCAGCTCGACCGTGCGCGGCCCGTTGTCCAGAAGCGTGTGGTCGAGGTCGAACACGACGACCGGCGTCTTGCCCCCCTGCTTGACCGCGCGCACATGCGCGAGGATCCGGTCGAGGACATGCGAAGCGGTCGATTCAGACATCGGGGCGACTCCAGCGCTCAACATTGCGCGGCCGCATCGTGCCACAACGCCGATGGTGGTGCATCCTTGGGGCATGCACACACCCCTGCCCCGCGCCAGTCGCATTGTCCTCGCCTTCGACGGTGTCGCCTACCTCGCGCTCGGCCTCTGGCTCTGCGCTGACCCAACGGGCGGGCTCGCGGGCGTCCAAGTCGCGGCCCTCAACCCCATTGGCGAGACCGAGCTCCGCGCGATGTACGGCGGCCTCGAGGTCGGCCTCGGCATCTTCGGCTTGCACGCCGCGCGCAACGCCGCGCTCGGTGTCGCGGCGCTGTGGGCGAACGTCTATGTCCTGACCGGCCTCGCCGCCGCGCGCGCCGCGGGCGTGCTGCTCGGCGGTGGGGACTCGCCCATCATGCGCACGCTGCTGTCCTTCGAGCTGGTGTCGCTCGCGGTCAACGTGTGGGCGCTCCGCGCTGCGCGCGCGGCCACCTCAGCGCCGCCGGCCTAATCGCCGGCGGTCTCTCCTCAGCGCCGACGGCGCCGGCGGACCGCGACGAGCGCGCCGAGCGCCACGAGACCCAACAGGCGGCTCGCGCCCGCAGAGGACGCGGTGCTGACCTGCGAGCACCCAGGGCTGTCACTGCCACCGCCGCCGCCCGACACGTGTCCGCCGTCGGCGGGCTGCTCAACGGGGCCGGCGTCGACCTCGGTGATCACGCCACAGCGGCGCGGGTGCGCGACCGGCCGAGCGCCACACTCCGCGGCCGTGACCTCGTCGAACTGGCCATCGGCGACCTCGCAGCAGATGACATCCGTGCACGCCGCGGAGTCTACGGTTACGCCCATCTGGTCGCCGCAGACGCGCGGCGCCAGCCACTCCAGGTGCCCATCGACGCGGCAGCAAATCTGCGCCTCGCACAGCTCGTTCGCCACGACGCTCAGCCCCTCGCCGACGCACGACGCGGCGTCAGTCAAGGCTGCCGTGCCGTCCGTGCGCTGGCAGCAGACCTGAGCCGCCGGCTCACACTTCTCAGCGGCGGTCGGCGTGCCACCGCGGGTGGCGCAGACGTCGCTCGGCAGGGTCGCGGTCGTGTTGTCGGGCAGGGCGCAGCACACGTCCTCAACGACGACCGGCTCGCACGCCGCGCCCGTGTCGTCCACGCGGCCACCGCGCGCCGCACACGTCTCGATGGACACGCTCGTCGCCGTACCGTCCTCAAGCACGCAGCAGACCGCCACGCAGCAGCTCGGGTCCGTCTCCAGACCGTCCCGCGCGGCGCACTGCGACGGCACCAGATTCTCCGTGGTGCCGTCCGGGAGCGCGCAGCAGATCTCCTGCTCCTCGCAGCAGCTCTGGTCGACCTGCAGGCCGCCCTTCTGCTCGCAGTCGGAGACGGACAGCGTCGCGCTCGTGCCGTCCGGCAGGGTGCAGCACACCTCGGCCGAGCAGAGTGAGTCTTCAACGCTCACGCCGCCCGCGCCGTTGCAGGCGAAAGCCGTCGCGTAGACCGGCTGACCCGCGATGCCCTGGCAGCAGACATCCGCGCAGAGCGCCGCGTTCATCGCGTTGCCGCCCGCCTGCTCGCACTCGAACGCGCTCACGAAGCTCGCGCTGTCGGCGGTGACACAGCAGACCGGCGCCTCACAGAAGGACGGGTCGGCCGCCATCATGCCGCCGGCGTCGCGGCATACGCCCGCCACCTGCGTCGCGTACGTGCCGTCCGCCTGGTGGCAGCACACCTCGAGGCACAGGTCGCCCCACAGCGGCGCGTTGCCGAGCGCGAGGGCGGCGCGGAGCGCTTGCCCGCCGCCGTTGTCGCCGCACTCTTCGGCCGACACGTAGCTGTAGGTGCCGTCGGGCAGCGCGCAGCACATGGTGGCCTCGCACACTTCATCGGGCACGGGCGCGCCCTGCTGCGCGACGCAGTCCGCGTGACTCGTCGTGATGGCCGTGCCGTTCGGCAGACGGCAGCAGAGCTCGTCGTCGCAGCAGATGGCCTCGTCGATCTCACGACCGCCGGCCCGCTCGCACTCGTCCGAGCTGATGAGGTAGGGCAGCGCCTGGCCTTGCACGCCCGCGCAACAGACGACGTCGAGACACAGGACGTCGGCCACAGCGATACCGCCGCCCTGGTTACATGCCTGTTCGGTCGAGGCGATCGGGTCGCCGATCGGGAAGTCGCAGCAGACCTCGCAGGCGTCGCCGATGCCGTTGTTGTTCGCATCCGACTGGTCGGCGTTCGGCGTGTTGACGCAGTTGTCGACCTCGTCGCAGACGCCGTCCTCGTCGATGTCAGAGCAGATGCCGCCGATCGCGCGCTCGAGGACGAGGATCGCCCACGCCTGGTCGGCGCAGGGGTTCCATTTGATGCCGTTCCGCCAGAACTGACCGAACGTCGCCGGACTCCCGGCGTTTTGGTCTTGCTGCGACAGCAGGGTGTACGCGAAGTCGAAATACCAACGCGGCGCTTCATTCGGGTCGGTGTAGTACCCGACACCCGTCTGGCCCGGGTTGATCGGCGCGAGCGGGAGCACGTAGTTCGCCGCGTTCGCGAAGGACGCGGGTCGAGGCAACATGCTGGGGTCGCGCTGGAACTGACGAAACTGCGGCGAGGCAGACGGGAGCAGCGTCCCGATCTGGGCCGGCGTAATGACGCCGGGCAGCGCGTTGTTCTGCAGCTCGATGAGCCGCATCGCCTTCGTCGCCGACCACATGAAGTACTGGAGCGAGTTGGGCCAGGACTCCGCGTTGTCGCCTCCGTTGATCTGGGTGTAGCTGTAGTGGTTGCGAATCCACTCGAGCGTACCCTGCACGGCGGGGTCATTCACGTCGCGGCCGCCCGCCACAAGAGCCCAAGTCGCGGACGCGGTCTGCTGCAGGGAGCGGTCGGCCCCACCGTACTCGGGTGCCCAATAGCCGTGCGCCCGCTCAGTCGGCGAGAACGAGTTGGGCGTCGGCGCGCCGTTCGCCTCGTAAGCCGCGGCGGCCGAGGCGAGGGCCGCCGTGATCTGGGCCGTCAATGCGGGATCCGCGTACGGACCCGACTGGAACAGGCCCTTCGCGGCCGACAAGCCGCCGATCGAGAGCTGCGTCACCGACGAGTCGTTCACGACGTTCGGCGCCGCGTAGCCCCAGAAGCCCGAGGCGTTCTGGTTCGCGAGCAGACGGTTCACGCCGGCGACCAACGCCGCCTCAATCGCGCCGGTGGGGTCAGGTCCCTGCGTCCGGAGATAGAGCGAGAGTGCCATCGCGTTCGCGCCATCTTGGTAGTTGTCGTTCCCGAAGGCGCTGGCGATGATGAACTGAATGGCGCCGGTGACGCGCGCCTGGTCGGCCGCGTTCGCGAACTGCCACCCCTGCGAGAGCGCGTTCTGGGACGGATCGGCGCGTCGCTTCTCGAGCACCGCGAGCGTGGCGAGGCCCGTACCTCGGCCGCAGAAGTTGTTCACCGCGCTCAGGTGACCCTGCGCGTCGAGCCAGTTGATGCCCCAATCGATCGCCGTCTCGACGTCGTTACTGAAGTTCGTGATCGGCTGGTTGATCTGCGCCGAGGCCGACCCGACGCCGAAAGCGAGGACGCCCGCGGCGGCCTTGAGACCGTGCTTGAGCGAGAGGTTCATGCCTTCTCCTGATTCGAAACGTGACGCGCCGCGCCGCGACGACGCGGGCGGGCAGCGATGAGACCGACGAGCGCGAGGCCGAGCATCGAGCCGGCCGCGCCATTCTGAACGGGCGCCGTCGAGCACCCGCCCGCTGCGGGGCGAGGCGTCGGCGCGGTGTCACTGCTCGACCCTTCGGACGACGGCTGGAGAGCGTTCCGCGCGACCGCTGCCGCGTCTCCCAGGGTCAGGCAGAGCCGCATGTCCACAGGCGTGCCCGTGCAGTTCTCACCCGTGGTGCGCGAGAAGAGGCCGTTCGCCTCGCAGCAGACCGGGCCGCTGCAGTCGTAAGCGTCCGCCATTGCGCCGCCCGACTGTGAGCACTGGGCGTGGGACAGCAGGTCGTAGCCACCGTTCACGTTGCAGCAGTAAGTCTGGTTGCCACAGCTGTCGAAGTTGACGGCCACGCCGAGCAGCGCCTGACACTCTTGCGGGTCGCGGTAGACATTGAACCCGTCGCGGGTCGCGCAGCACACGTCGCGCACACACTCCACGTCCGACCGGCCGATGCCACCGAGCGCGTTGCACTGCAGCGGGGTCGTGGTCTGAGACGTCCCGTCGCGCAGCGCGCAGCACACATCGCCCCCGCACAGCGAGGCGTCGTCCTGCGCGATGCCCCCCTGGCTCGCGCAGACCGCCGCGCTCACGTCATACGCCTCGAGCGCGCGCCCGACGCGGCAGCAGACCGTCGGCTCGCACTCACTAGCGGCCACGGCGATGCCCTTGCGAATGCGACATTGCAGCTCACCGACCTGAGCCGTATTGCCCTGGCGGTCCATGCAGCAGACCGTCGGCTCGATCAGGACACACTGCTCGTCGGGAACAACCTGCCCATTCGTCTGCGAGCACTCAGAGCCCGAGGCGATGAAGGGCAAGCGCGCGGCTCCTTGGCAGCAGACCTGCGCGCGGCAGTACGCAACCTGGATGGGCGTGCCCCGCTGGTTGCGGCACTCGACGTCCGAGACGTATTGCGTCGAGCCATCGGCGGCCTCGCAGCACACAATGGCCTGCAAGGCGCACTGGTCGGCGCCCGCCTCGACACCGCCCGCCGAGTTGCACGCGAGCAACGTCTGCGTCTCAAAGTGACCGTCGCGGTAAGCGCAGCACACCTCGCGGGCGCACTCGCGGCCGCTCGGATCGACCCCGCCGCCCTGCGCCTGACACGCATCAGGCGAGATCGAGAGCGCGCCGCCGTTCACGATGCAGCACCGGGGCTCGTCACACTTCTCTGGCGCCGTGGGCACACCGCCCGCGCTGGCGCACTGGTCAGCAAGCTGGGTAATGGGATAGCCGAGGCCCGGGATCGCGCAGCACACCTCAACGGGCTGCGGCGCGCACACATCATTGGGGACCACGATGCCGCCCTGATTGATACACGCGAGCTGATTCGCGAAGACGGGCACAGGCTCGATGCCGCGGCAGCAGACCTCTTCGCACCACACGCCGCCGAGCGGCGCGCCGCCCTGCGCCGCGCACTGGCCGGGCGTCGTGTAGAACGCGCCGTTTTCAAAACCGCAGCAAACGGGCGCGAGGCACAGGTCCGCAGGCACGACGCCGCCGCCGAGCACTTCACAAGCGCCGCCCGTCACGGTCACGTAGCCGTTCGGGCTCTCGCAGCACACCTCGGCGCACTGGTCGTCCGCGACGATCGCCCCGTTGCTCGCGTCGCACTCGAAGTCGGCGAGCGTCACGAAGCCGGCCTCGGTCCGGCAGCACACCGAAACTTGGCAGGCCGCGTCCGGCACGAGGACGCCGTCCCGCGCCACGCAGTCCGCGAACTGGGTCGTAACGGTCGAGCCATCGGGGAGCTGGCAGCACATGTCAGACGCGCAGCACATCAGGTCGGGCACGACCTCGCCGCTTGAGTCCGTGCACTGCGCCGCCGTGACGAGCGTCGCGACGATGCCCGGCCCTTGGCTGCAGCAGACTACGTCCTCGCACTGCTCAGCGCTCGTCGGCATGCCGAAGGCGCTCTTGCAATCGTCGGCGTCCAGGTACGTCGCCGTGCCGTCGGGCAGCGCGCAGCAGAACTCTTCGCACGCGTCGCCGATGCCGTTGCCGTTGCTGTCGAGCTGGCTCTCATTCGGCGTGTTGACGCAGTTGTCTTCCTCGTCGCAGATCGTGTCGCCGTCTGTGTCGACGCAGAGGCCGCCGATGGCGCGCTCGAGGACGAGGATGGCCCACGCTTGGTCGGCGCAGGGGTCCCAGATACCTGACGCCGGGCTCCCATCCTGCGGCACGAAGTTACCTCGCTGCGCCGGGTTGGCGTAGTTCGAATCTTGGTGCGTCAGCAGCGTGTAGGCGTAGTCGAAGTACCACCGCGCCTGCTCATTCGGGTCTGCGTAGTAGCCTGCGCCACCGCCCGGTGAGCCGCCAGCGAGGGCATAGGAAGCCGGACGGACGACCGTCGCGGGGTTGAGACTGCTCTCACGCCCTGCATAGGCAGGCGCACTGCCTGCCGCCAGCGTGCCCATGTCAGCGGGCGAAATGACCCCGGGGCCCGCATTGTTCGCCAGCTCGATGATCCGGAACGACTTGGTCGCACTCCACAGGTAGTATCGGTACGAGCTCCAGCCCGCCCCGTCGCCCCCCAGATCCGAGTAGCGGTAGTGGTTACGCAGGAAGCGCATGTAGCTCTGGGGCTCCGGGTCGTTGACCGTGCGGTTCCCCACAATCATCGCCCAGGTGCCCGACGCAGTCTGCTGGAGCGTCGCGAGGTCCCCGACATTCGAGTCGCCTTGGAGCTGAGCCTGATAGCCATGGCCGGCCTCGTTCGCCTCGACGACCGACTGCCCTGGACGGCCGCTCAACGCGTAGCGGTTGGCTGTCATGTCCAGCGCTGCCTGAATCGACGCGGCAAGCGCGGGGTTGGAGAACGCCGGGTTCGTGAACGCCGCGCGCGCAGCGGACAAACCGCCCACCGCGAGCTGCGTCACGGACGAATCCTCGCAGGCGTATTCGTTCGCGCCGATGCCGTTGTAGCACCAGTATCCGGTCGGTCGCTGGTTCGCGAGGAGCCGGTTCGTCACGATGCCGAGCGCGTTGAGCGCCGCGCCCGTATTGGGCGCGGTCTGGTTGAGCGCGTCGGGGCCGCTCGTACGCAAGTAGAGCGACAGGGCCATCGCGTCCGCGCCGTCGCGGTAGTTGAAGTTGCCCTGCTGAGGTGACGTGCGGTTGATGATGAACGCGATCGCGTTTTCAATCCGCACTCGGTCCGCGGCGTTGGCGAACGCCCACCCCTGCGACAGCGCGTTCTGGCTCGCGTCGCGACGCTTTTCAAGCACGGCGAGCGCGGCGAGACCGGCGCCCGCGCCGTTTTCGAAGCCGTTGTAGCAATTGTTGTTCACCCCGCCCAAGTAGTCGCGGCCGGCCGCGGGCGAGTCGAGCCAAGCGATGCCGAGATCGATGGCCGTCTCGACGTCGTTGCTGAAGTTCGTCGTCACGGCCTGCGCGCTCGAAACCGCGCCCAGCGTGCCTACGAGCGCCGCGAGCGCGCCCCATCGCATCGTCTTACTCAAGTGACCTCCTGCAGTCCAAAGCGTTCGGAGTCGATGGGCACACGTCCCCCGCTCCCCGTTCGGGACGCACACTAGCGAAACCCACGTGGGTGATACTAGAAAAACTACCTA
>Ga0114968_10001505_pt1 | contig 17868 bp, 11 predicted proteins | sample M_130807_EF_Meta_FD_87020 | JGI IMG/M metagenome (GOLD analysis project Ga0114968, IMG submission 87020) | Freshwater microbial communities from Lake Montjoie, Canada to study carbon cycling - M_130807_EF_MetaG | ecosystem: Environmental > Aquatic > Freshwater > Lake | place: Lake Montjoie...
CACAGCGCCTCCGAGAGCGACAGCACGAACGCCTTGGTCGCCCCGTAGGCCGACATGTACGGCGAGGGCTGGAAGGCCACGGTCGAGGCGACGTTGAGGATCGTGCCGCGACGCTCGAGGAGCGACGGCACGAAGAGCCGCGTCAGCTCGGTCAGCGCGACGATGTTGACCTGCAGCATCTCGCCGAGGTGCACCGGCGCCTCGGTCTCGAACGGCCCGTAGAAGCCGAAGCCCGCGTTGTTCACCAGCGTGTCCACCGGCAGGTCGCGCTGCTGGATCTCGTCGAACAGTCGCTGGGCGGCTCCGGGGGCCGCGAGGTCCACCGGCAGCACCGTCGCCTTGCCGCCTGCGCCCTCGATGCGTGCAGCGAGGGCCGTCAGCCGGTCCGCCGAGCGTGCGACGAGCACCACATGCGTCCCCTGCGCCGCCATCGCTACCGCCAACGCTTCGCCGATGCCCGACGAAGCCCCCGTCACCACCGCCACGTGCCGCATGTTCGCCCTCGTTGTTTCGTCGACGCGCCGACATGACAGCGTCACCTGACAGTGTCTACTTTGCATAGATTGACGCTGTCAAGTCGGGTCGAGTAGCTTTTCGCCATGACGACGGACCTGAAGGAACGAGTGCTCGATGCGAGCGTGCAGCTCATCGCGGAGCAAGGGCTCACGGGTCTCTCGATGCGTGAAGTGGCGCGGCGTGCGGGCGTCAGTCATCAGGCGCCGTATCACCACTTCCAGGACAAGGCCGCCATCGTGGCCGCGCTCGTCGAACGCGGGTTCACGCGATTGGCTGAGCGGCTCGAGACCGCCTCGGTGAGCGGCACGGTTGCGCAACGGCTCGAACGCGCCGGCCGAGCCTACGTCGACTTCGCGCTCGCCGAGCCCGTGTACTTCGGCCTCCTGTTCCGCCCGGAGCTCACGGACCTGAAGCGTTTCCCTCCGGTGGAGGCGGCCGGTGCTCGGGCGTTCGCCGTCCTTCGGCGGCTCGTGGAGGAGAAAGCCGGACCACGCACCGAGCGGGCGAAGATGGACGCGTTGGTCTCGATGCACTGGTCGCTGGTGCACGGCCTGGCGACGCTGCTCGTCGACGGGCCCCTCGGCGTGACATTCCCGCATGGGCCGACGCGGGACCGTCACGTCGAGCAGGTGCTGACGCTCTTCGCCACGGGCTGACTGCCTCGCGGACGAACGCTTCGCCGCGGCGGGGACGCGCGAAGCGCACGTCGGCCGGGGCGTCGTGCCTGAGCGCGAGGTCGGGGCGCCCGCTCCGCGCCGCAATCGCATCGCGCGCGACGACGTCCGCCGGTTCCTGGACGCGTTCCCAGCGGGAACTCCAAGCTGGCCCCGGCCGGACTATTGCCAACTAAAATACGACCTTGAGCGGGCGCGTCGACCGAGCCACGGGTTTCCGGGGCCGAAAACACCGGCGACACGGGGGACACCGTCCGAAGACGCGAGCAGGACCACAGGTGTGCCCCCGCCCGGTGGCGGTACGGCGATGAGGCGTGTCTCGCTCGAGGCCACGGCCACGACCAGCGCCGCTGCGGGTGTGAGCCGCCACCCGACGACCCGCGCCTCCGAGATCTCCGCGTCGAGCGCCACGTCGACCACGTCCCGACCACCTCGCCCAAGAAAGGAAACGCGATTCCGCGCAGCGCCGGCCACCCACTGGCCATCCGGCGACCACGCCCAGACTGCAGCCCCATTCGATTCGCCCGAGGCGGGCGGCGTCCCGCCGATGCGCACCGGCGCCCGGTCCGAGGATACGTCCACTTGCCACAGCTCCGTGCCGCGCGCGATGAGGCTCTGCCCGGTCGGACCGATAGCCGGCCAGGCGACGGGGACAGGAGCCATGACGTCCTCGTCGGACGATGGCGGTGGCGATACGACCCCACGCGGACTCGCCGGGAGAAGGCGTCTGGGCCTCTGCCCCCACGTCAGCGCATACAAGTCGCCGACCGCGGAACGGGCGAGAAGGCGCTGGCCGCGTGCGTCGCTGGCCAGCGTGGACGCACCGGGGTCCATGTGGGGCAAGAGACCATCCGGCAACGGCTGCACACGCGGCTCGGCGCCGAGCATCAGGACCATCGCTTCACTCACCGCGGGTGGCTTGCGCGACGGGACAGTCAGAAGCATCTGTCCGTCGGCGGGCTCACCGTACAGGCTGAACCCAGCGCCCGAGGCCGGTCCGAAGAGTGTGCTCTCCGCGCCCGCATTGCGCTCGGCCGTGGGGACAGCGACGACGCGCATACGTCCATCTGAGTCTGTGCGAAGCGCGACGGCGCAGTCACCGGCCAGCTCGAAGCCGAAGCTGGGCTCAAGGCCTTGAGTGACACGCTTCGCTGGCCCCGGGCCTCGCGCTGCCACGGGCACGGCCCACAGCTCCCCTGTGCGCGACATCGCCACCCAACCGGGCGGGTCGGCGCGGCCACGCAAGACCACGAAGCCCGAACCGAGCCCGGTGGGACGAGCATCGGGTGAGTCAGCGTCGAGCCTGACCATCTCGGGCGGGGCCGACGGTGACCGATCGACCAACAGCCAGCCGGCCGCGAAGCCGGCTGGAGCTGCCAAACCCGCCGCGAGCGTGCGAGGGGCGTGGCCACCAGCGGTCAAGCCGACGAGTCGCGCCGACCCCGCGTCTGCGTCTCCCGAAGTCGCCCAGACATATTGCCGGTGGTCGGGTGTCCAATCATCGATGGTGACCGAGCCTTTCGCGACGGGTCGCGCCGGTTCGGCGCCGTTCGCCACGTTCAGCTCCGAGCGAGTCTCCTGCCGAGCGACAACGAATCCACCGGACACCATGCGCGCGCTCGCCGGGTCGAAATCGGCGGCCAGTCGTTGGGTGGGCCCGCCGGTCACCGGCACCGAGACCAACGCGCCGTCGCCCAACCTGTGCGCGACGACACGGGGGCTCTCACCGGGCACTACGAAAAACGAGCTGTCTCGGCTCGCAGCAGGGATCAGGACCCGCTCGTCGCCCAGCTCGTCATCCTCCACCACGAACGACACGACCGCGCCGTCGCGGTGCACGACGACGCGACCGACCTCGGGCGCCGAGACCACCTGACCAGCGAGCGCAGGGCCGAGCGCAGGGCCCAGCGAACCGTCCAAACGCAGCGGGTGGATCGTCTTCGCCTCCCAGGGACCGTCGAAGGCCAACGTGGTCGAGCCGGGTACGAAGCGGTGAGTCCCGCCCCTCGTGTCCTGCGGCGCCGGGCTCGGCGTCGTCGGAAGTGCGTCGAGGGCGACCGCCGCCGAGTCCCAGGGTACGAGCCTCTTGCCGGGGGGCCGGCCCCGGAAGGCGGGCAGCTCTACCTCCGCGCCACCGAGGGTCCAGGTCAGCGTGAGCGGGGGCGCTTCCAGGAGGCTCCCGCTCGAGTTCACCGGCGCGGGGAGACGCGAGAGCACAGACGGGGGCCCACCGTCGACGGCGACGCGCACGATGGCCTCCCGGGTCGCGATCACAACATGCCGACCGTCCGGCGAAAAGGCAGGCGTCGCGTAGATGCTCACCCCAGAGACGAGCAAGCGGGGGGCGGCCGCGTCACGACCATCGGCGCGCACTGCGAACAGGTCACGAAAGAGCGTCTCCTGTGCCGTCCACGTCAGGAGAACCGTTCCCGTCGCCGGATGCACGTCGAAGATGTCCACCCGCCCACCGCGTCGCCCGTAGCCCCTCCCGGTCTCAGGCGCGATGCGGACCGGAGGTCCGCCATCCGCCGGCACAAATTGCACGATGCTGACAGGCGTCTCTACTTGGACGAGAACACCGGTCGCCGAGGGTGATACGGCGGCCAAAGTGCCAGCGAGCAGGTGAAGATGTCCCATGACGAGTGCCTCATGCGCAGGAGCGATCGCGTTTCTAGGTCGGACAAAGGCTTAGGATACGCCAGTTCGACTCGAGATATCTCCTCAACGAGCCCTTCGCGCGAGTGGTACCGTCGACAAATGCGACGGAAAAAGATGACATCCTGGGCGGTCGTGATCGGGTCTGCAGCGATGTGGGCCTGCGGCGCGGGACGCGATGCGGTCGCTGACTCAGGCTTGAGCGCCGGTCTGGACACCGGGCTAGACGGACGGGTCGTTGAGGATGGACGGGTCGTCGAGGACGGACGGAGCGTCGCTGACGCCGGCATCGATACGGCGGCCGACATGGGCGGCGACAGCGGGAGCTGGGTGGGCGGGGACAAGGCCAACTTCCGAACCGCCGCTCTGGACTTCATCCCCTGGTGGCTCGAGCGCGGCTACGTGGTCGCGGCGGTGAACTTTCGGCTCGCGTCACCGATAGGGGGCCTCTGGAAGTGGGTCCGATGGACCAAGCGCGCGACATCGCGCACGCGCTCGGCCTCATGGTCGGCAGCGTGGTTCAGGACAACATTCCACTCATCGAGCACCTGTTCGGAGACACGGCGGCGGAGCAGCGCGAAGGCTCGCCGATCGCTTGCGTAGACGGCGATGTCGCGCCGGCGCTGCTGGTCTCGGTGCAACTGTCGCCCTCAGAGCCGGGCACCCACGGCGACATCGTGAGTCAGGCCGCTACGCACTAAGCCGACGCGCTCATCGCGGCCGGGCACGTCGCCGACAGCGATGGCGTGACCGAAGCCGTTGGGCGCTTCCTCGACGCCCTACGCTGAGGCCACGCGGCCCGGGCGCGAATCGGTGAGCCCCGCCACTTCGAGGGGGACACATCACGGATCCATTCGGCAGACTGAGCCACCGTGTCCCGGCCCGGCTTCAGGAGAAGCTCGATGACCATCGCCCACGCCGCTCGAAGCCTCCGCATCGCCCCCCTCGTCGGCTGCCTCGCGTTTGCCGCCGCCGGGTGCGGCAGCGATGCCGAGGAGACACCCGACGCCGCGCTCACCGCGGATGCCGCGCTCCCCGCGAGCGTGCGCGGCAATCGTTACTGCGAAGTCCTCATCGCCGTCCTGCAGGGCGGCGCCCTCGAGGCTCAGGTCTGGGGAACGCAAGGGCTCAACGACTGCCCCGAAGCGGCCTGGGCCTCGATTGACCCGATGGCTATTCGTGACGAGTTCGGCGCGGCGGCCGTGGTGCTCAACGGCCCCCGCCACTGGGTGCTCGACCGCTTCTCAGGCGAGCTGCCCGCGGGCTCACCGCGCCTGTTCGCCGAGCTCGAAATGCAGAAGCTGGCCACGTTGACGCTCGCCCCCGGGGCGACGTCGTCGCGGCCTTTCGTGGAGCGCACTGTCAAACGCAACGCAGAGTTCGAGTTCCGGGCCGGCGCCGAGGTCTACGAGCTCCTCGCCCCCAACGGCTCGGCCTATGTAATGCAGTCCTACGCCCAGACCGTCGACCCGAGCCTGTCCGAGGGCGACCTCGCTGGGCTCGGCGCGCGCCTCATGCTCCCGGCCGGCTGGACATACCGAGCGCGCACGCTCGAATCACCCCTCGTGGTCAGCACGCCCGGCGAAGCGACCGTTGTCCAAGACGACCTGCAGAACACGTACTCCCGACACATCGCAGGAGAATGAAGACAGCGTGAGCGGCCGCTGTTAGGAACTTCCCATGCCGCGACCGGATGATGACGAACACGTTCCGGGACGGGTTGCAGAAGCTCAAGGCGCTCGTCGAGAAGGCGTGACCCCATGAGCGACGCCGACCTGTCCCTGCGCCTCGTACGCGACGTCCCCATCAGCCCCGAGCAGTGCTTCGAGGGCTAGACCGTGCCGGAGCGCCTGATGCCGTGGTTCTGCCCGCGGCCATGGCGCGTGGACGAACATCCTCGTTCCGGGCTTCAAAGCGACGGTGCACCACACCGACGCCGCAGGGCGAGCCGCGCACGCGACGATGGGCTTCGAGGCCGGCTGGAGCGCCGCGCTCAACCAGCTCGTTGAGCTGATGCAGGCGCCGGCCGAAGCGCTTGCACCTGGCGCGGGTCAGCGAAGAACGCCCAGGCCGCACGATTCGACGGCGTCGAGCTGCACGGCGCGCTTGGCGACCTGCCGCATCAGTTCCTCGTCAACTCTACGAACCAGCGCACGGACGAGGACGGCGGCAGCGTAGAGAACCGCGCGCGTCCGGGGCGAGGGCCGCGTAGGCGTTCGACAGTCGCTGACCGGTGGTGGGTGGGTAATCGTCGACACCCTAGAGTAGTTATCCCGACAGCATTCCGTGTATGGCGCCATTCGAGACGCGCAGACGGCGCGCCGCGCACCCCATCACCCGGAGATGTTCATGTTAGGCAACCTCGTCCGTCGCACCCGGGTCTCCTCCCGCCTCGCCCTCATCGCCCTCGCGTTCGCCCTCCCGCTCGCGACGCAGCTCTGGCTGCTGGTCGCCGCTGTGCAGGCTGATGTGCGCTTCACAGAGGCCGAGACCCGCGGCACAGCGTTCCAGCGCCCGCTCATGGACGCGATGGACGGCCTGACGCGCCATGCCGCGGCAGGGACCGAAGGGGATGCGGCAGGCGCACGGCGCGCGGCCGAAGCGGTCGACGCGGCGTTTGATGGTCTGCGCACAGCGGCTGCGGTGCACGGCGAGGCCCTGGCGCTTGACCCCGCGGGGCTGAGCGCCCGCAATCGGGAGCATGTCCAGCCAGAGGCGGTGGCCGCGGAGTGGGCGGCCCTGCGAGACGGTCGCCCCAGCGCGCCCAGCCACGCGCACCTGCTCGCAGATGTCCGGACGCTCATCCAGCACGCCGGCGACCTGTCTAACCTGGTCCTCGACCCTGACCTCGACAGCTACTACCTGATGGACGTCACCCTGCTCGGCCTGCCACAGACGATGGGTCGCGTCGCTCAGAGCCTCGAGACGATTCAGGCAGCGGCGGCGGACGGGCTCATCGACCAGACCGAGCAGACGGCGCTGCAGGTGCACGTCGCGATGTTCGCGGAGTCGGACGTCGCGCGGATCACCACGAGCGCCGAGACGTCGATTCAAGAAGATCCGAACTTTCAGGGCGCATCGGCGACCCTCGCCCAGCGCATTCGACCCGCGGTCGCCGCGTGGAAGACGACGACGACAGCATACGCCAGTGCGCTCTCAGGCGTCCCTGTGGGTCCAGTCGACGCGAGCGCGACCTCCCAAGTCACGGCCCGCGCGCTGAAGAGCCTGGAGGCCGCGCACGCCCTCTTCGGCGCTGGTGTCGACGAGCTCGACGGCCTGCTCGCCGCGCGTATCGAGCGTCTCGGCGACCAGCGTCGTCGCGACATCGCCCTGACCGGCCTCGCGCTCCTGCTCGCTCTGGGCCTCGTCTGGTCGATCTCGCGCAGCATCACCAGCCCGCTGCGGACGCTCGCGAGCGACTTGACCCGCAGCGCAAGCGAGATCGACCGCGCGGCGCGCCGCCTCGATGGGGGCAGCGCCGCGCTCTCCGACGACGCCCTGACCGCGTCCGCGTCTCTGGAGCAGGCCGCGTCCGCGCTCGAGGAGATCACCGTGACGAAGGTCGCGAGCGCCGAGAACGCACGCCGGGCAGCGGATACGGTCAACGCCACGCGGCAGGCCGCCGAGCGCGGCGCGAGCGACGCGGAGTCGATGCAGCGCGCGATGGTCGCCATCGAGGCTGCGGGCGATGGGATCGCGCGCATTCTGGACACCATCGACGACCTCGCCTTCCAGACCAATATCCTCGCGCTGAATGCGGCGGTTGAGGCCGCACGCGCGGGTGACGCGGGCCTGGGCTTCGCGGTCGTCGCCGACGAGGTGCGCAGCCTCGCGCAGCGCAGCGCCAACGCAGCGCGCGAGACTTCCGCGAAGATTCAGATCTCCGTGCAAACGAGCCAAGAGGCCCGCGCCGCCGCCGCGCAGGTCACGCGCAGCCTCGCATCGATTGTCGACAACGCCCGAGAGGCCGACGCGCTGCTCTCGGCGATCGCTCGCGACGCGCGGGAGGAGTCCATCGGTCTGCAGCAAGTCAACGAGGCGGTCGCGGACCTGAGCGCGGGGACGCACGCCAACGCGGACCGCGCGCGTGAGACCGCCTCGGACGCCCGTGACCTGAGCGGGTCCGCCGACGACCTGGTCACGGCTGTGGCGGCCCTCACCCCCATGGTCGGTCGACAGGCTGCCCCGGCGTCGAGCGCGCCGGTCTCGCGCAAGGCTGCAAAGGTGACCGCCCGACCTCGGTCCGCGTCGCACGAGGCGCGCGGACAAGGTCAGCGAGGCGGCAGCGCCTCGAACCAAGCGCGGCACTCGTCTTAGTGCTCTGCTCGGGGGGTTAGGCCCGACTGGGGCGTCGCAGCGCCCCCCAGACCAGGTGCGGCGAGTGTCCGCCCATCCGCACCATACGCACCCACATCAGCGTCATGTGCTCGAGGTGGAGCGCCTGCACCAACCCACCGACATCCACCGGCTCAAAGCCGCAGTCGGTGATCAAGGTCCCGACCCGCGCCTTCGCGCCGGCATCGTCGCCGCAGAAGAGCATCGCCGCCTTCACGTTGTAATCGGGATAAGCCGAGTCCTCGAAGTTCTCGAACCCGTAAATCGTGAATGCCTTGACCACGCTCGCCTTCGGAACGAGCGACTGCACGAGCTCACTGCCCGAGCGCTCGCTCTTGAGGCCATGCGAGAGCCCCGGTCCCACGGGGTTCGTGCAGTCCACCAGGACCTTGCCCGCGAGCGCGTCGGCGATCGGGGTCAACGCCGCCTCGTTCGCGCCGAACGGCGTCGCCAGAAAGACGACGTCCGCGCCCTGAATGGCCTCGGCGGTCGGTCGCGCGGAGAGGCGTGGGCTGCGCTGGAGCGCCTCAGCAACGCTTGCCGAGCCCGGCTTGCTCTCGGCCAGCACAACGGTGTGACCCGCCTCTGCGAGGTGCGCGGCCAGCGGCGCGCCGACCTGTCCGGCACCGATGAATGCGATGTTCATGTCTCGTCCTCTCTCGGGCTCCGCCCGATGCGTCATTCGCCGCGAAATTGTCCCGCGCGCCTGCCGCGAACGCAACGCCTACACCGCGCAGCTCGCATTCTGCAGCGGGGCACCCCGCTGGCTGGTAGGCTCCGCACATCGACTACCCCGGAGCCCTCGATGCCTTCTCTGCCCCACGTCTTTGATACGCTGCGCCTGCCCGTCATCGCAGCGCCGTTGTTCATCATCAGCACGCCAAAGCTGGTCATCGCGCAGTGCAAGGCGGGCATCATCGGCTCGATGCCCGCCCTCAACGCCCGGCCCGCATCTCAGCTCGACGAGTGGCTCGCCGAGGTCACCGAGGCCCTCGCCGCGCATGACCGCGCGCACCCCGAGCGCCCCGCCGCGCCCTTCGCGATCAACCAGATTGTGCACAAGAGCAATGACCGCCTCGAGCAGGACATGGCCCTGTGCGTGAAGTACAAGGTTCCCGTCATCATCACCTCGCTCGGGGCGCGCACGGACATCAACGACGCCGCGCACAGCTATGGCGGGGTCGTTCTGCATGACGTGATCAACACGACCTTTGGGCGAAAGGCCATCGAGAAGGGCGCCGACGGGCTGATCGCGGTCGCGGCGGGCGCGGGGGGTCACGCGGGCACGAAGAGCCCCTTCGCGCTGGTTCAGGAGCTTCGGACGTGGTTCGACGGCCCGCTCGCGCTCGCGGGCTCCATCGCTCAGGGCGGCGCGGTGCTCGCGGCGCAGGCGATGGGCGCGGACTTCGCCTACATCGGCTCGCCGTTCATCGCGACCGACGAGGCCCGCGCCTCAGAGGCGTACAAGCAAGGCATCGTGGACGCGACCTCGGACGACATCGTGTACACGAACCTCTTCACGGGCGTTCACGGCAACTATTTGGCGCAGTCGATTCGCGCCGCCGGGCTCGACCCCGCCAACCTGCCCGAGAGCGACCCGTCGAAGATGAACTTCGGCGGCGACACCGCGGCCAAGGCGTGGAAGGACATCTGGGGCTGCGGTCAAGGCATCGCTGCAGTGAAGCAGGTTGTGCCCACTGCGCAGCTCGTCGCGCGCCTCGAGGGCGAATATGTCGCTGCGCGCGCTCGCGTGCTCGGCTCCGGTCGCGCCTGATATCGAGCTTGCCCCCCAGCAAGCGTCCGCGCCGCGTCGCCGCTCACCGCCCGATGCGGACCAAGTACGTCGCGCCCGGCGCCGGGGCCTCGATGTCGACCGCTAGGCCGCTTTCACAGGCCCGATGTTCGACCACGCTGAAGCGGTCGTCCCCGATGACCGCGCCGTTGCGCTGCACTTCGACACGCTCATCGCCCTGAGGCGCGCGCACCAGGCAAAAGAGGTGTTCGAGACGCCCCAGCGCCTGTGCGACCGCACCGCCGACATCGTAGGCGTCGCTGCACACCGACACGTTCTGCTCGCCGCAGCCCGCCTCGCTCGGGTCGCAGAAGCGCTCGCTCAACGCAACATAGCGCTCGCCCGAGAACGCGACGCCGGAGTCAGACGTGCAGGAGACGATGAGGCCACCCTCACACTCTCCGGCGGCACAGCACGCGGCGATCGTCGCGTCTGCGTCGCCCGAGCTGCGGGCATCGAGACAGGCCGCGCTTGGCTCTCGCGCTGAGTAGCTCAGGGCCGCGCCGGCGGGGTCGCGGAGGACGCGCCCGACGATGGGCAGCACCTGAACACCGAGCCCACCCTGCGGCTTGAGGCCGCTCAGGAAGCGAACGTAGTCATCGACCGGCGTGAGCGCCTCTCGCTGGAGCACGCATGAGTCGTTACTGCTTCGACTGACCTCGCAGAGACGGGCGTAACAGTCCGGAGCGGCGGCGCCGCCGCACTCCGCCTGAAAGCACGCGACGGGGTCGCCTGAGCAGCCCGCGACGGGGGTCGCGTACACATCGGGCACACCGTCTGCGTTCGCGTCGACGACGCCACCGCGGCAGAGGGCGCGCTGCGCCTGAGCAGGGTTCGATGCGGGGTCCGAGCAGTCGGGCTCGTCGCTCAACACGACCACGAGAAGGCCCGCCTCGGGCCGCAGGAAAGGCAGCGCCGCGCCGCACTGGGGGTCGAAGCGCCCGTTGACGCAGCACGGCGCGTAGAGCGCGGCCTGCGGTCCATCGCAGGCGAGCGCGAGCCGCATGGCCTCGAGCCCCTTCTCAAAGGAGTCGCCTGTCGTGCCGAGCGTGGTCAGGCAGCGCGCCGCGGCCGCGATGCGCTCGGGCGAGAGCCCCCCGGGGCTGCGGAGCACACCCCCCTCGAAGTCGACCCCAGCGAGCACCTGAGCGCAGTCCGCTGTATCGGGGATCGATGGCTCCTCCGTGCCGGGGTTGAAGCACGAGACCGCAGGCACAGGCTCGGCGGGCGTGACGATAAACTGACCTCGCGCGCCGTCGTTCCTCAGGTCCGTGCTCACCGCCGCAACCCGCAGATCAACGTCCGCGAGTCGCGGCGCGGCCTCAGTCAGCGCGCGCGCCAGCAGAGACTGCTCCTCACACATCGAGCCTGAGTTATCGACTACGAAGAGCACGTCCAACGTGGGTCGGTCGGGCACGACGACGAGCTGCAGCGCCGACTCGGGCAAGACCGCCTCTCGCGCGATGCAGACCCCGTCTACACACGCAGTCGTTGCGTCGCAGTCCGTGTCCGCCACGCAGGTGGCGACACAGATCGCCGCCGCAGGGGCAGCGCTCGGGCAGGCCTCGCTGAGCGCCGGCGAGTCACTCGCCACGCAGCTCGCCCCGGCCCCCGCCGCGCCGCAACTGTCTGCGGCCGCAGGGTCGCAGGGGATGGTGCATAGATTGCACACGCAGTCCGCGGCCGCGGGGCAGTCGGAGCGCGCCTCACACGCGCGGAGCCAGTGTGTCTCGCTCCCGAAAGTCGGCCGCCGAGGCGCGGACTCACTGCAAGCGCCCACCAGCGCGCTCAGCGCGCACAGGGCGAGCGGCGCGGTCATCAAAGCTCGTCTCGTGGTCATTGTGTCCCCTTTCACGTCTCGTCCCCCGAATCACCGTCGCTGTGTCCAAGGACGGGGTCATCGTCGACCACCGTCTGCCCGCAGTAATAAAGCACCCGCACAGCGTCGCTCGGACGCCCCTGCGCCGCGTTGTAGGCGTCGACACGGGCGCGCAGGTCACTCAAGCGACCGCGCTCCCGCGCCAAGAGTGTTCGCACTTCGTCTTCGTGCGGATGGCCCGGCCAGACATCGAACCCATAGGTACTCCCGCCGCAGGCGTCGTCGAAACGGCTGCGCACCTGACCGGCGCGCAGCTTGCGACAGACCGCGCTCACGACGGCTTGGTAGTGGTCGAAGACCGCGGCCTCCCATCCCACCGTCGCGCCGACGGGAATCACGCACGCATCGCAGCGCAGCAGGCCGTCCGCGCCCCGCTGCGCGCGCCCGGAGTCGAGTAATCGCCGGACCGCGCCCGAGACGACCTCGGCGTCGAGCTTCAGCGCAGCCACGAGCGCCGCTTCGTCACACGGCGCGAAGCGGTTGATGCCCACCCAGACCAGCGTCGCCTCGACCTCGGCGGGGTCACTCGCGGCGGCCCGCGCAGCCTCGTCGAGCTCCGCCATGCGGTAGACGGCGCGCTCGCCACGGCCTGTGCGGTAGACGAGCCCCGTGTCGACGAGGTCAGTCAACACGCCCTTGACGGTGTCCTCATCGTCGTTACGAAAACGGCGCAGCACATCGGCGCGGCTCACGGTGCCCCGCTCGCCGATGTAGCGGTGCACAGCGCCCCACAGGGTCGTGCCGCGCTCGGTCACGCTCTCGTTCAAGCGCTCGAGGCGCGCGTGATAGGTGCGCAGGGCCATGCCAAACATGTCCGCGATGACCTTGCGGCCGACCCCCTGCGCGCGGAGCTCTGAGACGAGCTCGACGAAGACCTGCTGCGCGACGTGCGCCAGCGGTGCGCGCACGCCCGTCGCGGTCGCAAGGTGGGCGATCAGGACGGTCGTCTGTCGAACGACGGCGTCGATGAGAGCGTTCGGGTTCACGGGGGGCACCTCCTTGGTCGTGAGGTGACCCTCTCACACCCCAAAGCGGCGGAGCAGAGGGCCGATCGAGCGCGGACAGCAGTGCAGGAATCTGCGCTATTTTTGAGTGAGACCACCCGGCACGGGGCGCGAGCCTCCTCGGGACAGGTGCGCCTTCATGACTTGAGTCAGCACCGCGTAACCCATCAGAATGAGAGCGAGAAATGGCCAAAATGCGCGGGGCAGCGGCACGAAGCCCAGGTCTCGACCGAGCCCGGTCCAAGGCAGGGCAACCCCCACGACCGCGACGAGCCCGCCCGTGATGAGCATGGTCGTCGACGCCCTGCTCTGCATGAACGGCAGCTTGTCGGTGCGGATCACATGAATAATCAGTGTCTGCGTAAGCAAGCTCTCGACGAACCATGCCGTCTGAAAAAGGCGCTGGCTGTGGTCCGCGACCTCTGGGGTCGAGACATCGAGACATCCAAAAACGAAGAGCATCACGCCGAAGGTGACGAAGTCGAAGAGCGAAGAACAGGGCCCGATATAGAGGATGAAGCGCGTGAGCGCCTTGAGGTCCCAAGCCCGAGGCGACGCGATGCTCTCTGCGTCCACGGTGTCTGTGGGAATCGCCGCCTGACCGAGGTCGTAAAGGAGATTGTTGGCGAGGATTTGGACAGGCCGCATGGGCAGAAACGGCACAAAGAGGCTCGAGCCCAAGACGCTGAGCATGTTCCCAAAGCTGCTCGACGCGCCCATCCGGACGTACTTGGTGATGTTGGCGAAAACCTTTCGGCCTTCGATCACGCCATCGTCGAGCACGAGGAGAGACTTCTCGAGCAGCACGATATCCGCCGCCTCCTTGGCGATGTCGACAGCCGTATCTACGCTGATGCCCACGTCGGCCGCGTGGAGCGCGGGGGCGTCGTTGATGCCATCCCCCATGAAGCCGACGGTGTGGCCATGGGACTGCAGCGCCTTGATGATCCGCTGTTTGTGCGCGGGTGAGACGCGCGCAAAGAGCGTCGTCACTTCGGCTGCGTGCGCCAGCGCTTGGTCTGAGAGGCGATCGACCTCGGCGCCGAGCAAGACCTGCTCAGCGGACAAGCCGACCTGTGCGCAGACACTTCGGGCGACGAGCTCATTGTCTCCCGTGATGACCTTGACTCGAACGCCGTGCTGCTTGAGCGCCTGGAGCGCGGCGCGGGCGCTCTCTTTGGGCGGGTCAAGAAAGGCCACGTAGCCTTCGAGGGTCAGCGCGCGCTCGTCGGACTTGCCATACGGTGTGGCATGCCCATCAGCGCTGTCGCGCGGGGCGGTCTCCCGCGTCGCCAACGCCAAGACCCGGAAGCCCTCGGCGCTCAGGGACTCGTGCTCACGCTTGAGGCCATCGATGTGCGGGTGGTCCATGGGGAGCACCTGGCCATCAAGCCTGAAGTTCACACAGCGCTCGAAGACGGCCTCCGGCGCGCCTTTCGTGATAATTCGGTCCACACCGAGGGGCGTGCGGACCACGACCGACATCATCCGCCGCTCGAAGTCGAACGGGATCTCATCGACCTTTTTCAGCTCCGGCACGCGCGCGTGCGCGTGGCTCTCCTCGTGAGCCAGGACAGCGCGGTCCAAGAGGCTCTTGAGGCCTGTTTGGAAGTGGCTGTTGACGTAGGCGAGCGCCAGTACCTCGTCGTCATCGCGGAGCGCCACGTCGCAGTGGCGCTCAAGGATAATCTCATCGCGCGTCAGGGTGCCGGTCTTGTCTGTGCAGAGAATATCCATCGCGCCCAAGTTCTGGATCGCGTTGATCCGCTTGACGATGACGCGCTTGCGGCCCATGACCACGGCGCCCTTCGAGAGGCAGATGGTCACGATCATCGGCAGCATCTCGGGCGTCAGGCCGACCGCGACGGCCAGCGCGAAAAAGAGAGCGTCGCCCCAGCTCCCCTTCGACAGCCCGTTGATCACGAAGACGAGCGGGACCATCACCGCCATCAAGGTCAGCATGAGCCGAGTAAAGCGCGCGATGCCCTTGTCGAACGCAGTGGGCGGCGCAGGTTCGTGGAGCGCCTCGGCCATGCCGCCGAGGTAGGTTTGTTTGCCCGTCGCGAGGACCACGGCGGTCGCGGCACCGCTCGAGACGCTCGTCCCAAGGAACGCGAGGGTGGTCCACTCGAGCGGTGACCCGGGCGCGGTCGGGTGGGGCTCGGCGAACTTCTCGACGGGAAAGCTCTCACCCGTGAGCGACGCTTGGACAACAAAGAGGTCCTTCGCGTGCATCAAGCGCACGTCACCGGGCACCATGTCGCCCGCCGTGAGTCGCACGATGTCCCCCGGGACGACGTGAGAGACCGGCACCTCGCGCGCGACGCCCCCACGCAAGACCGTCGCGTTGACGGAGATCATGCCCATCAACTGGGCCGCCGCAGTGCTCGCTCGGGCCTCTTGGGTCAGCCTCAGGCCCACGCTCAGCGCGATCATGAGCGCCATGATCAGGCCCGCGCGGAGGTCGCCCGTCGCGAATGAAATGCCCGCGAGGGCGGTGAGCAACACAACGAGCGGGTCCCGCACAGCCCGCACGACGAGCGTGGAGAGGCGCGGGCGCTGGTCCTTCGCGAGGACGTTTTCACCGCGGGTGGCGAGGCGCTCAGTCGCCTCCTCGTCCGTGAGCCCCTGTGCCCGCGTCTCGATTCGCGCGAGCACCTCGTCGATGTCCATCCCTGCGAGCTCGACCACCGCAGGGGACACGCGCAGCGTAGCGCGCTCTGGGCTCTTCGCGGGGAGCCGCTTCGGCAGAACACCGGGATGGAGGAGGCGCGCGCGCATGTGCCTGACACGATAGCGCCGCGCTCCGGGGTCCGCTGAGGTCAGAGCTGCGCGCGGAGCCCGGCGCCGAGCTGGAGCGCGGCGCGGTCCCAGTCGATGCGATAGGCCGCGCCCGCGGGGTAAACGTATGGCGCGTAGTCGGGGAAGTTCGTCTGGCTCCGCAGCCAGCGCGCGGACAGGTAGGGCGTCAGCGACCGGCGCCGCATCGGGTAGGCGACCTCGGCCCTGACCCGGTGCTCGAGGTCGCCCCGGACGTCACCCCAGTCGAGCGGCGGGTGGCCGAGGCCCTCGGCGTAGCCAGCGGTGGTGTATTCACGGGCGCGCAGGTCGTAGTCGAGCGAGAGCGCGAGGGTGCGCCACGGCTTGACCGTGGCGCCCGCGCCGGCGTGCCAGCGTATCCAGGTCAGGTAGTCATCGAAGACGTCGTCGTTGTGCTCGACGCCGCCCCGCAAAAGGAACCGCGTCGCCAGCGCGGCCGAGCGCGCGCTGACCTCGGCCTCGAGGCCCCAGCGTCGCTCGTGCAGCGGTGGGTTGGGCGGGGCGCCGCCCGGGCCGCCGTGCGTGCGCCCCGTGCGGGCGTCGCGGGCGTCCTCAAGCGGGTGGGTCAGGTCGTCGAACCGGAGGGTCGCCCGGTAACGCAAGATGTCTCGCGCAGCCATGCCGCGCGCGCCCAACGCCAAGCCCCAGCGGTCGAGATCGCCGGGGACGAGGTGCGTCGGGTTCAGCGCTGCGTCCCATGCGGGGTCGATGGGCGTCTCCCGCCGTTCGAGCTCCGCCCTGAGTGATAAGCGCAGGGGGTCCGAGGACCACGTCCCCTCAAGCCCTGCGCGCCCCGTCGTGCGACCGAATCGGTCGGTGCCCCGCAGCCCGCGCGGCGCCCCAACGTCGTCCAGCAACGGCTGGTACATGTCGGGCCAGGCGGGTCGCCCGCGCCACGCGGCGCCCCCATCTGCGGCCACCGCCCACGCATCGTCGATGCGGAGGGACGCCACAAAGCCCGCGCCCGCGTCGAGCTGTCGCAGCGGTGTGCCCCAGGCCTCGCGGTGCTCGACGCCGAGGGGGGCGGACACGACGAAGCGTCCACGACTGTAGCGCATGCCCGGGGTGATCGTGCCCCCGAGCACGGCGAACGCGCCCTCGCTGTCGCGGAGGAACCAGTCGCGGGCGTAGCCCAGGCCCGCGTGCGCCGTCACGGGGCTCAAGAACATCCAGCGACGCCCGACCCGCTGATGAATCGCCGGCAGCCGCGCCCGCTTTTGACGTGGCTCGGCCGCGGCCTTCTTCTTGCGTCGCTTCTTCTTTGCCTTCACTCCGACGGCGTCGGCGGCCGCGGCGCCTGAAGGCAAAGGGGGCGCCGGCGCCTCCTCGGCGAACACGCGCGTGGTTGCGCAGGCGATGACGAGCCCGAACGACACGCAAAAGCGCTTCAAAAACATCACGTTAGCCACCCGTTGGTGCACAGGCGAGGACGACCCGCTCCGCGTCTGGGAGCAGCGTGCTCGACGCAAAGCGCGCTCGCATAGACGCCAGAAGCGCGGCCGCTGATGCGCAGTCCCCGCGCGCTGCGGCCAGCAGGAGCCGGTGGTAAATCGCGTTGTCGACGTAGGGACTGCTCGGGTAGGCCTCTTCGAACGACGTGAAGGCCGCGTCTGCGTCTGCGTTTCGCATGAGCCTGAAGAGCGCTCGCGCGCGGAAATAGGCCGCGTCATCGGCGAAGGGGCTGACCGCAAACCGCGCGAGCAGCGCGTCGAAGGACGCGATGGCGCGCTCGAGTGAAGCCAGCCCCGCGACGCTCGCCGCCTCGTAATCGGCACGCCCAGAGTAATAGAGCGCGTTGTCCACGTAGGGCGACTCGGCGTCGAGGGCGACCTGCGTGAACTGAGCGCGGGCCTCCGCGAAGCGGCGCCGCTCGAACAACGCCCGACCCAAGAAATACTGCCCGCTCGTCCGTAAGGACGACTCGGGCCAGGCGCGCAGAAACGCCTCGAAAGCGGTCATGGCCGCGTCGTAGGCGCGGTCGGCCTCCAAGCCGGTCAGCCGGCCCGCCTCTCCGTAGCGCACCTGACCGAGACGATACTCCGCGTTGTCTCGGTAGCGCCCCTCGGGGAAGTCCGTCGACCAACTCGCGAACAGGGCGGCCGCCGCGTCGGCGCGACCCGACGCCTCCACAGACCGCCCGCGGTAGTAGCGCGCGCCTTCACGCCAGCTGCTGTCGGGATAGTCCGCCTCGAA
>Ga0114968_10001507_pt1 | contig 17851 bp, 11 predicted proteins | sample M_130807_EF_Meta_FD_87020 | JGI IMG/M metagenome (GOLD analysis project Ga0114968, IMG submission 87020) | Freshwater microbial communities from Lake Montjoie, Canada to study carbon cycling - M_130807_EF_MetaG | ecosystem: Environmental > Aquatic > Freshwater > Lake | place: Lake Montjoie...
CGACGGAGCCGAAAGTGGAAACCCTGAACGACGAATCGCGCTCTCTCATGCTGCGCCTGCTGGACACGCTGAGCGCGGACGATCGCATGGTGCTGAGTTTGCGGCATCTCGATGGAAAATCGACCGACGAAATCGCCAGGCTCACCGGCTGGAGCCGCACGCTGGTGAAAGTGCGGGCCTTTCGCGCCCGCCACAAACTGCGGGCGGCCTTTGAACAACTCGAAGCATCCCACTCATGAACGAAATCGACCAACGTCTCGAACGACTCGCCGCCCGCGCTCGAAACGCGGCTGCACCTCCGCCCGCAGAACTGCCTTTCGGGTTGGCGACTCGTGCCATCGCGTCCGCGCGTTCGGCCTCGGAAACCTCCGCATTATGGGCGCGTTTTTCACTCACCGCACTGCCGGTGGCCACGGTGACGACCGCCGCCTGCCTCTGGTGGTCGGCCAGCGCCATGAGCGCTGACGCACATGATCTGGCACAGGTCTTCATTCAAACACCGCTGTTCCCATGAAAAAATTCTACATCATCTGCTCTCTCTTCGCGCTATTCGTTCTGGGTGCCTTGTGCGGCATCGGTCTTGCTCTTCCTTTCGCAAAGAAACTCCTCAGCGAGGACCACTTCGTCCGGCAGCGCATGGCCGAGGAAGTGAAACGACTCAAACTCACGCAGGAACAGGTGGAGAAATCGAAGCCGACCTACGATCAGCTCAGACAAGACCTCGCGAAGATCAAAAACGACACGCTAACTGCGATAGCGCAGGCTTCGATCCGGCAGTCCACCGAACTGGCCGGACTGCTCACTCCCGAGCAGATCATGGAGTTCAAGAAGCTCGGTGACGAACGCCGGGCGAAATTTGAAAAATTCATCAAGCCATGAAAATACGCCCATTCCTCCTGCTCTCGGTCCTGCTCGCGTCGGCCCCGGCACAGGATGCCGGTCTGCAACAGAAACTCGAAGAGGGCTTCACCACCTTCGACCAGGACCATGATTCAGCCCTCAGTGCCGCCGAATTCAACGCGCTGGGCGAATACTCGCCGAAGTTGAAGGGCAAGCCGCAGGTGGTTGATTACCTGTTTCACACGCTCGATGCGAATCGCGACGGCAAGCTCTCGCATGACGAGTACATGAACATCGTGGCCATTAGCGGCGGAGCGAAACCTGCTCCTGACAAGCCGGCAATCATTGAAACGACAGGCAGTGCAGAGCAGATGGCGTTTTTCGAAAAGAAGATCCGCCCCGTGCTTGCCGAAAAATGCTACAAGTGCCATTCGGAGAACTCGGAAAAAATCAAAGGCGGCTTCGTGCTCGACACACGCGAGGGCATCCGCCGTGGTGGCGACAGCGGTCCGGGCGTCGTGCCAGGGGATCTCGTGAAGAGCCTTGTTATCGAATCTCTGCATTACACCAACAAGGACATGCAGATGCCGCCGGAAAAGAACGGAGGAAAGCTGCCGGATTCAGTCATCGCCGACTTCGAGCAGTGGGTGCGCATGGGCGCGCCTGATCCGCGTGAGGGGAAGGCCAGCGTGGTGAAATCCGAGTGGGACACCGAGAAGGCGAAGAATCACTGGGCCTATCAGCCGGTGAAACAGGTTGCTGTGCCTGCTGTAAAAGATAGTGCCTGGCCGAGGAACGATATTGATCGCTTCGTTCTCGCCGGATTGGAGGCAAAAGGCATCAAGCCCGTGGGTGATGCGCAGCCGGAAGCGCTGCTGCGGCGTGTTTCCTTTGATCTGACCGGCCTGCCACCCACACCACAGCAGGTGGACTTCTTTTTAGCGAACCATGACCCACAGGCATTCGAGAGAATCGTCGATGCGCTGCTCAAATCACCGCGCTTTGGCGAGCGCTGGGGCCGTCATTGGCTGGACGTGGCTAGGTATGCTGAATCCACCGGCAAGGATGTGAACTGCCTGCTTCCGCATGCGTGGCGCTATCGCGATTACGTCATCGAATCCTTCAACAAGGACAAGCCGTTCAACGAATTCATCCGCGAACAGATCGCCGGTGACCTCATGCAGGCCAAAGACAGCCGTGACCGTGCCTTGAAGCAGATCGCGACAGGGTTCCTCGCCATCGGCTCGCGCAGCCTGAACGAGCGCAGCCCGAAGCAGTATGCGCTCGACACCGCCGACGAGCAGATCGACGCCATGTCGCAGGCCGTGCTTGGTCTTACTGTCGCCTGTGCGCGCTGTCATGACCACAAGTTTGACCCCATACCGCAGAATGATTATTACGCTCTCGCGGGCATCTTCCTCAGCACGGAGACCTTGTACGGCACTGCGCCCAATTTTCAAAATCTCAAGGCTTCGACGCTCATCGAGCTGCCCACCGATTGCTGCTTGCCGCGCATGCCCTTGATGCTCACACCGGAGCGCCGTGCCGAGGTCGAAAAAGATCTCACGAAAGCCGAGCGCTATGGAATGGTGCAGTTTTATGCCACCGCCGCAAAGGGAATGCTCACTGGCAAAGGTTTCGACATCAACAACGATCCGCAAAAGTTGGTCATGTTCGTCGGCATCAATGCGAAGATCGGCGAGTGCAAAACGGAACTCGCCTCCTACGACAGCGAGGGCCGCCAGAAGCTGCTTGCGATGGGTGTGCGAGATTATCCTTCCACTCCATCGAGCGGACCACCCACCAAGCCGAAATCGGTGGAGGAGGCCTTTCAGATTTTCGCGGGTCGTCCTGCACAGTTCAGTGCGATCAATGACAGTCCGCTCTTTGCCCGTGGCGATGTGGAAAAGCCCGGTGCCAGGGTGCAGCGTGGGTTTGTCAGCGTCATTGCCTCGAAAGCGCCTTCAATCCCATCAAGAGAAAGTGGGCGACGTGAACTGGCCGACTGGCTCGTGGCTGACACCAACCCGCTCACTGCGCGGGTGTTTGCCAACCGTGTCTGGCACTGGCTGTTTGGCAGGGGAATCGTCTCCACCGTCGATAATTTCGGCACCATGGGCCAGCCGCCAACCAATCCTGCGCTGCTCGATCATCTGGCGCTGCGGCTGCAAAGCGGGGGCTGGTCGATGAAGTCGCTCATCAAAGAAATCGTCATGAGCCACGCTTATCAACTGGCCGCTACGCACGACGCGAAGAACTTCGAAGCTGACCCTGAAAACACGCTCGTCTGGCGCATGACTCCGCGCCGCCTCGACGCTGAATGCATTCGCGATGCGATGCTGGCCGTCAGCGGCGGTCTGAACATTGAGGCACCCGTTGGCTCCGCCGTCGCCCAGCAGGGTGATGGCGCGATTGGCGGCTATCCCATCAAGAGCCTGCGTGCGCCGTTGAGTGATGAGCCCTTCCTCACTGCAAGCAGTGACTATCGCAGCGTCTATCTGCCCGTGCCACGCAATGCGGTGCCTGACGCGCTCACCGTCTTCGATTTCGCTGAACCCAGCGCTGTGAACGGCAGCCGTGAAGTGACCACGGTGCCGTCGCAGGCACTGTATCTGCTGAACAACGACTTCGTCGCCAAGCAGGCCAAACGCTTTGCTGACAAAGTCCGTCCGCTGCCGGAGAACCAGCGTGCCGCTGCCGCCTTCAAACTCGCGTTTGCACGAGCACCCACGGCCAGTGAGGACAAGGCCGCGCAACGTTTCTTTGCCGACTACCCACGGCTCGACAGCGACGTGCTGACGAGTTTCTGCCGCGCCCTGCTCGGCAGCGCTGAATTCCGCTCCATTGATTGATGCTATGAACACTCGACGCGACTTTCTCCAAACCAGCGGTGTCGGCTTCGGCTGGCTTGCTTTTCAAGCACTGGCCCAGGCAGAGGCCGGGGCGCCGCTGGCCGTCAAGCAGCCGCATTTCAACGCGACGGCGAAACGGGTGATCTTCCTCTGCATGCGCGGTGCGCCATCGCATGTGGACACCTTTGACTACAAGCCAAAACTTACAACCGCGGACGGCAAGGATGGTCGCGCGCCGGGCACCAAACTGCATGGCTCGCAGTGGAAGTTTACACCGCAAGGGAAAAGTGGACTGCCGATCAGCGAGCTGTTTCCACATCTCTCCAAGCGAGCGGATGACCTGTGCCTCATCAATTCGATGCACACCGAGCTGCCTGCGCACGCACAGTCGTTTTTGAAGTTGCACACGGGCAACTCGCAGTTTGTGCGGCCTTCGCTGGGGGCCTGGGCGCTCTATGGCCTCGGCACGGTGAATGAAAATCTCCCGGGTTTTGTCACCATCGCGCCGCCGTCGTTGTTTGGCGGTGCGCAGAACTACGGCAGCGCCTTCCTGCCCGCGATTTATCAGGGCACACGAATCGGAGTCGATGCACGGCCGATTGCAATCGCGCAGGTGCGCAACATCGCGCCACCCGTCGGCAGCATCGCGCAGCGCAAGGAGATCGAATTCGTGCAGACCTTGAATCGCGAAAAGCTGCAGCGCGACCTCGTCAATCCCGAGGTCGAAGGTGCCATCGAATCCTTCGAACTCGCGTTCAAGATGCAGAGCGAGATGCCGAAGGTGATGGATCTGTCGAAGGAAACAAAGCAGACGCTTGATGCCTACGGTATCGGCGAAGGCAATGCCACGGATGACTTTGGCCGCAAATGCCTGCTGGCACGGCGCATGGTGGAGGCAGGTGTGCGTTTTGTGGAGGTCACGCACAGCGACTGGGATCATCACTTCAAAATTTCCAAAGACCTGCCAGCGACTTGTGAGGCGGTGGATCAGCCGATTGCCGCGCTGCTGGCAGATTTGCAATCGCGTGACATGCTTAAGGACACGCTCGTCGTGTGGTCCGGTGAATTTGGCCGCACGCCGCACGGCCAGGGGGCGGACGGGCGCGATCATAACAGCAAAGGTTTCACTGCCTGGATGGCTGGTGGCGGTGTCAAGGGCGGTATGCGCTACGGCAGCACGGATGAACTGGGGTACGAGGCGGTGGAAGACAAAATGCACACCCATGATCTCCACGCCACGATCCTGCACCTGCTTGGCCTCGATCACGAACGGCTGACCTATCGCTACGCAGGCCGGGACTTCAGACTCACCGATGTGAAAGGCAGCGTGGCAAAGAAAATCATCGCGTAAGAAAGAAGAAATCATTCGGGCCGTATTGAAACGGTATACCGAATGAACCTCGCTCTAAATCCTGCCTTTCGCTCTGATTCTGCCGCCTCGCTGCTGCGGGCGGAAATTCTGAACGGCACCTCAGCGCCTGGTGCGCTATTGGCTGAATCCGCCGTGGCGAAGCGCCTGGGTGTCAGCCGGGTGCCGGTGCGCGAGGCCTTGTTTGAGCTGGAGCGTGAAGGCTTGGTCGAGTTTAGCTCCACAGGACGCGCATTTGTGAAAGCCCTGACACCGCAGGATTTTGAGGAGCTGTATGTTTTGCGGCTTGCTCTGGAGCCGCTCGCCTCCCGTCTGGCGGTTTCGTCCCTCAAAGCGGACATCTCAAAGCTCGAAAAGAATCTGGCCGCCACCCGCCGTGCCCGGTCCGTGCAGGAGGTGACGCTGCTGGACCTGGAGTTTCATCAGCTCATTCTCGAAGCCTCAGGCAATGCTCGGTTGATGAAACTCTGGCGCTCCCTGCGCGGTGAATTGGAACTGTGGCTAGGACGTTTGCACCGCAGCCATCAGCTCCAGACCAGGGAGACGCTCAAAGACACCGTGGATGCGCATCAGTCCATTGTGGAGAGCTTCCGCACGCAAGCTCCAGCCGCCTGCGAGAGAATGATGCGGGAGCACATCCTCGGCTGGCGTGAATGGCTGCCACTTTCCTCATGAACCGCGTCTTTCACATTCTTGGCGTCGTCATGCTCGCGCTGGCTTCGGCGAGGGCAGAAGATGGCATGGCCTTCTTCGAAGCAAAAGTGCTGCCGTTGCTGCAAAGCCGCTGCTACGAGTGCCATTCGCATGAGAAGAAGATCAAAGGCGGGCTGGCGCTCGATCTGAAATCAGGCTGGCAGACCGGCGGCGACAATGGTCCTGCCATCGTGCCGGGAGACGTGGTCAAGAGTCATCTCATTGCGGCGGTGCGCTACACCACTCCCGAAATGGAGATGCCGCCGAAGGGCAAGCTGACCGCGAGTGAGATTGAAATTTTTGAACAATGGGTGGCCATGGGTGCGCCTGATTCACGCGTGATAAAAGCTGCCGCTAAAACTGCGCGAGTGATTGATGTCGTAGAGGGAAAGAAATTCTGGGCCTTCCGTCCTGTGCGTGCTGAGCAGGCTCCCGCATTGCGGCAGAAGGACTGGCCGTTGGATCCCGTGGATCGCTTCATTCTGGCCAAACTCGAATCCAATGGCCTTTCTCCCGCGCCGGATGCAGACGCCCACACCTGGCTACGCCGTGTCTCTCTTGATCTCACTGGGCTGCCACCGACGCTGGAAGATCTGGCCCGCTTTGATGCATCTCCTGCATCCCGTTCCGCTGCCGTGGATCGCCTGCTGCAATCAAGCGCCTTCGGCGAACGCTGGGCGCGTCACTGGCTCGATCTCACGGGTTACGCAGACCAGATCGGCACCTCGAACAACGTCTTTGCCGAACATGCGTGGCGCTACCGTGACTACGTTATTAATGCCTTCAACTCCGACAAGCCCTTCGATCACTTCGTTCGGGAACAAATCGCAGGAGACCTGCTGCCTGCCGCATCTCCACAAGAAAAGGCTGCGAACATCACTGCCACCGGATTCCTCGTGCTTGGTGACGTCGAAATCGTTGCCGTGGACAAGATCAAGATGGAGCATGACCTCGTTGACCAGCAGGTCAGCAAAATCGGTACCGCGTTTCTCGGCTTAACGCTTGGCTGCGTGCGTTGCCATGATCACAAGTTTGACCCCATTGCACAGAGCGACTACTACGCCATCGCAGGTATGTTCCGCAGCACCGATGCCACGTACAAGACCGACAACGGCGTCTGGAGCAGTGTCCACAAAACCGAACTGCCGGAAACATCGGAGCAAAAAGCCGGACGCGAACGGCTTCTCGCCGCGAACGAGGAAAAAATCCGCCAATGGGAGGCCGAGCGCGACAGGACCAACGAGGAAAAGGCCGCGCTGGAACCGCAGATCGCCAGTGCGACAAAGGAGACGAAGCCAGACCTCGAAAAGAAGCGTGGTGAACTCACCACTCGCATCAAGACGCTCAATGGCCAGATCGAGCACGCGAAGTTCTTTGCCCCCCTCGCGCCAAAAGCCTTCGCGGTGCAAGACCGCGAAAAGCCCGCTGACATGCGCATCACTATTCGCGGGAATCCTTATGCGCTGGGTGATATGGTGAAGCGTGGTGTGCCACGCGTGGCATCGTGGGCCGAATTTCCGCCCATTCCTGCCGGTCAAAGCGGCAGAGTGCAACTCGCCGACTGGATCGCCGATGCACGCAATCCGCTCACCGCACGGGTCACTGTGAACCGAATCTGGCAGAAGCTCTTTGGTGAAGGTCTCGTGCGCAGTGTTGACTACTTTGGCGCACGTGGTGAGACACCCTCGCATCCCGATTTGCTCGATTACCTCGCTTCACGCTTCATGCAAAACGGCTGGTCGCAAAAACAGCTCATTCGCGAACTCGTCCTCAGTCGTGTCTATCGCATGAGCGGTGCACAGAATGCCATCGCAGAGGCAAAAGATCCTGACAACTGCCTGCTCTGGCGCATGAACCGCCAGCGACTCGATGCCGAGGCGATTCGTGACTCCATGCTCGCCATCAGCGGCAAGCTCACACCTTCGAGCGGTGGTCCCGCGCTGCCGCTGGAGTTCCCAGAAAATGTCAATAGTCTCAGTCCGAAGGCGGTGAACCCACCCGCCTTTGCCTTCAAGAAGATGCGTCCCGTGCAGGACTTTGAGCGCACGATCTATCTCCCGGTTATTCGTACGGCCACGCAACCCGGTTCCGCGAAGCTGCGCGATGTGTTCGATTTCACTCAGCCTGCGCAAATAGCCGGCAAACGCGCCGAGACCGCCGTGCCCACGCAGGCGCTCTTTCTGCTCAATAGCGACACTGTCCGTGCTCGTGCCACCGAGCTCGCAAATCAACTTGCTGACAAAGAGCCTAACACCGGTGCACGCCTCGATGCCCTCTGGCTTCGCGTCCTCAGCCGCCCCATCACCACCAGCGAGCGCGAGGATGCCGTGAAGTTTATTGAATCCATGCCCACCGAAAAAGCATGGATCGAACTGAGCCACGCCCTGCTGTCTTCCAACGAATTTTTGCTCCGCCTATGAACACGAACACTTTTTCCCGCCGCTCATGGCTCCAGCGCACCGCCACCGGCTTCGGCGCGCTCGCTTTGCATGATCTGGTCCAGGCCACGCAGAGCCCGCTGGCTGTGAAGGCATCGCGTTTCCCGGCCAAGGCAAAGCGTGTGATCTTCCTGTTCATGTCCGGTGGACCGTCGCAGCCGGATTTATTCGATCCGAAGGAATATATCAAGCGCATGCATGGCCAGAAGATCTCCGCACCGGTCAACACCAATGAACTCCGGGTCGGCACGGACAAGTTTCTGGCGCTTGCAACGCACGGCGAAGTCAGGCCGCGCGGACAATCCGGCATGATGATCTCGGATCTGCTTCCACACACGGCTAGCATCGCGGATGAAATCTGCCTGCTGCGTGCGGTGCATGCGGACAACAACCAGCATCAGCCCGCCGCGCTGCAGTTTCATACCGGCGTCACGGCGGATGTGCGTCCCTCCATGGGCTCCTGGATCAGCTACGGCCTCGGTGCGGAGAATCAAAACCTGCCGAGCTTCATCAGCATTCATCCAGACAGCGACACCCGGCTCTACGGCTCGTCGTTTTTGCCCGCCGCTCATCAGGGCACCAAGGTGATCATTCCCTCTAGCAACAAGCAGTCTCCCATCGACTACCTCGCCGACATCTCCGGCGATGCGAAGGCCCAGCGTACGCGCATCGACTTCACGCAGCGTATGAACAAGCGCCTGCTCGACCGTACGGGAACCGACGCCCGCATGGAAGGCATGATCGAAAGCATGGAGACCGCCTTTCGCATGCAGATGACTGCGCCCGAACTCGTGGACCTTTCGAACGAGTCCGAGGCGACGAAGCAGCTCTACGGCATCGGCGGCAAGGACACCGACAAGAACGGTCGTGCCTGCCTGCTCGCACGCAAGATGAGCGAAGCGGGCGTGCGCTTTGTGCAGGTCACCATGGGCGGCTGGGATCATCATGGCGACATTCGCAATGCGTTGCCGAAAAGCTGCGCCGCCAGTGACCAGCCTTGCGCCGCGCTGATCAAAGATCTCAAATCACGCGGCCTCCTTGAAGACACGCTCGTCGTCTGGAGCGGTGAATTCGGTCGTACGCCCTGGAGCCAGGACCTCAGTGGAACTTCACCCATCGAAAAACACGGGCGTGAGCACCAGCCTGAAAGTTTCTGCACCTGGATGGCGGGAGGAGGCATCAAACCCGGTTTTACCTTCGGTGAAACCGATGACTTTGGCTTCCGTCCTGTTTCAGGCAAAGTTCACCTGCATGATCTCCATGCCACGATCTTGAACCAACTCGGCCTCGACCATGAGCAACTGACGTGGCGGCATCTCGGTCGCGATTTCCGGCTCACGGATGTGTATGGCAATGTCGTGAAGGAGATTCTGGCATGAAGTGTTTCAGTTCCACTATAGCCATCGTGTCATGCTTGGCTCTTCAGGGTGTTGTGTTTGGCGCAGACGATTTTCAAACCTTGATCCTGCCCTTGCTGAAAGAGCGCTGCAACTCGTGCCACTCCACCAAAAAGCAGAAGGGTGATCTCGATCTTGAGCGGTTTGTTTCAGTCGCGGATATCAAGCGGGAGCCGATGATCTGGGAAGGCGTGCTGGACCAGATTCACATGGGTGAGATGCCGCCGAAGAAAGAGCCGCAGATGGCTCCCGAACAGAAAACGTTGCTGACAAAATGGGTGGAGGACCGGCTGGAAGAAGTGGCCCTCGTGAGTGCCGGCGATCCCGGCCCAGTGGTGCTGCGTCGCCTCTCAAACATGGAGTACACCTACACACTCCGTGATCTGACGGGTGTGGAGTCGCTCGATCCCGCAAAGGAGTTTCCCGTGGACGGCGCGGCGGGCGAGGGATTTACCAATGCAGGCGCAGCGCTCGTCATGTCGCCAGCATTGCTGAACAAGTATCTCGATGCGGCAAAGGACATCGCCAGTCACGCGGTCTTGACACCACAGGGCATGCACTTTTCCCGATCCACCTCTCCGCGCGACTGGACGGACGAGACGCTGGCGAAGATCAGAAACATGTACCGCCAATACACCGAATCGGTGGGGCAGTCCGAATTGAAAGTGGAAGGTGCGAATGTCATAGCCAAAGACGACGGGCGTCTGCCGCTGGCAAAGTATCTCGCTGCATTGCAAGGCCGTGGCGACAGCGCCGGGCTGAGTCCCAAATATCTCCGCCTGCTCAAAGAGAGGCTCACTGACACGAGGCCATCGGTGCTGATGGATCCGCTGCGTGCGAAGTTCCGCGCCGGGACTCTTGAGACCGCAGATGTGGCACCTTGGCAGCAGTCCTTGTGGCGGTTCGTCAGCGTGGGGCACATTGGCAAGCAAAACGGCCCCAAGGCCTGGCAGGAGCCGGTGACACCACTTGCCGCAAAGCATGAGATTCGCATGAAACTGACCGCGCCCAAGGGTGGCGGGGATTCGACACTCTACCTGACGACGACTGACGCGGGTGATGGAAGCGCAAACGACGCTGCGGTTTGGGAGAATGCACGGCTCGTGGCTCCAGGACGTGCGGATCTGCCGCTGCGCCATGTGCCACAGGTCGTGCAGCATTTGGAGCAGCAACGTGCTCGGATGATTGCCAGTGTGGCGAAGTGTCTTGCCGCCGCACACGAGGTGCAGATGAACGCTGAACGCACGGATGTCGCGAAGCTGGTGCAGAAGCATGGCGTGGACGCCGCGCAGCTCACTGGCTGGTTGGATTACCTCGGCATTGGTTCGTCAGGCACGGTGAAGCTGGAGCCGCCGCTCACGAAAAAAGTGGCGAGCGTGCCCAACTACAACTTTATTCAGGGGTGGACAAGCGAGCAGGCGCTCAGCGTGCTGGCGAACTCCTCCGACGAGTCGGTGAGGACTCCGGGCCTCATGAAGGCTCACAGTGTGGCCACCCATCCCTCGCCTTCACGCGCATCCGTCATCGCATGGCGCAGTCCGGTGAGCAGTGCATTGCACATTCACGGCAACGTGGCTGATGCGCACCCTGAATGCGGCAACGGCATCACCTGGGCGCTGGAGGTGCGGCGCGGCCACACTCGCGAAGTGCTCGCAAGCGGCGTGAGCAAGGGCGCTGAGCTGATCCAGTTGGGCTGGTTTGAGAATGTACGGGTATTGCAGGGAGATGTGGTCGCATTGGTAATCGGCCCGCGTGACGGCAATCATTCCTGCGATCTTACGGCGGTGAATCTCACCCTCAGCGATGGCAAAACGACGTGGGATCTCGCGAAGGATGTGTCGCCGAACATTCTCGCCGGGAATCCGCACGGTGTGTGGCATTTCCTGAGCCAGCCTGCAAAGCTGGAGGTCGCTCCGGCCATTCCCGGCGGATCGTTGCTCGCGATTTGGCGCAAAACCACTGATGCCACCGAGCGGCAGCGTCTTGCGCAGCAGGTGCAGGAGCTGCTTGAGCGCGGTCTTGCAACCGTGGCTGCGGATTCTCCCAATCGCGCACTGCACAGTCAGTTGCTTTCCTTCACCGGCCCGCTGCTGGCGGCGGCATTGAACGCGCCTGGCTCAAAGATATCCGCATCGTCCGACTACCAAGTGCAGGCACCCTCCGTGATCGAGGTAAACCTCCCGGCTTCATTGGTTGAGGGTGCGGAATTGGTGACGACAGGAAGACTGCTGCACCCGGATGGCAGCGTGCAGATGCAGGTCCTCACCACGAAGCCGGAACCGCGGCAGGGCCTCGCCGCAGTCGAGACGAAAACGGCGGAAGTGAAGGGCATGTGGTCAGACAACAACCTGCACACAAACTACAGCGCGCCGGTCATCGTGAATGACAACAGCGCAGCTCGGCGGCGGTTTGAGGCTGCTTTCGATGAATTCCGCTCACTGTTTCCCATCGCCCTCTGCTATGCCAAAATCGTGCCGGTGGACGAGGTGGTGACGCTGACTCTGTTCCATCGCGAAGACGATCAACTGCAGCGCCTGATGTTGGATGATGCACAGATCGCTGAACTTGACCGCCTGTGGGACGAACTCCGTTTTGTCAGCGAATGGCCGCTGAAGCAGGTGGACGTGTTTGAGCAGCTTTTTCAGTTTGCCACACAGGACGCAAAACCCAGCGCCTTTGAACCGATGCGCGAGCCGATTTCACGCGCCGCTGAGGCATTCAGGCAGCAGCTCGTGGAGGCGGAGCCGAAACAGATCACGACCGTGCTCGAATTCGCCGCGCGGGCTTGGCGTCATCCGCTGAGCACCCCGGAGCAGAATGAACTGCGCACACTTTACCACAAACTGCGCAAGCAGGAGCTGCCGCATACCGCAGCGGTGCGCATGCTGATCGCTCGTGTGCTCGTGGCCCCGACGTTTCTCTATCGCGGTGAAAAGGCAGCCCCTGGCATCAAGTCCTCACCAGTGAACGACCATGAGATCGCCACTCGCCTGAGCTACTTCCTCTGGTCCTCGACACCAGATGCGGGTCTTCAACAACTCGCGTCTGATGGGAAGCTGCAAGATTCCGCAGTGCTCGCAGCGCAGGCCCGCCGCATGCTGAAGGATGATCGAATTCGCCGCCTCGCCACGGAGTTCGGCTGCCAGTGGCTGCATGTGCGTGATGTCGAAACGCTGGATGAAAAGAGCGAGCGTCACTTCCCCACTTTCATCTACCTGCGCGGAGATATGCAGGAGGAGGTCGTACGTTTCTTTATCGACCTGTTTCAAAATGGCCGCAGCGTGCTTTCCCTGCTCAGCGCCGATCACACCTTCGTCAATGCCAGTCTCGCGAAGCACTACGAGATTGATTTGAGAGGCGAAGACTGGCAGCGTTTCGAGGGCATCCAATCCAGAGGGCGGGGAGGCATCCTCGGCTTTGCAGCGACACTGGCGAAACAATCAGGTGCCTCACGCACGAGCGCCATCCTGCGCGGCACCTGGCTTAGCGAGGTCATTCTCGGTGACAAGCTGCCCATTCCGCCAAAGGGCGTGCCAATTCTGCCTGAAGAAGCCCCTGCAAACCTTAGCGAACGGCAGCTCATCGAGCGCCATAGTCGCGATGAAAACTGCGCAGGCTGCCATCGTCGCATCGATCCCTTCGGCTTCGCGCTGGAAGGTTTCGATGCCATTGGTCGCGCTCGCAAAGCCGACACGAAAACCGTACTGCCTGATGGCACCTCCATTGATGGTCTCAACGATCTACGTGACTACCTGATCAACAAACGTGGCGATGATTTCCTCCGTCAGTTCTGCCGCAAATTGCTCGGCTATGCTCTTGGCCGCAGCGTGCAACTGTCTGACAGGCCGCTCATTGAGTCTATGGTGCGGAGTGATCATCGCATCGGCACTCTGATTGAACTCATCGTCCGTAGCCCGCAGTTTCGAGAAGTGCGCGGGAAAGACGCCATCGCCCAACACTGAATCACTTTATGAACACACACCACTACTCACGTCGGGCCTTCCTGCGCGGAACCGGCGTCTCCATGGCCCTACCCTGGCTGGAGTCTTTCAATGTCTGGGGCGATGAGCCAAAGCGTGACAAACCAGCCAGTGAAGCGCCGGTGCGTCTGTGCGTGACCTTTTCCGGAAACGGCTTCCATTCGAAGGAGTGGTGGGCCAAAGGCGAAGGGAAGGCGATGGAACTCGGCAAGGTGTTGCTGCCTTTGAATGAGTTTCGCGAGAAGATGGTGTTTGTGCGCGGCCTGTTTCACGAAGAAGCCCGGAAAGGGAACATCCATTCGTCGCAGACTGGCAACATGCTTTCCGGCGCGCCGATTGCGTCCGGTGGGGAGATTCGTTCAGGTACGAGTTTTGATCAGGTCCTTGCACAGACCTATGGTCGCAGCACCAAGGTCCCGAGTCTCGTGCTCGCTTGTGAGAAATCGAATCCCTCGGTTCATAAAAACTATTCGATGCTCTACAGCTCGCACATTTCATGGAGCTCGCCGACAACACCAACTCCGCTGGAGCTTTATCCGGCGCTGGCCTTTGACCGGTTGTTCAAGGATGAAGCTTCACCTGCCGACAAGAGTGTGCTGGATGCCGTGCTGGTCGAAGCGCAGGATTTGCGGCGCGAAATCAGCCGCAACGACCAGCACAAGCTCGATGAGTATCTTGATTCCGTGCGCGATTTGGAAAAGCGCATCGAGAACGCTGGCAAACGGGGGGAACTGCAGGGCTGGCGGCCTACGCTGGACAAACCGAACATCAAACGTCCTGCCGACGGCATCCCGCAGGACATCGGCGAGCACATGCGGCTCATGATGGACCTTCTAGTGCTCGGTTTTCAGACTGACACCACGCGCATCACCACCCTGAAGCTCAACAACGACCACAGCGCTCTGCGTTTCCCGAACCTGCCGAGTGTGCAGCAAGCAGGCCATGGCATCGACTACATGATCCACCATCTGCTTTCTCATAGTGACGGCGAGGACTGGCTGAAGGTGAACCAGTTCTTCATGGAGCAGCTCGCCTACCTTGCGCGCAAGCTGAACACCATTCAGGAAGGTCCGCGCACACTGCTGGACAACACCATGCTTATGCACTGCTCGAGCATGATGGCCGGTGCCAAGCACAACAACGACCAGCTTCCCGTGATTGTCCTTGGTGGCGCAGGCGGACGACTCAAAGGTGGTCGTACACTTGACTACACTGAAAAGTCCGAGCGTCAGATGTGCCGGCTCTTCATGTCCATGATGGACAAAATGGATCAGCACCCGAAGATTTTTGGTGATGCGAAGATGATGCTGGAAGAGGTTTGAAAATCACGCGTTTTGGTTTCCCAGTTCTGATCCCTTCTTATGCCCATCATCACCGCTGACAAACTCCAGGATTCCTATGACGTGGTCATTGTTGGTTCGGGGGCAGGGGGAGGGCAGACGGCTTACACGCTGACGATGGAGGGCTTGAAGGTTCTCATCCTGGAGGCCGGACGTGCGTTTGATGTGCAGTCTGAGGTGGCCATGCTGCAACTACCGAGCCAGGCACCCTTGCGCGGTGAGAAAACTCCGGACAAGCAGTACGGCTTCCACGACTGCTCGATTAACAGCGGCTGGGATATTCCCGGTGAGCCTTATACGAATGCGAGCACGGAGCCGGCAGACCAGTTCCGCTGGTGGCGGCAGCGCATGATGGGCGGACGCACCAATCATTGGGGGCGTATCACCCTGCGCAATGGGCCGTACGATTTCAAGCCGCGCACTCGCTTTGATCTCGGCTTCGACTGGCCGATCGGCTATGAGGAAATCGCGCCTTACTACGACAAGGTGGAGATGCTGATCGGCGTGTTCGGCACGAACGAAGGCTTGGAAAACTCGCCAAATTCTTCGCCGGGTGTACTGCAACCAGCGCCTAAATTGCGAGTGGGCGAGCTCTACGCCCAGAAGCACGGCAAGAAGGTCGGTGCGCATGTGGCTTCGATTCATCGTGCCGTGCTGACGATACCGCAGGATGCGGACACGCTGCCTGCCAAGCTGCATCCCGGCAATGCGAAGGCGCAGAGTATTCTGGCGGACTCCATGCGCACGCGGTCACCCTGTTTTTGGGCGACCGACTGCCATCGTGGCTGCGCGATTCGGGCGAACTACGATTCGCAAACGGTGCACCTCCGGCCCGCGCTCGCCACGGGGAACCTCGACATTCTGCCAAATGTGATGGCGCGTGAAGTCACGCTCAACAAACAGGGTATGGCCACGGGCATCACATTCATCAATAAGACGGACGGCAGTGAAGGTCATGCCACGGGACGTGCCGTGGTGCTGGCGGCGAGTTCGCAGGAGTCCGTGCGACTGCTGCTGAACTCGAAGTCGAACGCATTCCCGCAAGGGCTCGCGAACTCCAGCGGCAAGGTGGGCAAATACGTCACGGATTCGGTGTCGAGCAGTCTCAGTGCTCACATTCCGGCCTTCGAAGGCATGCCGGTTCACAATGAAGACGGTGCCGGTGGTCCGCACGCCTATGTGCCGTGGACGCTGCATGCACATAATAGCGAAGGCGAGCTGGGCTTTCCCGGCGGTTATCATCTGGAGTTCACCAGTGGCCGGCAGATGCCGTCATTGACGACACTGAATGGCATTGAGAGCAAGTTGGGGCACGAAGGTGTGCTGTTTGGTGCGAAACTCAAGGAAGAGGCGCGGCGTTACTACGGCTGCCATCTGGGTTTTGGCGCGCAGGGCACCATGTTGCCGAATGACGGCTCCTTTTGCGAGCTCGATCCTGAACTGAAGGATCTGTGGGGCATTCCCGTGCTGCGCTTCCACTGGAAGTGGACGGACTTCGAACTCAACCAGGTGAAGCATCAGCAGCAGCGCATTCGCGAATTACTCGAAGCCATGGGGGGCAAGGTTGCGGCAAAAGCCGAGCCCGATGTGTCCAAGCTTATCAAACGCGGTGGAGAGGTAATCCACGAAGTCGGTGGTGCAATCATGGGCGCTGACCGTGAATCCTCGGTGACCAATCAATGGAGCCAGACCTGGGACGTGAAGAATCTCTTCATGGCCGATGGCGCTCCCTTTGCCAGCACGGCAGACAAGAATCCCACGCTCACCATCATGGCGCTGGCATGGCGCATGGCCGACCACCTGATGGACGAAATGAAGAAAGGCCACATCTGATGAGCACTCCCGACGACCTCCCACGCATGGACCGCCGCAAGGCGTTGCAATGGATGCTCACCGCCACGGCGACCATGGCCGTGCGTGATCCCAGTCTCTTCGCGGCTGAAGCCAGCCCCATCAAAGCCCAGGGTTACGGGCCTGATCCGGTGATGGTGAAGATTTACAAGCCCGGCGATGTCTGGCCGCTTACGCTTGCCGAGCCCCAACGCCGCACCACGCGCGCCCTGTGTGATGTCATCATGCCTGCGGTTGAGTCTTCACCCAGTGCCTCGGCTGTCGGTGTGCCGGACTTCATCGACGAATGGATCAGTTCGCCCTATCCAGCTCAGGCGGGAGATCGACGCCTCGTGCTCGAAGGCCTGCAATGGATCGACCAAGAGGCAAACGCGCGTTTTGGCAAAGTCTTCTCCGATCTCGCACTCGTAGAACAAGTCTCTATCTGCACCGACCTCGCCGCCGCCAAACCGCTGCCCGCACACAAAAAGGCCGCGACATTCTTCAAGCGCTTTCGCGATCTCACTGCAGGCGGCTACTACACCACCCCCGAAGGCATGAAGGCCATCGGCTACGTAGGCAACATGCCGTCAGGCACCTTTGAAGGGCCTCCCATCGAAGCGCTGAAGCATGTTGGACTCGCTTGATCCTGGACACCCCCTTTATGACATCACTCCGCAGTACTGTTATCGCCGCACTCGTCTTTGCCTGCATGGTCGTGCAAGCCTCCGCGCAGACCAGCTATCGCAAGGTGCTCTTTCTCGGCAACAGTATCACCAAACATGGCCCGAAGGCTGACATCGACTGGTCGGGCAACTGGGGCATGGCAGCTACCGCCGAGGCAAACGACTACGTGCATCTCGTCACCAAGGCGCTGAGAGAGAAGGCGGGCGCGGCACCCGAGGTGATGGTGAAAAATATCGCCGATTTTGAGCGTGCTTACTCAGGCTACGATGTCGCAGCCAAACTGAAGGACGCCATCGAGTTTAAGGCTGACCTCATTATACTTGCCATCGGAGAGAATGTGCCGGGATTGAAGACAGCCGAGGACAAGACGAAGCTGCAGGCCAGCGTGATCGCCTTGCTGAATGCCATGAAAGGTGAGCGTAAGC
>Ga0114968_10001510_pt1 | contig 17847 bp, 15 predicted proteins | sample M_130807_EF_Meta_FD_87020 | JGI IMG/M metagenome (GOLD analysis project Ga0114968, IMG submission 87020) | Freshwater microbial communities from Lake Montjoie, Canada to study carbon cycling - M_130807_EF_MetaG | ecosystem: Environmental > Aquatic > Freshwater > Lake | place: Lake Montjoie...
TGCAAAGACACCATGCCGAGAAAGCAGGTGGCAAAGCCCTGCATCATCATCGCCGCCTCATCACTGCCGCGCACGCCGGAGAACAGCATCACCAGCGGCATGATCAGCAGGGGTGCGATGCCAGGGTAGAGCCGCAGCTTGATCTCCCGATCACGAAACAGATAGGCCGTGGTGAGCTTGAACGACTCCCGCTCCACCGGGTCCCGCAACCACCAGCGCAGCGGCGGCAGTTTGACGATGGCCGCCAGCCATACCCCGCGTGGCTTCGTGCGCTCTTTAGATGCACCCGCCGACTCATTCAAATTCATCAGCCCCTGGCCATAGGCACCGCCCAGTTTTTCCAGCGCCAGCCAGCTCGTGACCGCAGTAGCTGCGACGGCAAGCCCCGCCGGCAGCCACAGCGTGGCGGCGTTGGGCATGCTGCTGCCGATCAGCGCATCCAGCGCGCCAAACCACAGCGGCGGCAGCGCCAGCATCCAACCGCTGATATGGTCGAAGTGCTTGAACGCATCCAGTTGCAGCAGGCGTGGCATGATCTGGCCGCCCAGGACCATCACCACCGTGAGAAGCGACTGCAGCGTGGTCAGCAGATTGTCTAGACGCTCACGGCCAAACCACTTGAGACAGGCATTGTAAACCAGCACAATGCTGGAGGCGGAAAACAGCATGAGCAGCGCCATGGAGAACAGATGCGCGGGGATGAAGCGCCACGTCGCGCCCTTGCACCCCAAACCGGCGACGAATCCGGCCAGGTTCAGCGCCAGTGCCAACATGAGGGCAAAGCCCGCCAGCACCGCGCACTTCGCCCGCAGCATCTGCTGCGGCGTCACTGGCCGGTGCAGCAGGATCTCCGCCTCCTCCTTCATGAACAGCATCGTGCCCGCGCTGGAGGCCAGCGTGAGCGAGGCAAACATGAAGGTGAAACCATGCAGCGTGCAGGCAAAGACAAAGAGGTCCACGTTTTGCGCGAACAAGGCTGGCAGGAGGCCGACCATGGCATAGATCAGCAGGGTCAGGCCCAGGCCCATCTGCCGCCGCGTCTTCTGGGCACCCGCCTGCTGCGCCGCACGGCCACGAAACAGCAGCGTCCAAAACAGTTGGCGCAGCACCTTCGCAGGCGAGGGCGCTCGGCGTCCAGGCGTGGCGGGCAGGCTTTCGGCGGCGGTGCTCATGACAGCATGTTTTTTGCGAAGGACTCCGCGCGTGCCTCCAGCCCTCCGAGACCGGTGAGCTGCGTGAAGAGCTGCTCCAGCGTGTCCGCTCCATGCTGCTGCTGCAGTTCCTGCGGCGAGCCCTCCACCAGCAGTTTTCCCAGCGCCATGATGGCCACGCGGTTGCACACACGCTCCACCACATCCAGCACATGCGAGCTGTACACGATCGTCTTGCCTTCGCGCGCCAGCGTTTCCAGCAGCGCCTTGAAACCTACGGCGGCGTTTGCATCCAGCCCATCCAGCGGTTCATCCAGCAGCACCACTTTCGGGTTGTGCAGCAGCGCGGCGGTAATGACGACCTTGCGCCGCATGCCCTTGGAATACGCGCCAAGGAGCTTGGTGGTGAGCGTCTGCTCGTCCAGCTCAAAGAAATCCAGAAACTGCCGGATACGCGGTCGCGCCTCATCTTCGTGAATGCCGTACAGCGCGCCGATCATGAGGAGAAACTCCAGTCCGGTGAGCGATTCATACACCGCGCCCGAGTCCGGCACGAAACCGAGCAGCCGCTTCGCCTCCATCGGGTGCGTGGAGACGTTCACGCCGCAGATCAGCGCCGTACCTTCGTCGGGTTGCAGCATGCCCGTGACCATTTTCAGCGTGGTGGTCTTCCCCGCCCCGTTCGGCCCCAGCAGCCCCACGATCATGCCCGGCGGCACCTCCCAGCTCAGATGATCGACGGCAGTTTGCGCACCGAAGCGCTTGGTCAGGCCCTGAATGGAGATCATGGAGCCCGATCATCCATGGCCTGCGGACGCTTGCAAGGCGCATTCAGGCCTGTCTAGGCACCATGAATTTTAATAGATATTAACTAAAATCCTTGCCGCTAAGACTAAATTCAATATACTGAGTGTAATTTCAATAATATGTCGCAATTCCCTTCCCAATTGCCAACACGTCTGCGCTTCGCCGTGTTCTTGGCGCTCTTGATTCTCGGCATGCGCCAGGTCTCGAAGGCGCAGGCTCCCGCCCCGTTGCCAGCAGCAGGCGCTTACGTGCCGGTGGGTGAAGGCGCATCCATCAAGGTCAACTTCCCCAGTGCGCCCATCCAGTCCATCATCCCCTTTTACACCCAGCTCACGGGTAAAAAGCTCATCCTCGACTCCGCCCTCCAGGGCGAGATGCTCCGCATCATCTCCCCGCAGATGCTCACCAAGAAGGACGCCATCGCCTTCATCGAAGCCACCCTGCTGCTCAATGGCTATGCCATCATCAATGTCGATGCCACCACCGCCAAGCTGATCAACCAGTCCGGTGGCAAAAGCCCCACCGCCGACGGCTTGAAGGTGTACAATTCCCTGCGCGAGCTGCCGCAGAATGAGGAAATCTGCCACTATGTGCTGCCCTTGCAGTTTGTCTCTGCCGACGAGGCCTCCAAGGCCTTCCAGCAGGTCATCAAACTGCACGCCTATGGTGCCATGACCGGCGTCTCCAACGACACCGCCCTCATCATCACGGAAAACAGCACCACCATCCGCAGCATCTGCGAGATCGCCCAGATCATCGACGTCCCGCCGACGGAAACCGCGAATGAGATGATCAAGCTGGAGCGCTCCGATGTCGAACTCGTGGCCGAGATCGTGAATGAAATTTTCGAGCAGGAGGAAAAGTCCAAGAGCTCCACCACCGCGCCTGCCGCCGCCGTGCTCAATGCCGCCGCCCGTCCCGGCGTACCTGCCGTGCCGGTGAACCCCGCTGGAAACGCCAGTACCGCCGCGACCAATCCCGCCGCATCACGTGTCAAAGTCTTCCCCTACCGCCGCACCAATGAACTGCTCGTCATCGGCCGCCCGGTGGACATCACCTACATCAGGGGGCTCGTCCTGAAACTCGACAAGCAGGACGACGGCACCAACTTCCTCAAGCGCCGCCTCAAGTACCTCAACGTGCAGGACTTCCTGCCCGTCGCCTACAATGCCCTGGCCAAAGACACCGACATTCAAAACGGCGACAACGGGGCCGCCAGCGGTGGTGGCGACGGCAGCCGTCGTCGCTCCAGCCCCACCTCAAACTCCCCATCGACGGACGCCAGCCGCGACAGCAGCAACACCGGCAGCGCCGTCGGCTTTGGCACCAGCAACAATTTTGGCGGTTCGAGTTCCGGATCGCGCAGCGGCAACTCCAACCCCAACCGCAGCCTGCTCGACAAGCCCGAAGAAGTGGGTGCGCCGGAATCCATGGTCGTGGGCAAGACCCTCCTCATCGCCGACCCGCAGTCAAACAGCCTCGTGGTGTCTGGCTCGCCCGAGCACATCGCGCGCATCGACCAGTTGCTGAAGGAAATGGATGTGCGCCCGCAGCAGATCTACATCTCCGCTATCATCGGCCAGCTCAGCCTTGGCAAAAACTTCAACTACGGCTTCGATTTCCTCAAGTTGCTCACCGACTTCAGCGTCAACCGGAACGGCACCAGCTCATCCACCACGACCACCGGCGGCACGACGACCACCACGGCCGCCAACATCGTCCAGTTCCCCGCCAAGTTCGGCCAGCTCAATCTCTACGGCCAAATCGGCTCGCTGAGCAACTACATCAAGGTCATCGACACCAACAGCAACTTCAAGGTGCTGGCCACTCCTAGCATCTACGCCAAGAACGCCGCCAAGTCGGTCATCTCCTCCGGCCAGCGCATCGCCGTCCCCGCCACCATCCTGACCAATGGCGGCTTTTCCGCCGGCATCGCCAACACCAGCGTCAGCGTGGACTATCGGGATGTTGTGCTCAAGCTGGAGGTCATCCCGCTCATCAATTCCGACAACGAAGTCACCCTGCGCATCGCCCAGATCAATGACAACATCGTCGGCTCCCAGACCATCGGCGGCAACACCGTGCCCACCATCGGCACTCAGGAGCTCGTGACGGAGGTCGCGGTGAAAAACGGTGCCACCGTCGTGCTCGGCGGTCTGATCACCGAACGCACCACCAAGGGCAAAAACGGCGTCATCGGTCTCAGCCGCATCCCCATCCTCGGTCACCTCTTCGGCACCACGCAGGATCAGACCACGCGCGATGAACTGCTCATCTTCATCCAGCCGCACATCGTGCGTTCCGAAGACCCGCTCGATACTCCCAACAACATCGAAAGCGGACGCAGCAAAATCTACGACGAGTCCATGCAGTTCGGCTCCCCAGGGCTCGAAAACATCCCCCGCGCCATCCCGGTGCGGGAGTGAAGCCGATTAATATGCGCGGCCATGTGAAGTCAGCGCTGCTCTGAACGAAGGGCTTCCGGCTCAGATCATGCGGCGCAACTGATCGCCAGACTGCGCGTCATCGAGCAAGGAACATCGTGAAGAGATCCAGAAGGGATCAGGATGATCCCTCTCCTTCACCGAACAGCACCCCCTTCTTACTTCTTCAGCGCTTCAGCACGATTCTGGCTGTAGGCGCTGCGGGCGGAGAGATAAGGATCCACCGCGTCCTTCGTAACCGTGTCATACTTGCTCAACTGGGCAGGCGCGGAACGCAGCGTGTTGGACAATGGGGGAATGATGACCCAGTCATGCTTCGACCGGTCGCCGTACCACCACAGGTAGGGCCAGTTGACCGGATTGAGCGCATAGTCCCCGACCAGACCGACGGTGTCGCGCAGGCTGCTCGGGCCCAGCAGCGGCAGAACCAGGTACGGACCATGGGGAATGCCCCACTTGCCAAAGGTCTGCGCCGTGTCTTCATCCGGCAGATTGGCCAGCCCCGGAATGCTCTCCGCAGGCCGGAAGATGCCGCCCACACCCGCCACGCTGTTCACCACGAACTTGCCCGTCTCCTGTCCGGCGCGCTTGAACTTGCCCTGCAGCGTGCAGTTCACCACCCGCACCGGGTACTTCACGTTCTCAAACGCATTGTCGATCCCCTTGCGCACCGGTCTTGGCAAAATCAGCTCATAGCCCTTCGAGAGCGGGCGGAGGATGAACGTGTACAACTTGTCATTCACCCAAAACGTGGCGCGATTGAGCGGCTGCAGCGGGTCGGAAATGTCCGCCGTGGTGGCATACTCGTCCGCTTCTTCGTCCGTGGTCGCGCTTTTGGCGGACCCGGCTTTGTCCGCAGCCTTGCCCTTAGCGGTAGCGGCGATGGTGGCGGCCTCAGCAGAGGGTTTCACAGCGGTCTTGGTTGCCGGGGTACTGCAATCGGTCAGCAGCGGAGTGGCTGCCAGCAAGAACAGACGAAGTGTGAGTGCGTGGAGTTTCATTAGGGGCGTGATACGGATTGAGTAAGGGAGCTGATGACGGCGTCAGCGCCACCTTTTTTAAACTGCGCATCCAATTGGCTGCGATAGTTGGCGATCAGACTGACACCCTCGATCACCACATCAGTGATGCGCCAGCCCTGCACCTGCTCCATGCGGTAGATCACGGTGTAGTGGCTGCCCTTGTAAACCATGCTCGTCGGCACATCCACCCGGCCCGCCGCCGGCTCCACCGCCGTCTGGTAGGTGATGGCCGGATGCTCCCCCGGTGTGAATTTGCTGCTGTAGCTGCGGATGATCAGCGTCGCAAACAACTGGGTGGCCTGCTGCTGCTGCGCAGGCGTGAACTGCTTCCAGCCGGGCCCCACGGCGCGCTTGGTCATCGTTTCAAAGCTCACATACTTTTTCAGCACCGGGCGCAGGCTCTCCGGCAGGGCGCTGCGGCTTCCGGCACGGTCGGCCACGGTCAGCACTTCAGTCACGGCGGATTTCAGCCGCGTCTGCGCCTCGGCCAGTTGGGCGGACACCGCCAGCGGAGCGGCAGCCAGTAGGAGTGGGAGCAGGAAACGGAGGGTCATGGGGCGGGGGGGGGAGCGTCTTTACCTTTTTCAACACTGCCAAAAGCCATCTTGCCAATCAACGACTCAAGATCGACCGAAGACTCGGTCATCGTGATGCGCGAACCGGCGACAAGATAAGTTTCATCCGCCCCGGGCGCAAGTGCCACATATTTATCGCCGATGAGCCCGGTCGTTTTGATCGAGGCCATCGTGTCTGCAGGCAGTTTCAGGCCCGCCTGCACGCGCAGCGTCACCATCGCGCTGTAGTCGGTGCCATCCACGCGGATGCCTTCCACCCGCCCCACCGGCACGCCAGCCACCAGCACGCTGCTGCCCGCATTGAGCCCCCCGGCATTGGTAAACCGCGCCTCCATCACATAGGTGTCTCCACCCAGCATCGATCCTGCGCCGAGTTTCACTGTCAGGTACACCACGGCGACGATCCCCAGCAGGACGAAGAGTCCGACGTAAAGTTCCAGCTTGGATTGTTTCATGAGTCTTCAGATTGGAGGGCTTCGCCGCGTCGTATAGCAGCAAGTGTGCGGCCAAGTGCATCCGCGCTGTCGCGGAAATCACCCACCACGGTAGCGTTGGAGGCGGTAAATTCAGCAGGGGTGCCTTCAAAGCACATGCGCCCTTTGTCAAGCAGCGCCACGCGGTCGCTCGCGATCAGCGCTTCCGTCAGGTCGTGCGTCACGACGAGAGCGGTGAAGCCAAACTGCCGCTGATACTTCGCGATCATGGCAAACACCGCGTTGCGCCGCAGCGGATCCAGCCCGGCGGTGGGCTCGTCAAACAGCACTAGCTCCGGCCGCGTGACGATCGCGCGTGCCAGCGCCAAGCGCTTCTGCATGCCCCCGGAAAGCTGGCTGGGATAGCGGTCCTGATGCACCTCCAGTTCGATCTGCTGCAGTGCCTCAAGACTGCGCGCACGAATCTCCTTGTCAGACAGATCCGTCGTTTGCTCCAGCGGCAGCGCCACGTTTTCCAGGGCGGTCAGCGAGTCAAACAGTGCATTGCTCTGAAACAGAAAACTGCAGCGGCGGCGGAAATCCGCCCGCGCGGCGGCATCGCCCAAAGTGAGGGGCTTGCCATCAAACAGGATGCTCCCGGCATCCGGTTGCACCACATCCGCCAGACATTTCAGCAGCACCGATTTTCCCGCGCCGCTGCGCCCCAGCACGGTCACCAGGCTCCCGCGTGGCACATTGAGGCTCGCCCCATCCAACACCACGTTTTCCTCGAAACGCTTGTACAAGCCTTCGATGTTCAGCAGCATGGATTGGTTGGAATCAGCGCCCATGGTCAGACGAGGAAGGAGGTGATGACGTAATCCGCCGCCAGCACGATGATGCTCGACTGCACCACCGCGCGCGTCGTCGAGGCACTGACCGCACGCGCTCCGGTGGCCGAACTGCAACGATGCGCGTTAAAGCCATGATAGGCGCACAAGGAGATCGTCAGCAGCCCAAAGGTGGCCGCTTTGGTGAAACACTCCCGCACATCCGGCGCAGCAATCGCCCGCTCCACGGAGGACCAGTACACGCCCGGCTCCAGCCCCAGCAGCAGCGAGCCCGACAGGCTCCCGCCCCACAGACCCACCGTGACAAATAACGCCGTCTGCATCGGATACACCAGCAGTGCCGCAATCAATCGCGGTGCCACCAGATAGGCATGGCTACTCACTCCCATCGTCTCCAGCGCAGCGATCTGCTCCGTGTTGCGCTGAATGCCCAGCTCGGCTGCGAGCGCGGACCCCGCCTGCCCCACCAACATCAGCGCCGCCAGCACCGGCCCCAGTTCACGCACTAGGCTCAGTGAAACCAGAGTGCCCAGCAAACCCTCGGAGCCAAAACGGTTCAGCACATAGTAGCCCTGTAGTCCGAGCACCAGCCCGGTGAACATGCCCACAATCAGAATCACTGGCAGGCAGCGCACGCCCTGCTCAAACCCGGCGCGAACAATCCGCCGCCCCAGCCGCCGGGCTCCCACTGCGGAACGAAAAGCCTGCCCAGTAAAGAGCGCAAAGTCGCCCAGTTCATGAACAATGGAGAGTGAGTAACGACCTACGGCGCGCAACATTCGGTGTGCTGACCTTCACCCACACACCTGACTTGCGCAACGCCGTAGCGTCTCCCGCCTCAAGATTCTTTAACGCGCGTCCTCACAACTCCCCCACCGGCAGCCACTTGCGCTGCTCCCAGCTTTGCAGCCCGAGTTCAGCGAGTTGCACGCCTTTGGCTCCTTCGCGCAGGGTCCAGGGGAACGGTGTGTCCAGCACCACATGCTTGAGGAACTCCTCCCACTGGATCTTGAACGCGTTGTCGTAGGTCGTTGTATCCGGCACTTCCTGCCAGCCGCCGAAGAAGTCAATCGGCTGGTCGATGTCGGGATTCCACGTGGGCCTCGGCGTGGTGCCGATACTTTGCACCCAGCACTTGCGCAGCCCCACCACGGCGCTGCCGTGCGTGCCGTCCACCTGCATGGTCAGAAGATCATCACGCCGCACGCGCACCGTCCAGGAGCTGTTGAACTGGCAGATCACGCCGCCCTCGCACTCAAACGTGGCATAGCACGCATCATCGCTGGTGCAGGCATAAGGTTTCCCACGCTCATCAATGCGCTTCGGCAGATGTGTGGCACCGATGCAACTCACGGCTTTCACCTTGCCAAACAGATTGTCCACCACGTAGCGCCAGTGGCAGAGCATATCGACGATGATGCCGCCGCCGTCTTCTTTGCGGTAATTCCATGATGGACGCTGCGCGGGCTGGTCCCCTTCCTCGCCGGTGAAGACCCAGTAACCAAACTCGCCACGCACACTGAGGATGCGGCCAAAGTAACCCTGATCCCGCAGCGTGCGGAACTTGCGGATGCCACTGAGCCACAGCTTGTCCTGCACCACGCCGTTTTTCACGCCTGCATCTTCGCAGAGCTTGGCCAGCCGCAGAGCTTCGCTTGTCTCCACTGCCGTCGGTTTTTCGCAGTAGATCGCCTTCCCTGCCTGCACCGCCATTTCGACAAAACCCGCACGCTGCAGGGTACCCGAAGCATCAAAGAAGACCGTGTCCTCCGGATTCGCCAGCGCCGCATCAATGTCTGTGGTAAACCGCGTCACCCCTGTGCGCTCCGCCAGGGCCTTCAGCTTGTCATGATTCCGCCCCGTGAGGATCGGGTCCGGCATCAGCGTGAGATCATCGCTCACTTTGAGCCCGCCTTGATCGCGGATGGCTTTGATCGAGCGGATCAGGTGCTGGTTTGTACCCATGCGTCCGGTGACGCCGTTCATGATGATGCCGATTCGTTTGGTTTCCATTTCTGTTAAGTTCCAAGTTTAAAGTTTAAAGTTTCAAGTCCCGCCTGAATTCGTCATGCGCTTGCGTCTTCTGGATAAAGCGCCGCATAGCTCTCGCTGATTTTTTCCAAGAACACCTGTTGATCCATGGCCCACAAACGGTTCGAAAAGATCTCCACCTCGCGATACCCCGTGAATCCCGTCGCATCCACCCAGTCGCTGATTTCTTTGATGTTGATGTAGCCTTCACCCATGAGTCCGCGATCATTCAAAAGGTCTGTGGTCGGCGTCCTCCAGTCACAGATATGGAACGCATGCAGGCGGCCCGTTTGACCCGCGAGATCAATCTGCGCCTTCAGCTCAGGGTCCCACCACACATGGTACACATCCACCGCGATGCCGACCGCCTTCGGCGAGCCCAACGCATCGCATATTTCATGCGCTTGCCGCATCGTATTCACCGCGCTGCGATCATCCGCATACATCGGGTGCAGGGGCTCGATGGCCAGCTTCACGCCCGCCTGCTCCGCTGCTGGAAGCACTGCGGCCATGCCATCCGCGATCTGCTTGCGCGATTCGACCAATGACTGCCCCGGCACCGCGCCGCAGACTAGCACCACTAGTGGAGCACCCACCGCATGCGCCTGCTCAATGGCTTTCAGATTGTCATCAATCGCTGTCTGCCGAGCTGACGCCGTTGCTGCTGGGAAAAAGCCGCCACGGCACAGGCTCACCACGTCCAGCCCTGCGTCACGCGTCTGCCGTGCTACGGCCCCGAGATCACGCCCTTCCAGCGCCTGCCGCCAGAGGGTAATGCCGCTGACGCCCCGCTTGGGAAACTCCAGCAGGCATTCTTCCAGGCTCAGCGGTTTGGTGGTGATGGTGTGGACGCAAAGTCGGCGCATGAGAAAGATCATGGCAGTGCCTGGTCATAAGAAAAAGATGATTTTACGATGCTCTGGATCGGAAATACCAATGGCAGGTCATGGAACTCTATCAACTCGGCTACTTCATCGAAATCGCCCGCCAGCGCAGTTTCACCCGGGCGGCCGGTCGTTTGCACATGGCCCAACCGGCGCTGAGCCAGCAGATGAAAAACCTCGAAGCAGAGCTGGGCACGCCCCTGTTCAATCGTGGCCGCAAAGAAGTACAGCTCACCGCCGCCGGCAAAGCCTTTCTGCCGCGCGCGGAAGGGCTCCTCGCGCAGGCCGAAGCCGCCAAAGCCGTCGTCTCCGATGTGGCACGACTACGCGGCGGCAAGCTGACCATCGCCGCCATCCCCAGCGTGAGCGCTTGCCTGCTGCCGCAAGTGATTCAGCGTTTCAGCCGGCAGCATCCTCAGGTGGCACTGCAGTTGATCGAGGACAGCTCCGAACGTGTGGCCGACTGCGTCGAATCCGGACAGGCCGACATCGGCTTTCTCCAGCTCCCTGCCAGCAAGTCAGCCTTCAAGGCGCAGCCCCTCATCACCGAGCCCTTCGTGCTCCTGGTTGGTAAATCGCACGCCCTTGCCAGGCAGAAGGCCGTGCTGCTGCGGCAGTTGTCCGCCGAATCCTTCATCTTCTACAAAGGCCGCGCCCGCGACACTGCGTTGGAGTCCTGTCGCAAAGCCGGCTTTGAACCCCGCATCGTCTGCGAGAGCGGTGAGTTGGGAACCGTTCGCGCCCTAGTCGCCGCCGGCCTGGGCCTGGCCATCGTCCCCCGGCTGGCCGCAGGGAACCTACCCACGACCATCCGCACGGTGGCTATCCGCGAGCCCAAAATGCAGCGCCAGATCGCCGCCGTCTGGCAAAAAGGCAGCGTCCTCTCCCCTGCCGCCGCCACCCTTTTGGATCTGACAGCCGACGTGCTAGCGCAGGGAGATACTCTGCCCGCCTCCGGCTAGGTGCTGTAGCCTTGCGCCTCGCACAAACCAAAACCCTCCTGCTTTCCTGCCTGCCTCATCATGATCCTCCGGCAGGCCAGGTCTGGCGATTGAGACAACAGTCTGCACACGCTTCCAATCCGTCGAAATACCTCGACAGTGAATCATCCCGGCACGACGGACCAAAGCATCCGTCGCACCAAGGGTCCATCCTCAGGACTTCGCTGCCGCAGCTTCGGCGGGCTGGGCCGCGCCGGTCTTGGCAGGCGCATAGTAGTAACTGGCGTAGTTGTAATACGTGTACTCCTTCAGATTCGAGCTGGAACGGTTGAGGATCACCCCACCGATGTTCACCTGACGCTCATAGAGCAGATCCAGCGCCTTGCCTGAGAGACGGGCCATGGTCGAAGACATGCGCACCACAAAGAGCACGGAGTCAAGTTTCGGCGCGAAGCTGGCCGTGTCATCCGCCACCAGCACCGGAGCACTGTCGAAGATGACGTAGTCGTATTCTTCGCTCATCTCACGCAGCATCTCTTCAGCGGTCTTCGACAGCAGCATTTCCGAGGTTTGATCGAACACGTCGCCGCGCGCCAGCAGGTCCAGGTTCCGCGTGCTGGTTTCCTGCACGGCATCACGCCAGTGCAATTTGCCACGCAGGGCTTCGCTCAGGCCGGGAGAGGAAGGCAGCTTGAACAGTTCGCTCACACCACCACGGCGCAAGTCGCAGTCCGCCAGCAGCACTCGCGCACCAGCCAGCGCCATGGTGACGGCCAGATTGGACGTGACCGTGGTCTTGCCTTCGTTGGGCACCGCACTGGTGATCAGGATGGTCTTTGGCGGCTTGCCCTGCCAGTTTTTAAACAGAATGGAAGAGCGCATGTTGCGGAACGCCTCGGCGTAGAGATGGCGGTCGTCATTCGGACGCAGCAGCGCCACATCACCACGGTTTCTCTGCTCGGGCACCTGGCCCAGCACCGCTTCCCCCGGGAACAAGGTCTGGAACTCACTGTAGGAGTTCATGCGGTCATCCAGACGGTCAAACAACAGCAGGACCACGATGCCGGCACCAATGCCAGCAATCAGGCCGATGACGATGGGCATCACCCAGTCCTCCATATTTTCATAGGCGGCGATGGCGCGCTCCTGAATGGCCACGTAGTCAGCCTGGGAGTTGAAAACACTCTGGATCTGTTCGACTTTTTCAAACAGCTTTTCGTAGGCTAGCTTGGCCGTCTCGGCCGCCTTCTCCAGCTTTTCATGCTCGGCGATCTTGCCGCCGAGATCGAGGGCCTCCTTCTGCTTTTCAATGATCTGGGCATCGAGAACCTGCACCCGGCGCTGGATGTCCGCCATCTGCGTATGCATCTCCTGCTGGATCTGCTCTGCGTAGGAACCGAGCAGCGCCTTCTGCTCCGCCAGTGCCTCTGTCACCTCCTGCACCATCGGGTGCTGCTGCTTGAACTGGATGAGGAGAGAATCCAGCTTGGTCTTTAATTCGGTGATTTTCGACTTGGTGCGCAGATAATCCTGCTCCGCCATGGTCATGCCATTGCGCCCCGGCGAGGTTTCCGCCGTTTTAACGCTGCCTGCAGGCTGCGTATTCTCGGCGGTGCCAGCCGCCTTCACTGCGCCAGCTCCCGCTGCGACTCCGGCTCCGGCCGCACTCAGCATGCGTTCGCGCGCCTCCATCGCGGCATTCACATTGGCGATCGCCAGCCGAAGGTCTTCCAGGGTCGTGCGTTGGGATTCCCGCTGCGACTCCAGATTCGCGAGGAACTGCGCGGCCAGATTGTTGCCGTTGGTGATCGTAAGGATGTTGTTGGCCACCTTGAACTTGGTGAGACGCTCTAGGCTGTCCTCCATCACTTTCTGCTTGGTCACCACCTCCTGCAGAAACTGCTGGATCACCTTGCCCTGGGCTTGCTCGCGAATGCTCTGCCGGAACGCGATGAATTCGTCCAGCAGGGCGTCCAAAAAGATTCTCGTGTACTTGGGTTCGGAACCAGTCGCCAGGATGTTGAAAATCGCCGAGCCCTTGGTCTGCGCCACCCGAATCTCCACGTCCGAATCCTTCACATCAGGGTTCAGCGCTCGCACCCGCTCCAGCGCACGGCGCTTCATCTCAGCACTCTCCACCGTTTCAATGATGGTGCCGTAGAAGTCCTGCTGCTGCTCACGCCAGGTGATGCTGTCATTGATCACCATCGTGCCACCGGCCACCAGTTTGGCCAGGGAGCGAAACTCCTGGGGGCGTCCGGTGATGCGCAGGGCCTGCACACAAACACCAATACTGGCAGTCAGCAGCAGGAACCACCAGCGGCGGCGCAGCAGAATCTTGTAGCGCTGAAATTTCGCTGAAGCCTCGTGAATACGGCTCAGCGTACTGGATTGCACCGGGCCTGGGAGAGTGAGGTTTTGTTCCATGATTTCGAAAATCCAAATAAGTTCTGTCGGGCTGCCAGAGGTGCCTGCTGTCCCCCGTCATTTTTTAGGGCTGGCAGTTTCGCTCAAAACGCAATTTAAGCCATTGGATTTATTTGGCCGCCACTCTGTTCGATTTAAAAATCAAATTTTACTTCGCAAGGCTTCGAAATATCTGTGGCAAATCACCGCTGTTTTAGAAATTGACCGTCTTTTCCTCGACGATGATGACGTCATCCTTGCGGATGAACACGTCTCGCTCAAGGTCGCCCTGCCGCATGATGCCGTCCACGTTGACCAAAATGGTCTTGTTGCCGTTCGGCGTCTTCCTGATGATTTTCACTCTTTCTTTGTTCGCAAACTGGGCAAAACCACCCGCACGTAGGATGGCCTGGCTGATGGAGATGTCCTCATTGGCTGGCAGGTCGTACTTCCCTTGTTTCGCCACAATGCCAAACATGACGTAAAATTCCAGATCCACCTCACGCATTTTCGTCGCATCTTCAAGATTCATCTTGTCGATGGCGATCACCACAGTGGCATGCTGGAAGAAGTTCTTTTCAAGCTCTTTTTTGATCGCGAAGGCCAGATCCCGGCAGGTTTTGCCTTTGGCAGTGACGAGGCCCACATACGGTGCCTGCACTTCTCCGGTCACGGCAACGACCTGCTGCAAGGCGTCACGGCGGTCTTCCAGAATGCGGATGCTGATGGTGTCCCCGGACGCGATGGCCTGGTTGTTGTCCAGCACGTCCATGGAGGACAGCACCGCCGCCCCCGCATTGACCGGGCCAGCTGCCGCAGTATTAGCCTGCCGTGACGATCTTGACTGATCGGGAATCCGGAATCCAGGATCTTGCGCCTTCAGACTTGGCAGAACAATGGCAAGCAACAGAAACGACAGAGAGAGCTTTTTCATGATGGTGATGAACGACTTTTGATGGCTCGGCCACCCAGGCGAATGCCTGGGCTGGTCGATAATCAAGGTTCATAGACCTGTTGCAATCCGTTTCGTTAGAAATTGTAATTCAGGCCCAGAATCACACGTGTCTGAGCGGAGTCGAGCGTGGGTATCTTGTAGTCGGTCAAGAAATAACGGTAACCAAGGTTAATCCCGGCCTTGGCGGTCAGTGAGTAGTTCAAATCAAGCGAGAAACCGTTCTGGTCCGCATCCCTTCCCACCACGCCAGCGTAGTCGATACGACCAAAGTGGTAGCCCGCTCCAGCGCGCAGCTTGGAAGTGATCTGGTGCGTGTAGTAGAAGTCCACACCGAACTGGGTAAGATTGTATCCCGTACCAGCAAAGGCTGGGATCGGCGAAAGGTCGGTAAGCGATGGCTTGGCTTTTTCATAGTAGCCCGAGATGGAGAAACGACCACCCTTCCACGCCACCATCGAAACACCGTAGTTGACGAAATCAGCCGTAATAAAGTTCGAAGCCAAGTTGATCGAGGACTCATGCCCAACGGTCAAGGTGTGGCTGAAACGGGCATTGAGCTGGTTGGTCACGCTGAAATTGTAGTAGTAGCCATTCAAATCGGAGTTGTCTCCTGGGCCGGCGGGAGGACCGACTGTGGGGGAATCAAAGTCAAACACCTGGATGCCACCCGAGGCCTTGAAAATCGTTGATTTGCCGAGCGGAACACTCACAAACGCGCCCCAGTTGAACAGAGTTGCGCCGTTCAGGGTGGGCTGCTTGTACTCCAGCAATGAAACCCCACCTTCTGTTCCCAAAATCCAAGTCGCTGTCGGACTGTAGGTCAGGGAGGCATGCAACGAATTCATCGTACGGCTGAACTGGCTGTTGTTACTCCCCAGAGCCTCAGAAATGGTGTTCGTATAATTGACCGCAAGCGCCCAGGCTGAATTGATCTGCCAGTTGGCGGCGATACCAAAGTCGTTCTGGAACACACCGAAGCTCGAGTCGTTTGCCGCTCCGACAAACGCATTGTTGAGCGCCGGACGCATCGACGTGCGGTCATAGATGGTAATGTTCACCGGCCCTGCCTTGATATCAAAGGCCAGTGTGGTACCCGGCAGAACGTTCACCAGAAAGTTGCCATGGCCATAGGCTGCCAGTTCCGGGTGGTCGAAGTAATGGTCCACGCCAATGCCGCCCGTGAAGCTCAGCACATTGTTCTGGGACACCCTGTAGTTGGCGCTGATGTTAAGAAGCGTACTGCTAATGATGTCAGACACAGGCTCCGTCGTGCGACGAACGTTGCTATTATACTCGAAGCCTTGATACAGCCCCAAGCCGACGTTCACCGGGCCGAGCATCAGGTTGCGCTTGCCCGAAAGGAACGGGTCCGAGGTGTAGGTGGGTGCGAAGTAGCTAAGCGCCTGTGAATACTGGCCGGAATAAGTGGTGTAGTCACCCACGGAACGGGCGGCAAAGGCCGAACTGCCGCTTCGCACCGAAGGCTGTGAGATCTGACGGTCGGAACGCAGCAATTGCTGCAGGCTCTGATACCCCTCCTGGTCGCTCTGGCTGACGTAGGCCCCTTTCTCATAATCATAGACCACATCACCCGTGCGTGCCGCAGACTTGGTAGTCTCTTTCATCTGACCGGCGCGTGAACGAAGGTCATTGAAAAAGTTGCTAGTTTGGGATGGCGAAACTCCAAATTGTGCTTTGGAGCTAAGTGGCAGCAACGAACCGACAGTGACTGTAAGCACCATCAATAGAGCATTGCATGGAACGGGACGGGAATGTTTGATCAGCATGACGGGGGAGAGTGTGGATCGGGAATTAACACGATAGAAGCAATTCAGCAGACCTTTGTCCATACCAAATTTCTCGCGTTTTCGCCACATTTCAAAGCTGCTGCTCAATTAATCGAATTCCGCCTCCATGACCGCTCTACCTCATCTCCTCGCTTATTGTGCCTGCAAACGGCCGAAATCACGGCTCCTTTGACACCCATCCGGCCCCTCCGTTCAAAATCAAATTCGAGCTGAATCTCCCTCGAAGCGGCCCGATCCCACGACCTATGCGGCGCATTTGGATCGGGTTGCACGACGATAAAACTACGCAGCTTGCCGAACAGTTTCCAGATGGGGATTCGCTTGGAATTGGAGGCATTCATAGTTAGAGCCGTGAATTGAGTTTTTTGATAAATTCAATTGAACACTACATGTTCATATAAACATGTTCAAATGAATTTATACACGGCTCAAGAGTATATACCCCCTTCTCTCTTCATTGACGCCACCGCTTTCGAAGTTCATGTGCCCCCATGTCTGTTGAAGTCCCCCCGGCCCCCACAGCAAGGCTGACCATCCCGGAGTATGCCATGGCGCTCGCCCACGTGGCCAGCCTGCGTTCGGAGGATCCCTTTCGTAAGGTCGGAGCCGTGGCCATCGACTTCGACAACCGCGTCATCGGCACCGCCTACAACGGCCTCGCCCCCGGCTACAATGCCGACCCCGATTTTTGGGCTGATCGCGACGCACGACGCAAATACATGCTGCATGCCGAGGTGAACCTCTGCAGCCTCTTCACCCGGGGCAATGTCAGGCTCGTCGCCTGCACCACCAAGCCCTGCACCAGCTGCATGCAGATGCTCTGCGCCTACGGCGTCAAGGAGGTCTATTTCCGCGACGACTACCCCGAATCCGAGGCCGACGCCATAGCCGCCCGCTATGGCATCCCGCTGCTCCAACTCGCCGACTACCCGCAGGTCATCCCAACGGGCGGAAATGCGTCCTCCGCGTAGCCATGCGTGGTAGGTCGATCAGAGCGCGATCACCACCCTGCTCACGACGCACGATGCCACCTCCGACGATGCCATTACCATCTTTTTTATAGCTCGTTCAAACGGAGCATGGCCGCTCAATCAAGCAGCCATCGCGTTCTTCACCGCCAACTCGTGCTTCGCCAGCTTTAGATCCGCCTCGACCATGATCTGCACCAACTCCTTGAACTTCACCTTCGGCTCCCAGCCCAGCTTCTGGCGGGCCTTGGCCGGGTCCCCGATCAGCAGATCCACCTCCGCCGGGCGCTCATAGCGGGCGTCGTAGTTGACGTATTTCTCCCAGTCCAGACCCAGCGCGCCAAAGGTCTCCTGCACAAATTCCTTCACGCTGTGCGTCTCGTTCGTGGCGATCACATAATCATCAGGCTCATCCTGCTGCAGCATCATCCACATCATCTCCACGTAGTCCTTGGCGTATCCCCAGTCACGCTTCGCATCCATGTTCCCCAGGAACAGCTTGTCCTGCAGCCCCATCTTGATGCGGGTGGCGGCGCGCGTGATCTTGCGCGTCACAAAGGTCTCCCCGCGGCGTGGCGACTCATGGTTGAA
>Ga0114968_10001511_pt1 | contig 17845 bp, 23 predicted proteins | sample M_130807_EF_Meta_FD_87020 | JGI IMG/M metagenome (GOLD analysis project Ga0114968, IMG submission 87020) | Freshwater microbial communities from Lake Montjoie, Canada to study carbon cycling - M_130807_EF_MetaG | ecosystem: Environmental > Aquatic > Freshwater > Lake | place: Lake Montjoie...
AAAATCACCATATGGAAGTGATCGAAAGATTGCTCAAACTTTCTCGCAAGGGAACAAAGATTCATTACATTTATGGAAACCATGATGAGTTCATGGCAAAGTTCTCAGGCCATCATATCTTTGGCAATATCAGTTTGAGTGAACGAGAAGAATACACCACTTCTTCAGGAAAGAAATTTCTTATTCTTCATGGACATCAGTTTGACTTTCTCACAAAGTTTCCTGTTAGTTCCTATATCTACAAACTAGGTGATCATGCATATGAACTGATCTTGGAAATAAATGATTGGTTCAATTGGTGCAGAAGAATGATGGGAATGAGATACTGGTCTATCTCCAAGTATGTGAAGATTAAAGTAAAGAGAGCAGCCCAGTTCATCGAAAGCTTTGAAAGCGTTGTTATTAAATACGCCAAGGAAAAGAAATATGATGGTATTGTCTGCGGGCATTTACATGAACCTAAGTTGTATACTGTAAATAATATTACATATGCTAACTGTGGCTGCTGGACAGAAAAAGACAATTGCACATTTCTGTATGAAGATACAGATGGCTCATTGAAGTTGGATAACTATGCGATCCATTGATCTAATCATAGATGAATTCAAAAGAGTATCAGCACTTACTCTTTGTTTCATGATTATATTTCCTTTGATGATCTTTGGAATGTTTGAAGGAATGATAAAGGAATTCATTACAAAGCGAAGAAAAACTGGGTGTGAAGTATGAGTCATAAATATTTGTATGATTTATGCAGGCATTGATTACAGTTTAACTTCCCCAAGCATTTGCATCTACAACAGCAGTCTAGGTGATTTCAAATTTGATCGTTGCATGATCTATTTCTTATCTGATGTAAAGAAACTACAGACATTGTTTCTTGGAAATGTCCGTGGTGAAAGTTTTGAGGATTATAATCACGAATGTCAAAGATACGACACAATCTCGGATTGGGCGATACAATATTTAATCGGTTGCACAATGGTTGGCCTAGAAGACTATGCCTTCGCGGCCAAGGGAAGAGTGTTCCACATAGCGGAGAACACGGGTATCTTAAAATACAAACTGTTTCAACACAGCATCCCGGTGGAAACGATTCCACCAACAGTAGTGAAGAAGAACGCAACTGGCAAGGGGAACGCGGACAAGCAGAAGATGTACGAATGTTTTGTGCAAGAAACTGGCGTAATGCTGAGAGATATTATTACCCCCAATAAAAAAGATGTCGGAAACCCTGTTTCCGACATCGTAGATTCTTACTATATCTGTAAGAGTCTTTGGCAGACTGTATCTGCCAAGAATTAGTAGGTTTTTTTCTTCAAAAACTGCGAGAGTATAAATACTCTACCAACAGTTGAAGTAGGGTTAACCTTATCAACGCCTCTCATTTGAGGATTTTCCCAAAGTGTCTTGGCTGGATCACCTCCTTGTAATAGGGGTCCTCGCGGAGAAACTTCATATTGAGGGTGCTTCGGTAAAACCATACTAATCCTTTTTCGCACGATATTGTTGTATCTCAGACCCGGAGAGCAAAGGCACACCCAAAAGGTGTGTCTTTGTGTTTAATCTCCGGGTTTTCCGTCAACTTCTACTGTATGTGTAGTTTTTCCAACTGAATTTGCTGTTGGTTCTTCTTCTATACAGGTTATTGGTTTTCGTATGAGATGTCTATATCCCCACATGAGTAGAAGAATTGCTAGTGGTCCATACCAGAATAACCAACCATAAGTTGGCTGAAAAGGACCTGGATTTGCGATTTTATCTTTCAATTCCAACATTACTACATTGTCTGAAGTTGGATCTGGAACGATGAATGGATCGCTAGAGCAGCCAATAAGCATTAAAGTTGAGATGATTGCAGTTAATAATTTCATATTGGTACTCCTTATGACTTATTTGGTGTTGCTGCTGCGGTTCCGAAGTAGAAACCAACGATACTCAAGAGAACTTCGCGGTTCTCGGAAGTCCAAAAGAATCCATTGATTTCAACGAATGCTTTCTTTGCGCTTGATGGGATCAATCCAAATAATGCTTCGTTGTGTTTAACATCTACTTCTACGAATGTTGGTATTCCGAAGAAGGGGAGGATAAATGGAGCAGCGAATGCACCAAAGAGAACTGTAAGGACGATGATTTGTCTAACGACACGACCAGCATCCAGTGGAACTCTTTGTGCTGCTTGATTTTGATTATCGGTTGTTTGTTTATTTGCAGTAATTAACCGCTCAAACATTTCCTTTTGATCTTGACTCTTTTGAGCCATGAATTTGAAAAGGAACCCGGTTAGTCCACCGCCAACCATACTAATAAGTTCAGGTGAAAACATAATTTACCTCCGTTATCTGTATTTATGCTTTAGACTTATTTCCCGCGAGTTTGTATTGAATTTGCCACATTTTTCTCTGGGAAACCACCAGGTCCTTCTCTAACAAATTTGGCTTGTGTTTCCATAGGACCTGGTTTTCCGAGTACAGATACAAGTCCTTCGTGTTCTTCTCCGGCATGTGTCTTAAGATTAAATTGACCAGTGTGTTCTTTGAATTGATCCAACAACGCATGTTTTGCCGAAGTTATATGTCCGTGAGCAGTAAATGCTGCTTCTAAATGTGAATGATGATCTTGAATCAAACTATGGAAAGTTTGAACCATCTTTCTTCTTGTGTTTTCTGATAATTTTCGTTGTGTGGTTTTTTCCATATAAACTGGAATGAATTTTTTCAGTTCATGTACACTTCTAACACCAGATGTTCTTGCTGCTTCATTTGAGTAAGTTTGAAGAAAATCTCTCATTTTTTTATCACCCGATAGAGCCCTCAAAGAACTACTAACACCAGCATGTCTGAGTATTTTTTCTGCTCTTTGTAGATGCCCCCGAACTATTGTATCTCTCTCTGGGGTGAGATTTAATTTTGTTTCTTTTGTTATTCTTAAATCGGGAATGTGGGTTCCTTCTGCTTTGACATGAGAAGGATCAACATGACTGCTGCTTTTTATTAAATCAAGACCTTTAGTCTTATATGTGGAGTGAGGGGCAAAACCAATAGATGTTCCATGTGGTGCCTGATATGTAATCGCATTTGGTTTTATTGTTCCAGTATGAGGATCAGTAAATAATAAATCGCCTTGAACTGCTGTTCCTCTTTTTAAACCAGACATTTTCTTTACTAGATCTAAACCAGCAGACAATCCTTTTATCTTATAATCGGGCTCACCAGCATCAATCATTTCTTGTTGTGATGTATATTCCTTTGCACCCGATTTGTACGCAACAGCCGTTTTTCCATTTGTGTGTTTCTTTAATACAACACTCATACCACCATCTGCTTTTAATGATAAAGCATGATCTGGTGTTTCTCTTCCGTGAAATCTAGAATGAACCGCAGCAACATGTTTAACAGGAAGAAGCGGATCTCCATAGAACATCCAATCACCAACATGTGTCATGTGCCCGGTTGTTTGAACATTTCTTTTTTTCGCTGTTTTCTTTTTTGCTTCTAAAAGCAGTTCTTCGTATAGTTTTCTTCTTGTTGGTCCAGATCTTTTGTATTTTTTTGCTGCACTTTTTGGTACTACTACATTTTTAACATTATCTGGATTTTGTGTTACGCTTATATCTGAAACACCGGCAATTCCACCACCACTTATAGCATTTGCAGGACCAGCAACAGCACCATCTTCAAAAAGTGGCATTACATGCTCTAGAAAAATTTGACCATTACCACCTAATGCATCAACTTCTTCTGATAAAGCATTTAATGCTGCCATTGGATTGGTTATAGTATATCTAACCAATGGATCAGATGAAGTCATTAATGCTCTTTTTAGAATAACAATAAGTCGATTATATGAGTTTCCTGCTCTTCTTTCTCTATCTGTTTTATAATGATCTGCATCTTTTAAAAACTTACCATGAGAATCTATGATTCCGGCCTTGTAAATGTCCATCTGGGTGTATGGTTTGGATAACTCAGAGAGGAAATCCCAGATGGTGAAACTTGTTACAATGTCGGAGAAAGATAGATTGCTCATTTTAGATTATTCAGTATGGTTGTTACTCTGTGATCACTTACAATTTTAGTCAAGTCAACTTCAGGTATGGTTTTTGGTATTATCTGCAAATAATCTAGAAATGATTTAAGGTATGGATGTAGTTTTGGACACACTTTAAAGAAAAGGATTCGAGAGCAGGCTTCATTCCCAAACACATTATTCAGTAGAATTATGTGGTTTAGTATTAGTCTTTCTTTCAAATCCTTTTTCTTATCATATCTGTTTAGCAACCTCTTAATATACTTCACCCGTGTTAAGTCATCATTAAATTCATTGATGCCTTTACACACCGGATTATCATATGCCTGCATGGCATACATGATAAAGTTTTCATCATTAAGAGGTCCAAATTTCATTACTTAGTTCAGGCTTCTTCGATTTGTGCATTAATCATGAAAACACCAGACTTACCGCCACCTTCTGGAGCAGAGATCTTGCACTTTAGTACGAAGTTCTTTCCACCAAAACCATTTGTTGTTTCAAATCCATTGGCTAAATTGTGACTTGGAGATGTACCGAAAGTTCCACCAAATCTCTTTAGTGGGAAGGTGTACTCTTGGTCTACATTTAGTTCGCTACTACGGTTTAGATCGAAATCAATACCAGCCAAGTTCATCTTGGCGCGGAGTAGATATAGAGCAGATCTTGGATCGATGTATGACTTTGAGCAGAATGCGGTGATGAATGCATTCATCTTGTGAAGATCGTATTCGTCTTCATAAGAGATTGGTTTTACATCTGGTTGTGCTGAACGACCAGTTGACTTTAGAGTTGGATCATATCCAAATCCTCCACCCTCTGAGTGATCTTCTTGAATGTCTACTATTTCGTTTCTGAGTTCTTTAAATCGTTTCATAGGTTCCTCTTATGGTTATTTATGTTGTTTGGCAACTCAAAGTTTTCTTCTTCTTACAGGTGAAACTCTTTTACCGAATGCACCGTGCATACCAACTTTTGACTTTTCTGCTTTCTTTTTCTTTAATTCTTCAGATGACATCTCTGAGGTGGTTTTTGCAGTTTTGCTGCTTACACGCTTAGATGGTCTGCAATACTCATTCTTACCACCAGCACCACATGGTTTCCCAGATTTAGTGTCTTTCCACTTCTCCGCACCCCAACGCTTTAGATTAGCACCAGCCTCAGTCTTTTTAACTTTACCTTTGGCTTTACGACACTTTGCAGTTGCTTGTGCTGCTCTTGCTGACCATTTACCATACGATTTCATCACCTTATGGTAGCAGGCATCCTTTTCTTCATTTAGTTCGTCGGCTTGTGTTAGGAATTGTTTGAAACTTTTCATTCTTTTCCTTCATCCTTCTTCTTTTTCTTGCCCTTCTTTGGTGCTTTACCCTTTGGTTCTTCACCGCGCTTGCGAAGTTCAATATAGGTTGCAAGACGATACTTTGCATTCTCTTCAGTATCGTTGCCCTTGATTGGTTTTGCTTTTACCTTCTTTGCGAGTTTGTCTCTGCTCTTAATCTCTTTCTTAGACATAGTGCCGGCGTGTTTTGCGTTTACGATTTCTTCATTGACAGACTTCTTTGCACCATAGATGTAACTCTTTACTCTCTTTTTGCTGCCAAAACGATCCAAAAGACCTTTCATCTTGCCCTTCATTGATTTGACAATATGTTCTTTCTTTTTTTCCTCGGCTGGAGTCAAAGAACGCTCTTGTAATTCTTGCATCTGTGTGTATTCATAGATCACATTATTTTCAATGAACTTTAGATTTGTTATGTCTTGGATTTTCAATGGGATGATTACATCAGTAGAAACGATCTCAAGTTCATATCCTTCTTTTAAGTTTTTGTTGGAAGCAATTCTCAACATACCCTTGGTGTACGAAAGATTTTCTGATTCGTTGATGTACTGAACTAGTGCCTTCTTGTTCAAGCAGGATGAATCAACTTGCTCAAGCAAAACTTTGTCAAGTTCACACTCGTAACTCTTGAGTGGTTCTGATTGTTCTTTCATGTCTTTCATGAATTTGGTTATCTTTTTGGCTTTGCACTTGCACTTACCAGCGCACTTACATTCTTCGTTTAATTTATGTCTCATCTATTATCCCTTTTTTTGTTGAGAAAGTTGAACTTCGATTGCGTTTCTAGCATCATCCATATATTGTTTTACTAACTTATGATCAACGGTTTCTAGTTTTGCTTCGCTGCACCATTGAGTTAGTACAAATGCCGTTAATTGACCTCTTACTTTTAATGGCAATACTACAAATCCTTCTACATTGTTTTCTTCGAAGAATTGTTTGCAGAAAGAATGTGGTATGTCATAAACCGAAATTACACTTGCTTCATTCTTTATTACAAAATTCATAAGAGGAACGAACATTGAGCATAGCAGTCCTTTGATTCTTTGAGCATCTGCGGACACACCTCTAGACAGTGATTCGTGTGTGAGTGAAAACTTACGCATGGAAACCCCATCCATAAAGTATTCACCATTATGGAATTGAATGACTTGTGTTCTGGCAGCATCTGTTTGGATTCTGAGTTCAGTCAGAGATTCATGTATCTGACTGTGAACCTGTATGAAATCTACATTTTCCTTATGGTTGTCTTTTTTCTTGCTGAACACTTTCAAGACTCCAGCAAGAACTCCCAAAAGAGAACCAGTTATGATGCTTGCCGTTTCAAACCACGATAAAGTATTATTTTCGCTTGATTCCATCTCGTACAACTTTCTTAATTAATGGATCTACAGAAAAAGGAGTGTCTTTCAACAATCTCTTTCTAAGTGCATTGGTTCCTTCTAGACCAGCACCATGTTCTTCATGCATTGCTCTGTTTTTGCTTCTTGGAAGCACTTTTAGATTTGATGATGAGTTATTTTTTGGATTTCCGTCCTGATGGTGTATGTCTTTTTTATCACCTTTACGAACTTTTCCCTTTTTTATAGCTTCTCGGCGAGCCAAAACACGACTTGAGCGGTTGGCTCTTTGTTCTGCCTTACCATGATACTCTTTATACTCTTTTTTGTAGTCTCTGGCTTTTGCTTCCTGCAAGAAGTTCTCAAAGAGTTCAGGATTTAGCATACTTGCTTCCCACATTTCATGCAGAATGTCTATGAGATTTACTTCTTCAGAATTCTTGATGATTGTCTCTGGTGAAACTAGACCAGAAGAAAGAACAAAGTCAATCACCTCATGATCATCTACATTCTCTAGTAAGAAGTCATTGATGAATTCGTATGGTTCTTCTGAAAGTTGTTTTTGAATTGGCTCAAATTGTTGGAAATCTTGAACTGGAATTACAACTTGCTTTTTACCATCAATGGTGATTATGTTATAAGTTCTTGCTGGACCATCCATATAATCCGTGACATCAACTTCATTTGATGAAATCATGTCTGGTTCTAGATCACAATATTCCATTAGAGCAGGAACATTATCGCCAATTTGTTTTAAATCTTCTTCAACAATACCAGCGGTTCCGGCAAAATTGTATGGTGATTGTTGTTGTTGCTCTGGTGTATTTTGATCTTGTGGTCTAAACAACTGAGGATCTTGTTGGTAATAATCCGAACTTCCCATATCCTCTTGAAGTTGTTCACCAGATGGATTGTAATCGATGTTGTACAGAGTGGATAGAGTACGAATCTTCTCACCACCGCGTTTCGCTGATCTTCCTTTAAATGCACCACGGAATTTAATATCAGGCAACATCTTACGAACTAATTTTTCTGAAATTGGTTCGATCTTCAAACCAGTTCCATCGGCATTTACACCAAGCACATGGGTTGCGGCTTGAATTGCGTTTGGTCCAAACTTAGCATTTCCGGTGAGTGATTCTAAGATGACACCTAGTTTGAATTCTTCACTAGCATCATAGATTTCATTCAACATTGAGTTGACTTTATCTTTGAGTTCATCTTGTGCTTCTACGATTTTTCTTGCTTGTGCAAACTGTTTATCTTTTGGATACTCACCAGATGCAGTTAACTTTCTGATATCTTCAATAGAGTATATTCCTAGTTCAGCAGATTTTGCAAAGTCTTTGATCATGTCCTTTACTTGCTTTACCAGTTTTGCAACCTTTGGACTTTTTGCTGCGATATCACCAGCATATGCATTTCCTGCATTAACTGTTGCTACTGCTTCTCCTGCTTCGCCGTTTAGTAGTCTAGCAGATCCACACTTCATACTTGCACGAATGCACTTCTTTGGATTGACATTAGCCATTTTTTCTTTGGCTGTCTTTCCTTCTGTTGCATCCCAGACATCCTTTGGAACAAATACAACATCGGACTTTGATGTTCCATTTGTTGCTCCTGCTGCGCGCCATTGTGCGGTTGGTTTTCCGTTGTTCTTACCCATGTGAATAGCCACACATGGACCAATTTGCTCAGTAATTAGTTGAACTGCTCGTTGTGCAGCAGCGGCCAGTGTTTGACTGGTCTTCATTGCTTCTATTGTGCCTTGCTGTTCAGAACCAGTTTTTATTCCCATCATTTGGTTGATTGCTACGGGAATTGCTTCTTCTAATTGAACTGCACTATGATCCCAATCAGGATATTGAGACTTCGCAGCAGTTACAGTTTTACCGCGTGGAGGACTCTTTGGGAGTGGTTTCACAACCTCTCTTGGATCTTTCTTAGTGACAGTTGGTGCTTTTGGCTGTGCTTTCTTTTTCGACTTCTTTTCTTCCTTCTTTGCAGCCTTAGTTTTGGCTGCTGGTTTCTTTCGAGAGAAACCGGGGAAAAGTTTCTTTGAAGAATCTGTGATCTCGAATGCAGAATCGTCAAGATATTTTTTGGCTTTGCCCTTATCAAATTGCTCGGGTGCTAACAGAACTTTACCCTTACCGATGTCTTTCTTTTGAACGATTTTGATTTTCTTATCAGCACCAAGAACAACTGCAAACTTTTGGGTTTTCTTTTCTTCTCTGCGATCCTCTTGTTTTCGGATTGCATCTTTCTTCTTTTTGTCTGCACCACGATTAGCCGAACGAACTTCTGTACGAACCTTCTTACGAACCTTTGATGGGGATGAAACAGCATCACGCTTTGCTTCATTCAAAATTTCTTCGTTCATTGTTCCTCTTCTTGGTTGTTGTGGCTGACCAGTTCTTCTTGGTGGTTTATCTAATCCTGCTGCTATTTCAGTTCTTTTTGCAGACATGATTCTACGAGCAAAGTTTGTTGCTACATGAAATTGTGCATTGTGAATGTATAAATCTCTCACTGGTTTTGGTTTACCTTGTCCTTGTAACTTTGCTCTTTGTATTCCAGATATACGCGCTTGTTTTCTTTGACCGATTACACTTTGTACAATCTTTGCCTCTGAAAGCATCTCCATGAACTCATTGATTTTGTCCATAGAGAAGTATTCGGTGATCTTCTTCTTTTTCTTCTTTGCTACTTTTGCTTCTTCAACTTTCTTTTGTTGTGAAGCAATCATTTTAAAGTATTCGTCTTTATTCTTTACTGACTCTGGCATCATAGCATGAGCCAATTCGGTATCACCTGTTGCAACTGCTGTACGAAGTCTACCAGCCTTTACGGATCTGATATCACCCTTCTTAATCTGGCCAAGAATAGCAGGACGAGTGATCTCACCTTCATGTCGTGGTTGTCCGATTTGTTGAAACTTGATTTCAACTTGATGTGGTTTATTATCCATACCCAAGAAACCACCATGTTGTTTCATGTGCTTCTCGATATGGGTACGAAGACCACCTTGTTCCAGTTGATCAGAACCAACTGCTACTGTGATCTTCTTGTGTCCCTTGCTAATCAGATAAGCAATTTGATGAAACGGAGAGACAGAACTTGCTTTTGGAATAACTTCTGTCTTTAGTTTTGATCCTAGTTTTTTGACTAGGTGTTTGTGGGAACCAGTAACAATCTTTGTCTTTTGTTCATGGGTAAGTGGAGCATCTGGCTTCATCTCAGAAGCACCGATTCCATGATAGAAGTGGCTATGTCCGTTGTCCATAGCATGGCGCATAGCCATTTCTGCTACTGCTTCGTGTGCTGAGGTATATGGATTCAATGCACCAGTGACGAGCATTGCGGAACCGACTTGTTTTGCTTCTAAGAGTGATTGTATATCCATTATATGTGTCCCACAGGAATGAAATCCTGTAAGATATGTAGAAAAAGAAAGCCGAGGACTTTCCTCGGCTTATTAGTCAACCCGGAGAGTATGTTGGGTGACTTAGATGATTTTTTCTACTTTTACGAATCCCTTATGGCTTTTGCGTTTGCCATTCATGAGTTCGTACATTGCAGACTTAGAAAGATCATGAATCCTGCAAAATTCCATGAAATTTATAACCATGTAAGACATACCATCTGCTTTTTGAAACAACCATAGTTTAGTTGGTTCTGCTTCTTTGGTTGGAACCTTTTCGGTCCAAACCCACAATCCACCCATTCTTTCAAATAAACCACCATACTTCTGTACAAATGCATCTCTGTATAAATGAGAGTTTGCGCTGTCGTTTGCTTTAACCCAAGCACGACTATTCTTTCTATTCACTGATTGTCTTAAGTCCATTGTGTTCCTCTCTAAATGTATCTATAGCATTCTTTAGTTTTCGAACATAATTTACGGGATTGCGTTCGAACACTTGAACTCCGCCATCTTCACATGAAATGATGATGCAGATATTTTTGATCGGTACATTGAACAACTCTTGCCACATAATAGCATACGCTGTAGTTTGCGTAAAATAGTTGTCAATATCTTCTGCTCTTTTTAAACGAGTACTTCCTTTGAAGTCAACTATTGAAAGTTGACCACGAAACTCTGCAACACAATCTACTCTACCAGCCAAACCTAATGTCTTACTGAACATTGGAGCCTCAAGAGCATGGATATTATCCATTTCGTCTATAGTGGTTTTTATCTGGAGGAATAAGTCCAGTATGTCCGGCGACATCTCTTTCGTATTGAGTTCTTGGTTTAGGAGGTACTTTTCGATGACGGAGTGAAGGCTTGTTCCCCTTTTTATTACCCGTCTTGACTCTGCTTGATTGTTTTTTCGCCACGCCGCGAAGAATGCTCTTTTTTGCCATCCGGTCACCGTTGTTACAGAGGGATAGTAATTACCTTCACATAGATAACGACGCCCGTTTTCGTCTTCGACGGATTCAACGGAGGTGAAGGTATGTGGAATATGAACAAAGTTCTTTTGCAACATTTACATTATAACAAATAGTCACGGAAAGTCAATTATTACTTCTTGTCTTTCTTTATTTGTTGTTTGAACATAGAAGTAACATCACGATTCTTTTCATCATATACTTTGAAACTGCTCTTTCCACTAACAATACGCATTACGCCTTTGTGTGAAACTGCTGTTCCCTTTTTCTTCATGCCTTTATCCATGAAACTAATCTTGAAGACTTTCTTCTTGTGCTTCTTCATTGGATTTTCTTTTAATTCGGATTCATTCATGGGCCCACCAACATAACCACTAACATTTCTGCGGTTTGGATCGCCTTGAACTTGTGCTAGTGCTTGCTGATGAAGTGCATAAGAAAATCCAAATGGATTTGTGGTAGATTCTGCTTCTTCACCACCTTGTTGTTGTTCTTCTTCATCATCAGTTTCTTGATCATCGGATGGAGTGGTTGTAGATTTTGCTGCTTTTGCTGTTTTTGCTGCTCCTGCTTTTATTGATGGTGTTGGTGCAAGACTAGCAGTTGTACTAGTAGTAGCCTCTAGAATAGAAGCAAATACCTCTTCGGGAGAATAATTATTGATGATTTCTATGGTTTCTTCTGCAAGATCTACAACTGGTGTTTCGTGTCTATCTGTCAATTGACGAATACCAACCTCAATCAAGGAGTCTTCTTGTTCTTCGTTTAGGTTGATACAAAAACGATCTTCAAACGCATTTAAAGCAGTTTCTATTGCTTCTGCAAGTTCATAGTACTTGCAGTCTTCGCATTCTGCTTGCTTATTTACAATTTGATTAACAGTATTCAACAATGATCTTTGTATTGACTTATCCATAGGAATCTCCGAAGGTATTTATAGTATACATACTTTTACTTTAAAGCAAGGAATGAATACATGGATTACAAGAGCGCAAGATTAATCGGTGCAAGTGGCCTTCTAAACAAGAACAAAGGAATTATGGTTGTCGGAACCGGCGGTTCCGTTTCAGTTCGTCTTAGAGGGTTAAGCGGAGGAAATTGGGTGACTTCCACTACAACTGTTCAGTCCACAACTTCTTGCCCAGTCACAATAGTACCAATTCAGGTGTACGGTGTAACTTTGAGTGCTGGTGATGTTTACGAACTAAATTAATCCTGTTTAGTAGACCAAAGTTCTCCTTCGGCTTTTCTCCTAGTGGTTAAGCCAGGGAGAACTTTTCCTTGGGACTTATTGTACTTTGACAGCGCACCGGGAACATCTTTCCAGTTGTCTGCATGGCTTAGAGATTTTGTAATGCTCTCAAAGCCCTTCTTACCATAAAAACCTTCACCGACATTGTACGAGAAACTCATAAGAGCCGCTTGTTGATGTGGTGACATCTTATCCCAATGTGGGAGTTTTGATAACTTGGGAGTAACTACATTTTCTAGGTGGTGAGTGAAGTGCTTCATCGCATCTTCTTTGCTGATTGTATCTCCAGCCTGTACTTGTCTTCCATCGGCATAACGAGTATTGCCGTAACCGATAGTCCAATGTCCATCTTTGTTATATGCCTTGGATTCAAATCCTTCACGGCTGGCGATCATTTGTGCAGCCAAACCATGAGCAGTTACTTTTGGTGCTTCTTCTTTTTTCTGTGCTACAACTTTACCAGATCCAACCTTTTGCATCGCTTGAGTTACGGATGTTCGTATTGCTGTAGGCGCTGCTTGTGTAGTTGGTTGTGTTGCTAATTTATGACCACCGATGACAGCACCAGCCAACGCTAATCCACCCAAAGTTCCCTTTACTAATGGATTACCTTTTTTTTTAAACAAACGGAATTCCAATAGATTCTCCAGTTCACATTCATAGCAGTAGTTTGCATCTTCCGAAAGATCTGGAAGTCCTTTGAAGTGCATCTTACCACCAGTGTGTGAAACGCGATAGGGGGAAGCATCTTTTTCTGTTTCAATCATATCACCAATTGCACCAGAACCGGCGTGAAGATGGAGTGGTTTTGATGCGCGTTTACCCTTCTCGCGGAAGTGAACGGTGATGTGTCCCATTTCGCCTGGAGCCATTGTGTGTACTTCTTTTGCAACACCGCGTGGATCAACGAGCATGAGTTTACCTTGGTGGTTTACTAGGTTAACATCGACTGCTGGATCTTCGAACCGTGGTTGCTTTCTGGCACGAATGGTAACAATTTTGTCGGCTGCAAGAGCCGTTTGAACTGCTTCATGTGCTTTCTTTGATTGCTCAAGTCGTGCTGCTTTAGTCACATCATCAGCAACTCCTTCGGCAATAGCATTGAGAAGGGATTCTTGCACTAGTTGTTTGTATGCGTTTCGAATGTTGTTTTCCATGTTTATATGTAGTTTTTAGAAAATAATACATAATAGGTTAAGGAGAGTCCTATGGATCATATATTTGAACAAAAGTTAGTTAATGAGCAAATTGCACTCAGAAATACATTAGCACAACAAACTAAAAAAGTAAATGAACTTATGGAGCAAATCCACGCATATGATCTTATGCTTGAGGACTTTGCTGTTTCATATCTTGAAAATGGTGGTTCTCCTGAAGAATTAGAAGAATTGTTCAATATGGCTGGGTTAAAGGAAAAAGGAAAAGCCATTCTGAGCAAAGTCGGAGAGATGGGAAGAACTGCCGGAAAAGTAATAGGACGCCATGCATTGGCTGCTTCTCTCGTTGTTAGCCCCGGAGCATATTTGAACAAGACTACTATTCCAGGCAAAGCAGGAACTCCAGCGCAGGCTGCTGTGATTGAAAAAGGAACTCCAGGCACTCCCGCTGTAGCAGCAACTGGTAAATTTGAAATCACAGGACAAAAACATCCAAAGACTGGCCAATTCATGCGTAAAGATGGTAAATTGCTTCATGGTCCAGACAGCGGATATATTTCAGACGCAGGAGAAGCACTTGCTCACTCTGCTCCCGGTTCTGTTACTCATACAGCAGCACAAAAAGCAATTGCTAGTGCAAGACCAGCAGTACCCGGTACTCCAGATAGAATAGTTAAGCCAGCAGTTCCAGCCGTTCCTGGCACTCCTGCTAAAACTGAAACTAGTGCATCGTTGACTGTTGTTCCAAATACGAAAAAATATTTGCCAGCACAGGGACTTCCACCAGTTACAGAAATTAAAAAACGGAAACCACAAACAGGTCCAATTGATGTAACTGCAACTGATGCAACAACTACTCCATCACCAAGAACAGACGGTGGTTCTAATAGTTCTAATGGAGGAAGTAGAAGAAGCGGTACAACTCCAAGACCATATCCTCCTACTCCAGTTACTCCAGAACCAGTGCTTGGTAAACTTGTAGTTGGCACAAGATCTACCAAGATTCGAAGAGGAAGCACCGAGCCCAGAATAATTCGTGGCAGTTCAGGCAATCCAACACTAAGAGACAAAGTTGCCGCTGCTGAAGGAGAAAGACGAGCAGCAGACACAGATGGAATTTCAACTCCAGTTGTTGGAACACAGGGAGGTTACAGAGTAGTGCCTTCAATTAGACCAAAAGTAAAAAGACGTGCCCGCGTAACATTAGAAGAGTCAATAGAACAAACCATAAGAAACATTTTAAACGAAGGATAAAAAATGGACCATATATTCGAACAAAAACTCGTCAGAGAAAATCATCAACTTCAATTTGAGTTAGCAAAACTCAACAAGCAAATTAAGCAACTACAAGAAACCGTAGTTGGCTATGAACAAATGATAAATGAATTGAACCTTATTGGTTCAATCAAAACAGCAACTAGTCAGGGTTATAAAACCGGAGGAATTCTTGGTGCTGCAAAAGGAGCAGTTCAAGGAGCAACCCGTGCAATTAAACACAATGTAGGTCAAATGCCAAGTTTGAAACATATAGGCGGAGATGCGATGGACCGCTATTCTGGTATAGGTGGTGCTAGAATTCGTGGTGTTATGAATAGAGCCCATGCAATTGCACGACAAGGCGACGACACACGACTTGCTGCCGAAAAATCGGTAACTGATTCGGGAAGAACCCAGCCCAATGCATCACCTCACCGATTGGGACAAGTAGTTACAGCAGCATTACGGGGAGAAAGACAACCAACTTATAGTAATAATCCAGCAGAAGGTTTAGTAAATCCCACCCATGTCAATGTTAATTCTGGTCAGCAGAACATGTATGCTAGAGGAGAAAGACAATATAATAGAGGGGTGAAATCAGTATTGAGAGCTGCTAATTTGTACAGAAACGACGCCAGAAAATAAAAACCCGACGACTCTACAACTTGATTAAAAGAAAACCCCGCGAAAGCGGGGTTTTTTAATTACGCCTTGAGCGCGTAGTCGTAACCATCTTCTTCTTCATAAAGATGTGAACTATGAATCTCCATATACTTCATTCCAGTTTGAAAGTCTTTGTATGTGTGAGCATAATCATGACTTCCATCTGTGAAATACCTCTTCTCTTTGCCGAGAATGATATTGGCTTGGTTATGATTCCGTTCCTCTAGGAATATAACTTTCTCAAACAATTGCTTGTTTTCTTCCGCAAGTTGAGCAATCTCTGCCCCCAGTTTCTCCGCGCTTTCTTTCATCTTGGAGTTCTCTCTGGCTAAACGCTGACGCTCAGTTTCAAGAATAGAAACTTCATCAATTAGTTCATTGATCTTTTTCAACATTGGCACACAATCCGTCAAGGATTGGCGACAATGACTTCCAATGATTTCTACGAAAGTCTGGGCATCATCAACAAGTTGATCAGTTTTGCTTTGCATTATCCTTCGCCTTCGTAGAGTTCTTTGCGAATCTGCGCGATGTCTTTCTCAAGTTGTTCAATTTCCGTTTGCGAAAGACCATCGATGGCTTGATGCCACTCTTTGTGGTTAATGAATTGCACAAGGGCATCAATCAACTCACGCATGATCTTTTGCGTTTCGGCTGGTGCGTGATCAGCGTGTGCTTCGGCTCTACCGATCAATTCCTTGGCTGCTGCGTGGGACATTTCCATGTTTGCTCCTGTTTGATGACATCATTATAGCGTTCTTGAAGAATTACTTCAAGGGGAAAATGCTTAGTAATTCGATGGGCTTCCTTGCGGATGTACTTAGGCACACGCGGTGTCTTCTTCGGATCAAGTAGGTCGTAAAGAAAACGGCGAGCCGAGTTTAGGCTATTGTATTCTTCGTATGGTAGAGTCATGCAGATATTCTACATACATTATGCTAACTTTCAAGCAATTTCTTTCAGAAGGTATAAACATCAAGGGCATCATAATTCCTAAATAGAATATCAGGAGCAAACATGGATCAAATACTACACAGAAAACTCATCATCGAGAAGAACAACCTACAACTAGAGGTTGCAAAAGCCAATAAAGAAATCGCAAAACTTATGGAAACCGTTCAGCAATATGAAGCGGTTTTGGCTTCATTAGATGAAGGAGATGAAGGAATGATTCCAAACAAAATGAAACTCCGTGGACCTGTCGATTCGGCTGGGGAGCATGAACGCACTTTTGTCGCTCGCGCTCATGAACAAGGAAGAAAACTAACCAATCAAGAGCGTGCTGCTCTTCGGAAACACGCACAAAATAATTCGGCAGCAAATGCTAAAATTGCAGCAGCAAAGGGTATATCAGAAGCCACATATGTAGGAAGTCCAAAGCACGATAAAGCAATGCGTATGTTAGATCCGCAGATTCAATTAAATGAGTTTGGTCCACACCCAGACGAGATAAAGGAATTGAAGGATACAATTCGTGCTGCACATAAAGATAAACAAATATCGTTGGCCGGCGCTCAAATTGCACATCGTGCAACCAAGCGACTACAGCAATATGGCGATGTAACACACGGTGATCCAAATCATCACTTCGGAGATGAGTTGAAACCCTTTGTGATTAATTACTGATTGGTAAACAAGAGATCTTTACCAGAACCCCCAGAAATGGGGGTTTTTCATTGGTCACATCTCTTTGAGATATTCCCAGCCACGGTTCTTGTATTCTTGCTTCAACTCTTTCTTTGAACACCGCTCACCGAGCCACATCATGAGTTCCTTTCGTGCCATGTCTCGTTCGGCCATTATGTCACGATGAAACTTCAATAGAAGCCGGATATCGTCTTCCGTTTCGGCCAGACGATCTCTAGTAGCAGCAAGTTCATCGGTGAGCCGTTTGATTTCGGCTGCGTATTCTTGATTCCGCATCAGAACATCCTCGTATTCCGTTCCGGTGTTCACTGGTTGTTCTCCTTGTTCGGTGGTAGCACATCTATTACAACGAAATCATCAAGATCAAACCAGAAACGGGTGTAGTGATATCCGTAACGGGGGTCGGTAAGTTCGTTACGAAATTTTCCCACCTCGCCATTTGGCGAGATTTCAAGCAGCGTCCATTCATTGCGTTGAATTCTTGTCATTCTGTCCGTCAGCAGTAGCCGCTTGTTTTTTAGTTCTTCCCATTTGTATTCGTTCACTTGCTATTCTCCTCGAAGCAATCCCACTTTCGCATTTCTGCGTATGCCTTTGGTGTGATCTTACCCTCAAAGTTCAGGCTCTTCAACTCGCACACTTCTCGCCTCGCCTCATCGCGTTCGGCTCTTAGTTCATCCTTGTAACCATAGAAGATATCTCTGAAATTCTGTATCTCAGGTGAGAAGCCAGTATGACCATCCTTGAAGCAATCCCATCC
>Ga0114968_10001512_pt1 | contig 17839 bp, 17 predicted proteins | sample M_130807_EF_Meta_FD_87020 | JGI IMG/M metagenome (GOLD analysis project Ga0114968, IMG submission 87020) | Freshwater microbial communities from Lake Montjoie, Canada to study carbon cycling - M_130807_EF_MetaG | ecosystem: Environmental > Aquatic > Freshwater > Lake | place: Lake Montjoie...
ATCTCGCTGTCGCCATAGGCCACCGCCTGGGCAGCGAGCATGACCGCCTTGAGCCCTGATCCGCAGACCGCGTTGATCGTGAGCGCGGGCGTTTCCTTGGCGACACCGCTCTTCATTAAAGACTGGCGTGCTGGGTTTTGACCCGAGCCCGCGGCCAGCACCTGGCCCATGATGACTTCACCAATTTGGTCTGCGCCGACGCCCGTACGGTCCAGCAGATTTTTGATGACCGCTGCGCCCAACTCTGGTGCGGCCACTTTAGACAAGCTGCCGCCAAATTTACCAACGGCCGTGCGGGTGGCTGCGACGATGACGATTTCTTCCATTGAATTGCTCCGGATGTTGAGGGTGATGAATTGATTGATTTAAAAAGTGATCATGCCTGAGCCGAGTGACACCTCAGGCCTTGGCGAGTACGTAATTACCCGGTGCCGGCATGCCTTCCTTGTACTTTCCACGGCCGTAGGCCTTGGGCGCCGTGATTTGTTTGCCCGCATGGGATTTAAGCCAAGTGGACCAGTCTGTCCACCAGCTGCCGGGGTGCTCGGTGGCCCCTTGCAGCCACGCAGCGTGGGTTTTGGGCAACTTACCGTCGGAGCGAATCCAATGGCTGCGCTTATTTTTTGCGGGCGGGTTGATCACGCCCGCGATATGGCCGGACGCACCCATGACAAACCGCTTCTTGCCGGGCAGCGCCTGCGTCGATGCGTAGGCGGCGTTGATCGGAACAATGTGGTCTTCGCGCGAACCGTAGATATAGACCGGCAAGTCCAATAGGCCGAGGTCGATTGCTTCCCCGCAGGACGTTGCCGCGCCCGGTTGGACCAGGCGGTTTTCCAAATACGTGTTGCGCAAATACCAGGCGTAAAACGGGCCCGGCAAGTTGGTGGCGTCTGAATTCCAGTACAGGAGGTCAAACGGCGGCGGAGTTTCGCCCTTGAGGTAGTTGCCGACCACGTAGTTCCAAACCAGGTCGTTGGGACGCAAGAAGCTAAAAGTCGACGCCAGGTCTTGGCCCTTCATCAGGCCGCCTTGGCCCATTTCTTGTTCGCGGTACTTGACAAAGGCCTCGTCGATAAACACGTCCAGAATGCCGGTGTCGGTGAAGTCGAGCAGCGTGGTGAGCAGCGTCGCGCTGGCCACCGGCTTTTCGCCGCGTGCGGCCAATACCGCCAATGCCGTAGTCAGCATGGTGCCGCCCACGCAAAAGCCCAGGGCGTTGATCGCCTCGTCGGTACCCGACTTGCCCACAATATCGCTGGTCACCGCAATGGCCTTGATGACGGCGTTTTCGATGTAGTCGTCCCAGGTCTTGGTGGACATGGACTGATCAGGGTTGCGCCAGCTGATGACAAAAGTGCGATGTCCCTGCGACACGGCGTAGCGGATGAAAGAGTTCTCGGGCTGTAAGTCCAAGATGTAAAACTTGTTGATGCAAGGTGGCACCAGCAAAAACGGCTTTTCAAACACTTTGGCGGTCAGTGGCTTGTATTCGAGCAACTGAAACAGTTCGTTCTCAAACACCACGGCGCCTTCGGTCGTGGCGACGTTTTTGCCGACGGTAAATAGGCTCTCGTCGGTCATGGACACATGGCCCTGGCGCATGTCATGCATCAGGTTTTGGAGGCCTTTGGCAATACTCTCGCCCTGGGTCTCGATCGCCTTTTTCTGCGCTTCGGCGTTGAAAGCCAAGAAATTGCTCGGGGCCGCCGCCGCCAAGCCTTGCTCCACCGCAAAGCGCAGGCGGTTGCGGGTCTTGGCGTCTGAGTCCACCGCCTCGGTCATGGCCAGCAGGGTACGGCTGTTGAGCAAGTACATGGCCGCCGTAAAGGCAGCGACCGGATTGCTTTCCCATGCGTCGCCCGAGAAACGCTTGTCTCCGGACGCTGGTGCCTTGGCCATGGCGCCTTGCGTCATGAGTTCGGCGGCGTCCTTGAGGTATTGCTGTTGAATTTCTTGCAGCTTTTCGGGCGCAAAGTTCAGGTTAGGGAGTGACGGCAGGGCCGCCGTTGCGCCCGCTGAGGACCCAAGGTTCTGAAAGCTGGCCAGTGCCTTGGTCCAACTGTCGCTCAAGGCCGCCTGAAAATGCTCGGCAGTGTGGGTCCAAAGGTTGTGTTGATTTTTCACGCGGTCTCCAGAAAATAACGCGTAAGAACGCGCGCCCATCGGGCATAGTGGGGAATTATCCTGCGGGTGCCCTTCTTTTTCCTGACATTTACCGTCAATTACGGCGAAAAAACTCCAAAACAAACCTCAAACGTAACCACCATGTATTTGATTCCTATTGCCTGGATTTATGTCACCCTGATGATGGCGGTCGCCGAGGCCACCAATACCAACGGCAGCATGCTGGGTGCCCTGGTCACCTTTGTGCTGTACGGACTCTTGCCCGTGGGATTGGTGCTGTATTTCATGGCCACACCAGCAAGGCGCCGCGCGCGCGAGGCCGCCGAGGCTCTGGAGGCGCAGAACGTGCCAACCCCCGCGCCCGCTGACGCTGACCCCGGCGCCGGGCCGGCGCCGCTGGAGAGCTCATGCCCGCCAGATGAACGCGGCCTGGCGCCCGCTGATGCGGTCGCGCCGGTGCGAAAAGTACCTTAAGGGGTTACCCACTGTGCACCAGCGTGGGCTGCTGTCGTTGCCAAAGACTTGCTGAAACCCTGCCGCGCGCAGGCGCTGACGCGCCAGCAGCGGCAGATCGGCCAACCATTTCCCGGAGGACTTGGGCACAAACGCCTGGCATGCCTCAGCCACCCAGGCCACAAAAGCCGCCCGCACCTCATCGCCGACTTCAAAGGCCTGGGGCCCGATACATGGCCCGAGCCATGCCAACCACCGCTCGGGGGCCACGCCCAAAGCGGCCTGAGTTTGCGCGAACGCTTCAACAATTCCCGGCCCAGCTTGGGCAGCACCGCCGCCCCTGCCCGCTAGCCCACGCCAACCCGCGTGCAAGGCGGCGACCCGGGTGCCGTCCGACGTGCACAGCAAGATGGGCAGGCAATCGGCGACCATCACAGTACAAGCGACCCCGGTATCGGCGACCCAGCTTCCGTCGGCCTCGCCGCCATCGGTGCAATTCGAATCCAAGGCGGCCACCGCGGTGCCATGCACTTGGTTCAAGTAGGCAGGTCGTACGCCCAGCGCCTGGCGTACACGGCTCCGGTTGGCGGCGACCGCCGCAGGGGCGTCTCCCACGTGCTCGCCCAAGTTCAGGCTGGCATACGGCGCCAGCGATACGCCTCCTTGGCGGCTGGTACAGACCGCCTGAACCGAGGCGGGTGCGGGCCACTGCGGGCGAAGCCAGTCACCCGGCCAATCGCCCACGCCGAAGGAATCGGAGTCGGCGGGCGTCGGTAGCGCAGGGCGAGGCAAATTCGTCATCGCCCGTAGGATACGCCGGAGTTCATGGGGCGGGCCATCGACAAGCCGGCACGCGGACCGGTAACATCTGACGGTGACCGCTTACCATGATGGTGGTCACCGCCCTCAACCTGCACACCCTGGAGCCCTGCATGATTCTTGAAATTGCCGATATTCGTATCCACCCTGGCCAAAATGCGGCGTTTGAGGTCGCCGTTGCCAAGGGCGCCGGAGAGGTGATTGCGCACGCCAAAGGTTTCAAGGGCTACAAAGTCAATCGGAGCATCGAGAGCCCAGAACGATATGTTCTACAAATATTTTGGGAGACGCTGGAAGACCATACGGTGGGCTTCCGTGAATCGCCCGCCTTCCCGGCCTGGCGCGCCGTCGTAGGGCCGTTTTTTGCTGCTCCACCGGTCGTTGAGCACTTTGACCTGGTAGCACAGTCGGCCTGACCCCCTAAATCTCAAGCAACATGCCATGAACTACACCTTTGCGCCTCCCGCCGCGGTCAGCGTGCCTGTGGTGGGCCACACCGAAGAGTTTCCAGTGCACCGCATCTATTGCGTCGGCCGCAATTACGAGGAGCACGCCAAGGAAATGGGGGGGCCGGGACGTGAAGCTCCGTTTTTTTTCCTGAAACCGGCCGATACACTGGTCTATGCCGCGCCGGGTACCACGACGTCTATGCCCTACCCCACTTTGACCACCAACCTGCACCATGAGATTGAATTGGTCGTGGCGGTGGGCATCGGCGGACGCAACATCGCCGCCCAGGATGCGCGGCGCCATATCTATGGCTATGCCGTGGGCCTGGACATGACACGGCGTGACCTGCAAAACGACATGAAAAAAGCCGGTCGCCCCTGGTGTATCGGTAAGGGCTTTGACCACTCTGCACCCATCGGTCCGATTACCCCTGCTGCACTGGTACCCCAGATCGCCAATGCGGCCATCACGCTGAGCGTCAATGGCGTAACGCGTCAAAACAGCGCCATCGCCCAACTCATCTGGAACGTGGCTGAGACGATCGAGCAATTGTCCAAGGCCTGGGAATTGCAGCCCGGCGATCTGATCTTCACTGGCACACCGGCGGGCGTGGGTGCAGTGGTGGCGGGTGATGTCATGCAGTGCGACATCTCGGGCCTGAGTGGTATCCGCGTTGCCGTGGTGGCCGCCTGAAGGAGTGCTTCTTTGACGATGTACGGCGCCCCCATCAAACACTGCAAGTCCTGCGGCACCGAAGTTGTGCACCGCTTGCCGGACGATGGCGACACCAAGGTGCGCGCGGTCTGCCCGGCGTGTACCACGGTGCATTACGTCAACCCACTCAATGTGGTGGGCACGATTCCGGTGTGGGGCGACAAAGTCTTGCTGTGCAAGCGCAATATCGAACCGCGACTGGGCAAGTGGACCCTGCCCGCGGGCTTTATGGAAATGGGCGAGACCACCGCTGACGGCGCCGCCCGCGAAACCGTCGAAGAGGCCGGAGCAGAGTTTGCACTTCAGGCACTTTTTTCTTTGGTGAATGTCGCCCGGGTGGGCCAGGTCCATCTGTTTTACCGCGCCGAGCTGCTAAGCGATGTGTTCAATCCGGGCACCGAGACGCAAGTGGCGCAGCTGTTCGACGAGGCCGATATTCCTTGGGATGAGATTGCCTTTCGCACCGTCAAAGACACGTTGGAGCGCTTTTTTGCGGACCGGCGCGCCGGGGCGTTTGGCTTTCACGCCTTTGACATTTGATGCCGCTACAACGCGCCAAACCGCCCGCCCTGCTGGCGATCGAGTTGTTCTTGGCCTCGGGTTGGGGTGACCGATTGGTGCTGCTACAGGGCTGGAGTTACCGGTTTGGCGTGTATGGGGCCATCAATCTGTTGGACGACCCGGCCTGGCTGGCGCTCATGTTTTGCTGAGCACCGCGGGGCCCGCTATGCTTCCCTGCTACGTCGTGCTCGACCTGGAAACTACCGGGGGCAACGCACAACACGACCGCATCACCGAAATCGCCGCCGTGCGCATTGAACAGGGCGTCGAGGTAGCGCGCTGGAGTACGCTGGTTAACCCGGGCGTGCGGATTCCCCCGTTTATTCAAAGCCTGACCGGCATCACCGACACCATGGTGGAAGACGCACCGCCCTTTGAAGAGGTAGCCCGCCGGTTGCTCGAATTGCTGGACGGTGCGGTGTTCGTGGCCCACAACGTGCGGTTTGACCACGGTTTTGTGCACCAGTCACTGGAACGCATGGGCCACGCGCTGAAGGTCAAGATGCTGTGCACCGTGCGCCTGTCGCGCAAGCTGTATTCCCAGCACAAGGGCCACGGGCTCGATGCCATCCTGCAGCGCCACGGCCTGCAAACGCTGGCGCGCCACCGCGCAATGGGCGACGTGGACGTGGTGCTGGCGTGGCTGCAAGTCGCGCAGCGCGAACTGGGCTTGGAGGCGCTGCAGCGCGAGGCCGCCGCTCTGCTACAAGGCAGCGCCAGCGTGCCACCGCAGCTGGAGACCCCGATCCAGGACATTCCGGAGTCGCCCGGCGTCTACCTTTTTTATGGCGAGGGCGAAATTCCGCTCTACGTGGGGAAAAGCATCCACATGCGCACCCGCGTGCTGTCGCACTTTCAAGCGTCCACCAAGCAGGCGCGCGAAATGCGCATCCTGCAGGAAATCCGCCGCGTCGAGTGGCAAGAGACCGCAGGTGAACTCGGGGCGCTGTTGCTGGAAGCCCGCTTGGTCAAGCAGTTGCAGCCGATTCACAACCGCAAGTTACGCCAAAGCAAGGGTTTGAGCGCCTGGGAACTGTCCGACGATCCGAGCACCCGCCCGCTCCTGCGATTGGTGGGTCTGGACGCCCAGCACCCGGGCACGCTACATCAACTTTATGGCGTGTACCGCTCCAAACGCCAGGCCACGGACGCCCTGCGCACCCTGTGCGAGAACCACGGCCTGTGCCCGCAGGCGCTGGGCCTGGAGTCAGGCAAGGGCGCTTGCTTTGCGAGCCAGATTGGCAAGTGCAAGGGCGTGTGCGCCGGGCGCGAAAGCGCCGCGGTGCACCGCCTGCGATTACAAATGGCGCTGGCCCAGCATCGCTTGCAGGCTTGGCCCCACCCCGCACCCGTGGCGGTACGCGAATATGACTCCCGCACGGAACGCACCGACATCCATGTGTTTGACCAGTGGTGCCATGTGGCCACGGTACACGACGAGGCTGATTTAGCAGAGGCCCTGCAAACCCGCCAGCGCCTGGCGTTTGACCTGGATACCTACCGCTTGTTGGTGCAACGCCTGGCCCCGCCCTTGGGACGCGATGCCAGCGTGTTTTTGCTGCGAATGAATTAGCGCCGCTCACCGACGCTTGCGAGGTGCCTTGCTTTTTGCGGCGCTCTTTTTTTCGGTCGCCGCAGTCTTGGTGCTCGTGCTCTTGCCTGCCTTGCCACGGGACGGCTCCTGCTCTCGGCCACTGCGTTTGCGCGGGCTGCGCTCGGTGTCTGCGCCCTTGTCCAACAGGACCTTGGAGGTCAGCGCCTGGCCGTTTTGCACCAGGCGGAAATCAATCTTGCGGCCATCCAGATCCACGCGGCTGACCTGAATGTCTACGCGGGTGCCGATGGCGTAGCGGATTCCGGTGCGCTCGCCGCGGAGTTCCTGGCGCACTTCGTCAAAGCGGAAATACTCGCCGCCCAACTCGGTGATGTGCACCAGGCCCTCCACATACATCGCGTCGAGCGTTACAAACAAACCAAACGAGGTGGCCGAGGTGACCACGCCGCTGTATTCCTCGCCTAGATGCTCGTACATGTACTTGCACTTAAGCCAGGCTTCGACATCGCGGCTGGCCTCGTCGGCGCGGCGCTCATTCGCGCTGCAATGCAGACCCGCCGCCTCCCAGGCCAGGTTTTCTGCGCTGGCTTTTTTCGGCTTGGCGCCCGGCTCCTGCGCCTTGGCCGCCTTTCCTTTTTCAAGACGGCGCGCCAGTTTGGCATGGGCCTCTCCGGGCGTGGGCAAGGCCGGCAAATGGTACTTGGAGCCGGCCAGAACCGCCTTGATCACGCGGTGCACCAGTAAATCCGGGTAGCGCCGGATCGGGCTGGTGAAGTGGGTATAGGCGTCAAAGGCCAAACCGAAGTGGCCGTTGTTGCCCGGCGTGTAGATCGCTTGCTGCATGGATCGCAACAGCATGGAATGGATCTGCGCGGCGTCAGGCCGGTCCTTGGTTGCTGCGGCAATCATCTGGAACTCGCCCGGCTTGGGCATGTCGCTGATCGTCATGCCGATGCCCATGGCCTTCAGGTAGGCGCGCAAAGCCTCCACCTTCTCTGCGGTGGGGCCTTCATGCACCCGGAACAGACCCGCGTGCTTGCTTTGCGCAATAAAGTCGGCGCTGCAGACGTTGGCCGCCAACATGGCCTCTTCAATCAGTTTGTGCGCCACATTGCGGGTGCGCGGCACGATCTTTTCGATACGGCCGGTTTCGTCACAGACGATTTGCGTCTCGGTGGTCTCAAAATCCACCGCCCCACGGCGCTGACGCGACTTGAGCAATGACTCGTACACGCCGTGCAGATTGAGCAGGTCACCAACCAAAGCCTTGCGCTTTTGCGCTTCAGGCCCGCGGGTGTTGCCCAAAATGGCCGCCACTTCGGTATAGGTAAATCGGGCGTGGCTCCACATCACCGCCGGGTAGAACTGGTAGGCCGTCACTTCGCCGTCCAGCGTGACGAACATGTCACAGACCATGCACAGACGCTCGACTTCGGGCTTGAGGGAACACAAGCCGTTGGAGAGCTTTTCAGGCAACATGGGAATGACCCGGCGTGGAAAGTACACGCTGGTGGCCCGGTCATACGCGTCAATATCAATGGCCGAACCGTTTTCCACGTAGTGGCTCACATCGGCAATCGCCACCAACAAACGCCACCCCTTAACGGCCGATTTACCGCGCCCCTGGGTGGCGGGCTCGCAATACACCGCGTCGTCAAAGTCACGCGCATCTTCCCCGTCGATCGTGACCAAGGGAATATCGGTCAAATCAACCCGGTGGGCGTGGTCCTGGGGCCGCACCGCGTCCGGTAATGTTTTGGACAGCGCCATGCAGGCCAGTGAAAACTGGTGCGGCACGCTGTATTTGCGCACCGCGATCTCAATCTCCATGCCGGGGTCATCGACCTCACCCAGCACCTCTTGTACCCGCCCCACCGGCTGTCCAAACAGCGCGGGCGGCTCGGTCAGTTGCACGACCACCACTTGGCCCGATTTGGCGTTGCCCGTGCCGCTGCGCGGGATCAAGATGTCCTGGCCATAGCGCTTGTCCTCAGGTGCTACCAACCAAACGCCACTTTCCTGCAACAAGCGGCCAATGATGGGTTGGGTCGATCGTTCGACGATCTCCAGCACCCGCCCCTCGGGCCGCCCCCGACGGTCGCTGCGCACAATCCGCGCCTTGACGCGATCCTTGTGCAGCACCGCACGCATCTCGTTGGGCGGCAAATAGATGTCCGGGCCGCCGTCATCGCGCGATACAAAGCCGTGACCATCGCGGTGGCCTTGGACCACCCCTTCAACTTCGTCCAGCAGACCGCTGGTTTGACTAACTTGTTTGATACAATTGCTCTCTTTCCTGAAATGCCCAGGTGGCGGAATTGGTAGACGCACTAGTTTCAGGTACTAGCGAGTAACATCGTGGGGGTTCGAGTCCCTTCCTGGGCACCAATTTTCTTCTTCTTGCTCTCTTCACGGCCCGCCGGTTTAGGGTAGCGCAACGAAGTGGAAGTGAAAGAAAATCAATGGCTCCAGCAGCCTGAGTCTACGGTACTTCGATGAACGTGCCGAGGCACTTCATCCTCCACCCAGCAAATAGTTCGCGGCCTCCTTTGAGTTGGGTTTTCACCAACATGGGGCATGAGTGCAGGTTAAGTTCAAATGTGGAGGACCCCTATTCAAGCGGTTCACGTCCATACGGACTATTTCATTCACTGCGATCCGATCGCGCGTGATGGTATTCTCGAATAATGAGCCAGGCTTCGAATTTCAAAATTTCTGACCAGTTGAATAAGGAGTGGGCTTATTCGAGGCGGGGTTGCGAGATCTCCGTGAGGCCACGTCAAATAATCTCGCCGGAAACAAAAATCTTCGCTATGGGTAGCTGCTTTGCGGTTGAGATTCGAAATCGGCTACGAGCACTTGGGTATCAAGTGTTCCCCAGCTATACCGACATTGAATTCGATGGGGCAACACAGTCACCTGGCCTGCTGCCAAAGCGAGACAATATCAATCACTATGACACGTATGTCATGCGGCAGGAGATCGAGCTGGCGCTAGACGATAAATGTTATGACCCGGGATACTTCTGGAGCGTTCCTGTCTCCCAAAAGTTCTCAAAGATGGGATGGCACTCACTTTTCCAAGATCCATTCCGGCGTCAAGTATTCGCCGCCACTCAGGAGACAATTACTGATCTCAGCACGAAGATTGGTGCTTGCATTCGTGACGGCTTGGCTGCCGCGGACGTGCTTATTTTTACCCTTGGACTGACAGAGTGCTGGCGCGATCGGCAGAGCGGACTGTTTGTTTGCATGGGACCAAGCGATTTGGACGACCCTTTACTTCAGCGGGTGGAGTTTCACGCAAGTACATTCGCTGAAAACTACAGCAATCTCGTCGCTATCGTGGATAGAATTTCCACCGTATTTCCGAACAAGACAGTCGTGATCTCCGTATCTCCCGTGAGTCTTGGACGCACATGGACCGACGAGGACATCGTTGTTGCGAATATGACGAGCAAGTCAACTTTGAGAGCAGTGGTCGCCGAAGTATGTCGACAAAAACCGGGCATCATTTACTGGCCATCATACGAATTTGCGGCACGAGAGGACGTCTTTAAGGAGGATGGCCGACACGTGCAGCTTGACGCCGTGGACCGCATAGTCGATTCTTTTTTGAATGCTCTAAGCCCCAAAAAAGGCGAGTGAGATAGAAAACCGAGCAACCTTTAACTACCGTGGAGACGTAATGCATTCAGGCAAGCCTACAGCGTTCATTCGGATTGGATCCGACAAGGCAGGGACAACCAGTCTCGCGAGATTCACTGGAAAAAATAAAGAAAAGTTGAAGCAAGCGGGCGTAATTGTTCCTGTACGGAACTGTATTTGCTTCATTGATTTTCTGGTTGGACAGAAGCGCTTGAACGAAATAGATTTTTTCAAGTCTAAGCGTATCCCTCCGGTTCAACCAGGCGATGGGTCCCCGCTTGGCGACTTCCTAGAGAATTATGACGATTTCAAAGAACAAGACATCTTTCTGACCACGGAGACGCTATGGAGTCGACTGGTCAAGTACGATGTTACACAAAAATCGGTTTCAGATCAGGTGGTTGAGTTGCTCCGGTCCATCGCCACTTTTTTTAAACATCACCAGGTAAGAATTATTCTCCATCTTAGAAGAGTGGATGGGTACGCGGATTCGAGTTTCAATCAGCACGTGAAAGGTGGCGGAACGACCTCGTTTGAGGACTTTTTTAAGCGCTATAAAAACATCCCACCACGCGCAATTCATCTCCTCAATTTATTTGATTCAGTGTTCGGGCGGGAAGCGATCGTAATCCGGCCATTTGAGCGGGCCCAAATGAAAAAAAACGATTTGATAGCCGATCTATTGTGGGTACTTGGTCGGCCAAACTTGGAGTGTCGGTCGTCTGAATCAATGAATGAAAGTCTCCATAGAGTGTTGGTTGAGGTGCTACGCGACATAAATCGCGAGAAAGGTAAAGTACTCGCAAATAAGGAGTTACAGACAATATCTGCCTTCCTAAGACACGACTGCGGATTGGCCGATGTCAAAGGGTTTTTGACCAAAGATCAGCGGGAGACATTACTGGAGTCTTACTCAGGATTTTATGAAGAGGTTTCTCGCCGCTACCTAAACGGAGAATCCCTATTTCATGAGCCGTTGGTGGACTCCAAGTTTACCTTAGATGAAAAAGAAGCAACCTTGGCGCGCAAACTGATCCTCGGATCGGTTGGTCAGCATGTTTCGGTCGAACATCTCCGGTCACTTGCCGAATCTGCATAGCGAGTTCAGCCGATCTGAGAGTATCCAACCCTTATAACAAGGTCGGCTGTCACCTAGAATCCAATTAGACCCAGCAAATTGGTAGGCTACCGAGCACCAACAGTAAAAAGTATCGGATTTGGCGGTCTCGCAATCGGAAGAAGTTCTCCTCCTAAGCTTGCTGAAAAGACGATCGGCCTGAGGCTGAGCCTTTTCTCAAACACGGATGCGACTTCCCATGAAAGCCGGTTAGATTTCAAAGGCATTCAAAGTGATACTGCTTGAGGCAGAAAAAAACCCGCTTCTCCAATGGGAAAAGCGGGTTTTAATGTCGCATCACTTGACATTAAAAAACTAATGGTGCCGATTATCGGATTCGAACTGATGACCTACCGCTTACAAGGCGGTTGCTCTACCAACTGAGCTAAATCGGCACGGCTTTGATTCTAACGCAGCCGCTGTTGAAATCAGTGCGGAAGGGCGTTGCCCCGCGCCTAATTTGCACCCTTACTTTACGCGCGTCAGAGACGGGCGGGGACCCGATGGGGGCTTGGGCGCCGTGCCCTCGGAAACCTTGCCACCATCGTCGCTTGCGACCACACCCAACGCGGGGGCCGCAGGTGCATCGACCGGCGCCACAGGAGCGCTGCCCTTGGGGCGAGTCGAAGGTTCGGGGCTGGCTGGATCCACCGGAAACGTCATCCCTTGTCCGTTTTCGCGCGCATAAATGGCCGAAACGCGGCCCATGGGCACAACGATATCGCGGGCCACACCGCCAAACCGAGCCTTGAATTCGATGTAATCGTTACCCAAGGTCAGGTTGCTGGTGGCGCCCATGCTGACGTTAAGCACAATTTCGCCGTTTTGCACAAACTCCGGCGGCACCCGAACGCTGCCGTCAACCGCGACCACAATGAAGGGAGTGCAATTGTTGTCAACGCACCAGTCGTACATGGCGCGAACCATGTAGGGGCGGGTGGAAGTAGGGTCTGACATACAAGAAGCCGTGTCAAAAGGCGCATCAAGGACTATTTGCGCATCACTTTTTCAGAGGGCGTGAGCGCCTCAATATACGCGGGACGAGAAAAAATCCGCTCGGCGTATTTAAGCAAAGGCGCGGCATTTTTGCTGAGGTCAATGCCGTAATACTCCAGGCGCCACAACAGGGGCGCAATAGCCACGTCGAGCATGGAGAAGTTGTCACCCATCATGAACTTGTTTTTCAGAAACACCGGCGCCAACTGCGTCAACCGGTCGCGGATGTGGGCACGGGCTTTTTCGAGCGATTTTTCATTGCCCTTGGTGCTGCGAGACTCCAGGGTGCTGACATGCACGAACAGTTCTTTCTCAAAGTTCAGCAAAAACAGGCGCACACGGGCACGATCCACGGGGTCGCCGGGCATCAACTGGGGGTGAGGAAAACGTTCGTCAATGTACTCATTGATGATGTTCGACTCGTACAAGATCAGGTCCCGCTCCACCAAGATGGGTACTTGGCCATAGGGATTCATAACGTTGATGTCTTCGGGCTTGTTGTACAGGTCCACATCGCGGATTTCGAAGTCCATGCCTTTTTCAAACAGAACGAAGCGGCAACGGTGGGAAAAAGGGCAGGTTGTTCCTGAATACAGCACCATCATGGCGGGGGACTCCTAATAAATAAAAAGAGTGGGCTGCACGCGGCGGGCCCACTCTGTAATCAGCGACGACCGATAAAACAGTCGCGCTACCGGTCGGCTCAGTGACTTACTTGACGTCTTTCCAGTACGACGCATTCAGGCGCCAGGTGAAAACTGTCATGACGAGCAAGAACAGCAGCACCCAAACTCCTACCTGGACACGCTTGCCCTGCGCAGGCTCGGACATCCATTGCAAATAGCCGACCAGATCGCCCATCGCTTGGTCAAACTGCAACGGGGTCAACTTACCGGGGGTAATTTGCTGCCAGCCTTTGAACACTTCGGTTTCATGACCATGAACCACTTCCGTACCGTAGACCGGAGCGCGTTTACCTTGCAGTTCCCAAAGCACGTGGGGCATACCGACATTGGGGAACGCCAAGTTGTTCCAGCCCGTGGCCTTAGCTTCGTCCACATAAAAGGTACGCAAATAGGTGTACAAGTAATCCGCACCCGTACCTTGCGAGCCTGAACGAGACCGCGCAATCACGGTCAGGTCAGGGGGGTTGCCACCAAACCATTCCTTGGCCTGGCGTGGGTCCATGGCTACCTTCATGGTTTCACCCACCTTTTCAGTGGTGAACAGCAGGTTGTCCTTGATTTGTTGGTCGGTCAAGCCAATGTCTTTCAGGCGATTGAAGCGCATGTAGGCCGCGGCGTGGCAATTCAGGCAATAGTTGACAAAGGTCTTGGCACCACTTTGCAGTGCAGCCATGTCATTGAGATTGTTGGGCGCCTTGTCCCAGGCGATACCCCCGGTATTGGCGTGCGCTCCCACTACCAGACCCAGAGCGGCGATTAGGCTGAGTACGATTTTTTTCATTTTTTACAACTCCAGCTCAATGGGCTGCATAGGTGACGCGCTGGGGAACCGTCTTGGTCTCTCCCATCTCACTCCACCATGGCATCAACAGGAAGAAGCCAAAGTAAAACAAGGTGCCCACTTGCGACACACGCTCGCCGATCGGCGACGGAGGCTGAACGCCAAGGTAGGCGAGCACAATGAAGTTGACAACAAAGATGGCATACAGGTACTTGTGCCAGCTCGGGCGGTAGCGGATGGACTTGACAGCGCAATTGTCCAGCCAAGGCAGGAAGAACAGAATCACCACCGCACCGCCCATGATCACGACACCCCAGAATTTGGCGTCAATGGACAGCATCATGGCAGTGACGGCCGCCGCAGCGCCAACGATCACCATCTTGAAAATCGCGGGCATCTTGATCTTGGTCACGCTGACAGCAGCTGCTCCCACCACGCACGCAATCAACACCAACACCATCTCACTGGTAATGGCACGCAGCATCGAGTAGTAAGGCGTGAAATACCACACCGGCGCGATATGCAGAGGAGTCTTGAGCGGATCCGCAGGAATAAAGTTGTTGTATTCCAAGAAGTAGCCGCCGAACTCGGGGGCAAAGAAAATGATGGCGGTAAAGACCATCAGGAACATGCTGACCGCGAAAATATCGTGAACGGTGTAGTAGGGGTGGAAAGGGATGCCATCCAGCGGGTGTCCATCAGCCCCTTTGGTGGCCTTGATCTCGACGCCGTCCGGATTGTTCGATCCCACTTCATGCAGAGCAATGATGTGTGCGGCCACCAATCCAAGCAGGACCAAGGGCACGGCGATCACGTGGAAACTGAAAAAGCGGTTCAGCGTTGCATCGCCCACCACATAGTCACCGCGGATCAGCAGCGCCAGGTCCGGGCCCACAAACGGGACTGCGGCAAACAGATTCACGATCACCTGTGCTCCCCAGTAGCTCATTTGCCCCCAAGGTAGCAGGTAGCCCATGAAGGCTTCTGCCATGAGGCACAAGAAGATGCCGCAGCCAAACAACCAGATCAACTCACGCGGCTTGCGGTAGCTGCCGTAAATCAGACCCCGGAACATGTGGAGGTAAACCACGATGAAAAAGGCCGAGGCACCCGTGGAGTGCATGTAACGAATCAACCAGCCCCATGGAACATCGCGCATGATGTACTCCACAGAACCAAACGCCAGCGCAGCATCGGGCTTGTAGTGCATCACCAGGAAGATGCCGGTAACGATCTGGATCACCAGAACCAACAGCGCCAAGGACCCGAAAATATAGAAGAAGTTGAAGTTCTTGGGTGCGTAGTACTCGCCCAAGTGTTCGTTGTAGAGCTTGCTCAGGGGGAACCGGTTGTCCATCCAGTTCAGCAACTTGGCGCCCGCGGGCGCGTTCGGAGAGATTTCTTTCATTTCAGCCATGGTGTGCTCCGGAATCGGGGGTCAGGCCTTGGTGTCTTCACCGATCAGCAACTTGCTGTCGGAAAGGTACATATGTGGCGGGATTTCAAGGTTGTCGGGCGCAGGCTTGTTCTTAAACACGCGGCCCGCCATGTCAAAGGTCGAACCGTGGCAAGGGCACAAAAAGCCCCCCTTCCAATCATCCGGCAGGGATGCCTGGGCACCCGTTTGGAACTTGTCGGAGGGCGAGCATCCCAAATGGGTGCAAATTCCGACCGCCACGAAGAATTCGGGCTTGATGGAACGGCCTTCGTTCCGGGCGTATACGGGGGTGAATTCGTCTTGCTTACGCTTGCTGTCTGGGTCGGCCAACGCGCCATTGAGGCTTGGAAGCGCAGCCAGCTGCTCAGGCGTGCGCCGCACCACCCACACCGGCTTACCGCGCCATTCCACGGTGATCTTCTCGCCCGGCTTGATCGTGGAAATATCGACTTCGACGGCCGCGCCAGCGGCCTTGGCGCGCTCGGAGGGCTGAAAAGTACTGACAAAAGGCACGGCGGTTGCCGCTGCGCCTGCGATGCCAACGCAAGAGGATGCAATGATCCAGGTGCGCTTGCTGGGGTCGTTCGGCTTGTTGCCGACGAGGGTGTCGCTCATGAGAATCCTCAGGAAAAATCACTACGTAGGGAGCCTCGGATTGTAGCTGACCGGAAAGTGGCCTGCATCCGGCTTCCAGGTCACGGCGCCAAGCGGCGCGCCATGCGTATTGCCGCGATCAGGCTCGCCGGATCGGCTTTGCCCTGCCCGGCAATGTCAAAAGCGGTGCCGTGGTCTGGGCTGGTACGCACCAACGGCAAGCCCAATGTGACATTGACACCCTGCTCCACGCCCAGGTACTTGACGGGAATGAGCCCTTGGTCGTGGTACATCGCCAGCACCACGTCAAATTCGGGCTCCACACCCGGTCGGGCACGGGCCCGCATGAAAACAGTGTCCGGGGCCCACGGGCCGCTGGCGTCGCAGCCTTGGGCGCGGGCCGCGGCAATCGCTGGGGCGATGATGCGAACCTCTTCGTCACCGAACAGTCCACCTTCCCCAGCGTGCGGATTCAACCCCGCCACGGCAATGCGCGGCGGCCGCCCCAGCACCCCCGTCAATGCACGGTGGGTGATCACCAGCGATTGCAACACGTTGTCAAAGGTCACCGCTTCCACGGCCTGCCGCAGCGACACGTGAATGCTGACCAGTACCGTGCGCAACTCGTCATTGGCGAGCATCATCCGTACCGGCAGGCTCTCCGAAGGGGTGCCCAAGTGCGCTGCCGCAATCGACTGCAGCATTTCGGTGTGCCCGGGGAAGCCGTTGTACGGCGCACCCGCGGCGTGCAGGGCCTCTTTATGCAAAGGCGCGGTCACGATGGCGGCAATCTGGCCCTGCAGCGCCATTCGAGCAGCCCAATCGACGCAGCGCCCGGCAAACTCTCCCGCCTCTGCACTGACTTGCCCCATCGGCACGGGCGTCAAGGGCGCGCCGACTTGAAGCACGGGCAGACAGCCGGGCGGAACTTCATCGACCTCACTGACGCGCTCAAGCTGAGCGATCGGCCACGCCGCAGCGCCAGAGGCCGCAACCAGGGCCATCGCATGGCGCATGGTGGCGACGTCACCGGCGACAAAACAAGACCGCAACAGGGCCGGCTCAGCCAAAAAAGCCTTTGCAATGATTTCAGGACCAATGCCAGCGGCGTCGCCCAGCGTGATGGCCATAGGCATGGGAGAAGCGGCGGTGGAGGTGGTCATCGGAGGAACAGGAGGAAGCGCTTGGGCTTGTTGTTATCAGGTGTTGGCTTGGGAGGGCCGCCCTCAGGCCGGGTTGTCAATGTCGACGAAGGTATGCGCCAATCCCAGCTGCGCAGCGACTTGCTGGGCCACCGCTTGAACGCCGTAGCGTTCGCTGGCGTGGTGGCCGCAGGCGACGTAGGTAACGCCGCACTCCCGCGCGTAGTGCGCCTGTGGTTCTGAAATTTCGCCGGTGATGAAGGCCTCAGCGCCAGCAGCGATGGCAGATTCAAAATATCCTTGGGCGCCGCCGGTACACCATGCAATGCGCCTTAACGGCCCCTGCTTAGCTGCCACGCAGACAACTTCACGACCCAAAACCGATTGCACATGCGCGGCCAGCGCCCGGGCATCAGCGAAGCCGCCCTCAGGCGCCTGGCCCAGCCAACCGAGTTGCTGATCCCCAAACCGCTCTTGCGCAATCAGCCCCAGGCGCTGACCCAGTTGGGCGTTGTTACCCCAAAGTTCATGGGCGTCTAAGGGCAAATGGTAGGCAAATAAATGGATGTCGTTGGCCAGCAACAGCGCCAGTCGCTGACGCAACCAGCCCGTCACCGGCCCCGCATGGCCTGGCCAAAACAGGCCGTGGTGTACCAAAATGGCATCTGCATCCTGTGCCACCGCCGCCTCAATCAGCGCCAAGCTGGCCGTCACGCCACTCACGATTTTGCGCACCGGACGCCGGCCCTCCACTTGCAA
>Ga0114968_10001514_pt1 | contig 17835 bp, 21 predicted proteins | sample M_130807_EF_Meta_FD_87020 | JGI IMG/M metagenome (GOLD analysis project Ga0114968, IMG submission 87020) | Freshwater microbial communities from Lake Montjoie, Canada to study carbon cycling - M_130807_EF_MetaG | ecosystem: Environmental > Aquatic > Freshwater > Lake | place: Lake Montjoie...
AGAAAACCAAGCATGAATAACCTCCCCCCAATTAGCATCTACCATCGGGATCAAAATTTTCCCAATGATTTTTTAAATTTAAAGTATCGTTTAACTTTCTTATTTGATACTCCAAATCCTTAATTTTGTACTCCATATCGGCTATACGCCTGTCTTTGTCAATGCATTCTTTGATAATACTATCGTAGTCTGCCTGTAGTTTCCTTTGGTAAACATCCATAATAAACCTTTATATGTCTTCTCTTTTATATTTCTTTAACAAAAAATACTTAAATTTTCTAAGCGCTTTCTTTTCAACCTCGCTAACTCTGCTTCTTGACATACCCAAAATTTCTGCTACTTCCTCTTGGCTCATATGCCCTTCATCGTTTCTTGGTAGCTTACTTTTTGGCATATCTTCCTCTTCATGCATTTAATTTTCCTATTTAGCTTTGAGTGCGTTCATAACCACCGCAATCTTGTGCTTTAAAGCAGAAATCTCAACCTCGTCTCTTCTTCGTTGCTCCCTGATGCCAATGTTCCACGCCCTTTGCCATGCAGACCAAGCAACCTGAGCGCTTGTGTTGGCAAAAGAATTCTCATGGCGAACTAATGAAATCTTTCCCTCTGCCCATTCCTCAAATTCTTGTTTCATTTTATCTCCTTAAATATCGTCACAGCATCTAGTTTCACATTCTTCGCAGCAATTACACAGACTTTCTTCGTCCCCATGTATCTCTTCGGCAAAAGGGCAAGTATGCATATCTTGAGCTGGTTTCTTTTCGCAACAGCCACATAACTCTTTCATTATTCCTCCTTATTTACGGCAGTACGGACACTTGACCAGTATGGTTATTATCTTTGATTTACAGTGTACGCAAATGTAATGGGTCATTTCTTTCTCTTTCCATAAAACATTTGATTAGACCAGCTATTTAAAATAACAGCCTTGACCTCTTCTCGCTTATCTTCGGGTAAGTCGGCAACAGAATCTTCAAGGCATTTTAAAACTTCTTTGACCATTTGTTGTGGGGTAATAATCATTTCTCACCTGCTCTCTAATATTTCCCTGATACATTGCAAATGCAACCAGTCACAATTTTTTGCATCAAAGTACTTGCCATATACTTGTTTTATGTCATCATCGGTTAGTTCACGCTGTTGCTTAACCATTGCGCAAATTAATCTCCACTCTTTTTGTGTAGGCAAGATGTCAGGGTTCATAATAATTTCTTTATTCATTTCTCATGCCTCCACGCTACAAAATGTTCACGCAAGTTTTGTTCCTGTAAATACTTTTGCATCAGCGTCACCTCTTCTCGTAGCAAAGCTATTAAGTCTGTTTGTGGTTCGCTCCAATGTTGTTTCAACGCTTCTATTTCAGCCTGTTGTTTGCGTAACATAGCAACGGCATGTTCAACAGTTCTAGGGCTTGCCCATTCTTCTAATTCATCCGCTATTTTATTTGCAGTCATTTCTCACTCGCTTTCTGTAGTATTGCTCTTGCAAACCATTTCAACTGTTCCATTGATGTATGCCCATCAACATTAGCCCTTGCTATGCCTTCTATTTCCTTATCTGTTAGTTCACGCATTGGATGGGTATAAAGTGGGATATGGTAAATCTCATCTTTAACCACACTAAAAAGTAATTCGTTCGATGCCATCCACGCTACTGGCTTAGTCATTTCTCACTCGCTTTCTTTAAAAAGGGAAATCTTTTTTCTGCGTTAGCAATTACTTGTTCATCGGTTTCTTCATACCATTTAGCAAGTTCTAATCGTTGTTTTAACGCTTTTATTTCTTTGGCTTGTTGCCGTAGCATAGAAGCGGCTTCTTTGTTGTAGTGTCCGTGATAAGTATAATTACTGCTCCGTTCCTCTAACTTATCAGCTAACTCATCAGCAAGTTCAGTTGTTCTCATCCCCCACTCTCCCTACTTTCTTTTTCTCCAAATTGGTCTATGCAAGGGCAACCACGCTCGTAACAAGCTTGGTCAAGTGTCGGGATGTGCTTATACAATATCTCAGCAATCCTAGTCCTTAACACACTACTAGCATGATGTATGATTACTGAATCTAATAACTCATTTATCAGTTCTTCATTCTGTTTGTAGTGCGACACTTCATCAGCAGTTACTTCTTTCATCTATCGCTCCTCATTGTTTGTTTAGCTTCTTCACACAACTTAGCGTAATCCTTGGGTACATCAGGATGCCACCCCCCAAGCAGTAGTTCGCAGTTTAATTTATAAACTTCTTCCCTACGACTTATCTCGGTTAGGTATATGATGAGTCCGCAAAATATAATCCACATACCTACAAAAGCAAAATGCATTGTTTTCATTAGTATCCTTTTGATAATTTTATCTTAGCTTCTTTTAAACTTTTGACGGCACTTGCAACTCTTTTTGCCCAGCACTCAACTTTTTCCTTGTGTTTTACTTCGTCACTTTCATCCCAGCCAAACTCTGTATCTCTTTCGGGTGGTACTTCTTTTGTTTTTTCCCATAATGTTGGACTGTTACCCAACAAATCATCAAGTATAGATGTACGAGAAGGGTGACGAAGTTTTCGGAAAGCTTTGGCTTCAATCTGACGGACACGTTCTTTATGTATTGAATACATACTGGCAATTTGTTCAAGACTGTAATCAGTAACAATGTCAATTCCAAAACGAAATTGAATAATTTTTCGTTCTCTAGGACTTAAACTCTTTATCATTTGTCTCATTGTATTTTTAAATTCAAGTTCTTCCAAGATATCTTCAGGGCCAAAAAATTCAGTTAATTGTTCAATTTCTTCCGGATTGATGGTTTCATAGTTAGACTCTTCTTCGACAAAATAAGTTGGAGTAAAGTCTCCACTCAATGGCATTAATCCTAGAGAGCCAATGACCTCACGCTCTCTGTAATGCATAGCGGTTTTATATTTTTTTTTCATTTACTTTGTCGTATTTGCGCTTTTTGATGGCAGCAATCCCCACTTCAATAATTTTATCCCGAGCCAATAACATTTCATCGGCAAATCTATAACAATCTTCTGGACTCGCTCCTGTTATAGACTTAAACATAGCAAAACAATTTCTTAGATCTTGTTCATTCATTATTAATTCCTTAAAGATTGAATTTGTTCTGATAAAAGCAAGCCCAAATCCTTGCCTTTGATGGCAATCATTTGAGCTTCTTTACAGTCGTAAATAATTTTGCTGGCATCATCAAGACCTTTGTTATAACCAGTCTTAAATTGATCAGTGCCGTCTACCAACATCATTATTGCATCACGAATCAAGGCAGAAGCCTTCCTGTTTTTGGCAGCTTCCTTCAGTTTTTTGTGGTGCTCCTCTGGCAAATAGACAGAGTACGGTATTAATTTTTTTGAGTCCATTCTTGGTACTCCCTAAAAAGTCTATCTAATAGTATTTGGGCTTCTCTGTTGGTTTTTAAATCTGACCTAGAAGGAATGTTTAGATAAGATCTAAGCCATTCTGTAGCCTCTTCCATGTCTTCAACAAAGATCCGATCATCAGCATGTAAATACTTCCAAAATTTTGGATCTCTCGAAAGAATGCCGGCTAATCGAATTGCTCGATCACCGGAAAACTCTTCCGCTTTATCCATTGGCTGTTCGTTCCCATCAAGCCTGACAAGTACACATTGATACCTTGCCCCAACAAAATCCCTGAGTAACTCTTCAGGAATTTCATCAGGATGTAGTGACAATGTTAAAACATAGCCAGTTTTATCTTGTTTGAGAGCAACCTTTACTGCTTCAAATTGCAAGGTTTTCAATGTTACTCCCAAGGATTAGATTCGGTCTTCTTTACATACGGCTGACCAATACTCAAAGAAAGATATTTACCCACTTTTTCTGACTCTTTACTCCAAGCACTGATGGAAACTTTAATCGTAGGATCTTTTGACTTATCAATTAAATCCAATAAAAAAGTTTTATCAAGAACTACTTCTCCTCTTAAATCAGGTTGTGTTTCAGTCTTTTTAAAACTGTTCTTAAATAAACTGCCTGTGTTTGGTTTTGCTACATACGCTTCATCGTAAGCCATTATTATTCCTTTGCAAAATTAGATTTGGTTTGAGTAAATTTGCCCATCATTTCCTTAAAGAAGGATGGGTCAGTTGCTTTGACCGTATCAAATAGAACTTTGTTCTTTTTAAATATTGTCATTACATCGGCATCACTAGCACATACATCTAGCAATAAATGAGAAGCTGTTTTAACCATGTTTAGCCATTCGGTTGCATCACCTTCAGGCACTGGCGAGACTTTAATCTGAAACTCTCCCCTATCCCCTTCAATTGGCTTATTTGACTCTTGAATCTCTTTAACTTTAGGCAAGACTGTTGGTTTTACTGGCGCAACTGGATCACTGTTCCCAGTTGTAGAATCCAGTGCATCATGCTCAGAGATTGCAAGTGCACAGACATAGAGATACCTACGCTGATAGGTTTCTACCGCCCCGATATTCTGAACCATATGGCATCCTTTTAACTGGGCAGATCCCATTGGTGATGTAAACACCACAGATGAACCATCTTCTACATCATAGATAGTCATTGTTGCAATCTCTTCTGTAAAAGAAATAATGTCGCATAGACCTACATGTTCAAAGATAGACTCAACATATGGCAAAAAATCACCCAATTCAAAGTATTGATATCCCGCAAACTTGTTATGCCCTGATTTCTTTAACTCTAGCTTTCTCAGCATATTCCTTGCTTTGATTAATTTTGCATATATTTTCATCCCAAACTCCTCAAATATTTATCTGCCAAACGGTTGGCAATAATAAAAACTACCTCATGCCCCTCGTACTCAGACATATCGTCTTGATAAATATCTGATGGTATTAATTCGCTCATGCTTGAATTACCTGCCAACGCCAACATAAATTCGTACACCATTTCTTGCCTTGTTTTCATACTTTCTCCTTTAAATAGGTTTGATATTGATTGCACCAAGTGTTAACTTGGCAATATAAGTCACAACGAGTTCTTTCTCCTGATCTTATTTGGATATAGAACTTTTCTTTCGGTTTGCTACTTTGTAATTCTTTTAATGCTAAATCAGCTTCGTGCTCAGTCGGCATAACATACTTGGCTCTAACATTACCTTCTTTCATTACAGCCCATACAGCCGGCTTTTCCCACATTTCATCAGGTGTACAATCAGGTAAGTCTCCATCAGTTTCTAAGGCAAAATCACATTCTGAATGCATTGAAATACGAGCCCTGACAAACTCTTCTCTCTCTTCCATCGACCATAAAACAACAGGCACTTCTTTAATTGGCGTTTCAGGATAATTTTCCTTTGTGCCAACTTCTCTTTGTTTCCAATCACGCAAAATTGCTACTATGCCAAGATCCGTAACAGGAACTTTCTTTACTTTCTCGACTAGCCAAGCATAGATATTTAATTGATATTCCCACTCAATTTTTTCATTCATTACAGACCAAACACTGGTTGTTTTGTAATCTCTAATAGAAATGCCGTCATTACCAATAAATTGTAAGTCTATTGCGCCACTGATATTCCAGCCGTCTATCTCAGAATGTAGGCGCTGTTCGACCACATTATGTTGATCTTTGCCGTGTTCTAAAAGGTTATGCATGGCAGAGCCAAGCAATGACCAAATCATGTCTGATACATCCTGAGTTATTTCATCATCAAACTTCCTTGTCAACGCTACAATCTTTGGACTGTTTAACAACTGGGTTGCAGACAGATGCGCTTTACCTTTGTTATAAGTAGGGCGCTCCAAGACATTGACAAATGTTTGTGGGATATTGAATTTGTTAGTTAGTTTCATGGCTTCACCTAACAATCAATTTAGAAAACAATACAACTAACACAGTTAATATAAGAAACTTAACCATGTATTTAGCAATAATGCGATCTTTAGAGCTTTTAGGTTTTGCTAACAAAGCTTCCTGTAGAAACAGCATATCTTTGTCATCAATTTGCATTGTGATACCATTCTCACCATGCCGTAAGCCAATCTTTAACCCAGTTTTGGTTGTATAAGGTGTGTTCATTTTTGATTTCCTAGCAGTTAATCAGACTATAGTTTGCATGATATAATTTGATATGTCAATAGGTTGTACCCATATTTACTCATCTACTATGAAAATAATTAATTTACCTTGGCCTCCAAAAGAATTATCCCCCAACGCCAGTATTCATTGGTCTAAGAAGGCGAAGTACAAAAAAATGTATCGGGAAGCTTGCTGGGTTTTAACCCTAGAAACGAAGCTAACAGTAGATACATTAGGGAAAGTCCCTATAGAGATAACCTTTTACCCACCCGATAAACGGCTTCGGGATGCAGATAACATGGTTGCCAGTATTAAATCTGGCTTAGACGGGGTAGCTGATGCCCTAAAGATTAATGATAAGCAATTTCTGCCTACCTTTATTTTCACAGACGAAGTTAAGGGGATGGTTTCTGTTCGGCTTGTAGTCTAAATCGAATCGTTTGCTCTAAGATTCTTTCTTTGGTCAGCTTTAAGTTATTAATATCAGCCCGTTTCTGCTCCGCATTCTTCTGCGACTCCGGTAATTTTTCAATTCTACGGATGTTGGAATTAATATCTGCCAATTCTTTACCAGCTTGTTGAGTAAAGCCATACGCCTTAATCTCGTTAACATGATCCTTGTACCATAGTTTTGCTTCTTCCGGCTTTTGATTCTTCATCAAATCTCGGTATGTTGCCATAGCAACTTCGGTACGCTGTTTTAAGTCATAGAACAAGTCTTCTCTACCTCTTGGTACGTCAGGCGCTACAAAGCTTCCATACAGAGGATTAGAGCGCTCTTCTGGCATTGGTCTATTATTCCCTAGGGCATTAGACATCCACATTGCTGTAGCCGCCACAGTGCCTCCTAAGCCACGCATGAGGTGATCAGCTTCCATTGGGTTTAATAAACGCTTTTCTTTACCCCCTGTAACAGAGCTTAACCATTTGCCAAGTTCAGAAGTTGCAGCATTGTACTGTTCAAAAGCGGCTAAGTTTTCCATACCTCTTGGTGTAATCCTACCGCCAGTAAAGAAGTTACGGTTTAGCTTAATCTCAGCCAAAGGTTTTAATCCTGTTGGTACTGGACCCGATCCTAACGGACCAGCAAACGCATCAATAAGTCCTTCATGTAGGGCTTTACGCAGTCTTTCGTTATCTACTGCATCCTTTGTTCCCTCTTTTGTTATCTGATTAAATAACATTTCTGGGATAGATTTAAATAGATAGCTGGCAGATGTATGCATTGGGATTAACAAAGTATGATCGTAGCCAACTTCTTTCATTAACTTCTTAGGAATAACAAAGTTACGCATCTTTGTTTGATCATCCATCTTGTTATATTCGTCATCATCACCGATGGCGTAACAATATAAAAGAACAGTTGCCGATAAGCCAAGCCCTGCAACGGTTAAACGAGTAATAGCTTGTTGACGGTCTAGCCCTTTTAGGTTGCCACTGACGCTAGTTATTTTTGCACCAGTTAACTTTTCAATTCCCGCAGCTGGCACTTCCATTAACGCTTGTGTTAGTACGTCAATTTGCTGGGCAAACGCATTCATAAACGAAATAGTACGGTTTAAGAATTGCGCTGTAGCACTGTTGCCACGCTTTTCAAAGTCAATAACATTGGTTGCAGCCAGTAGCGCTGCTCGCATATCACCGCCAACTACTTTGCCATTAACAATCTTACCGCCAGATTCTACAATCTTCCTCATAAACACGGCTCTACGCTGTGAATAGTCAGAAGCATCACCAATCCGGTCAAGCAATTTAGTAATCTTGGCGTAGGTAGACTGGTTAAGCAAACCCATTTCCTGTTTAAATTCTTGCTCAGCAGTTCTTGCCGTAGAAGTAAAGCCACCAATACCACGGGCTTTTAATATTTTAATAACAAAATCATCTTGATTTAAAGATTTTAAGGCAGAAGAAAATACTTTAGTCCACAAAGCTAATGGGTTTTTTACACCTGTTACCAGCATAGCCGTTGGCGCATCCATAAATACTTGTTTAGCTTGGAACGCTGGGGAAATGGTCACTGCTCTGCGTAAACCGTTGGCAAAGAATGAAAGAATTGTTCCCATAGGCACTTGGATACTTTCAATGCCAATCGCAGCTTGAGCCACCAGTGGATCAGCAATTTGAATATTTACTTTACGACCATTAACTAAAATCTTAATAATGCCTTTTGAATGATCTTCTTGGGGAAATACTTTTAATTTGCCGTTTTCATTACGAACACCATATTCTTGGGCGATACGATTGGCGGCATAGTTTTTAATAACATTACGGGTTGTAACCATAACATTGTGAATCATGTTGTCCACAATATCATCAATATCTAAGTCAACTTTGCCTTCTTCAAAACGTTGTTCTCTAGAAACATTGCGCACTGCTTTTGTGCCATAAGTAAATTTGGGCGTGGCAGGACGGAACCAGCTTGCAGAATGAACATCTTCTTGATCATCCATAATACGATTCCAAGGAACATAATCCTCAATCTCTCTTAATGATTGAGCACGTTGTTTGCTAATCATCTTTGCCAACTCCATGTTATCTACCATGTTTTTGTTGACAGCGCCCCAGTTATCCATCATTTGACGGAGTTCTGGGTGAAGCTTTTCTAAGTCACTGTACTTATCAATCTCTTCATCGGTTAAGTTAACCTTGTCTAAAGCTATCTTAATATTTCTTAATCCTAATTCTGCATCGGCAATCTTGTTTAACAGTGTTAACTGACGTTCTACACTAGTAGCTGGATCCATTTGTTCTGTTCTAAGATCTTCTAATTCACCCTCACGCTTCAGGTATTCATTCACAATAGAACGGGAACGCTTAGCCTCAAAATAAGCTTGAATTGCTTTGTAAGATAGCTCTCGACCAATACGATTTTCTAACTTATGTTTTAAGTCAATTACATTAGCCATTGAATACTTGCTTTTTGATGCAGCAAACATTTGCTCATTTGGATCAAATGCAAGCATTCCATCTAAAATTACTTGAGTTCCTATGCGGGTAGCTCGTAATGATTGGTTCATTGCCACAGAAGCTACGGCACGACCTTGGCTATCTTCTAGCATACGCCCATGCTTTTCGGCATCAGCAGCTGTTAAGCCGGCAGTAAAGTCAGTTGTCTTAATCCTTGCGGCAAGAACTACACGATCTACGTTGCCAACTAAGTTAATTGCGGCCTGTTTAGGGTTAGTAAGCATATTTTTACCAATACGATTAGCTTCTTTCATGCCACCCATCAGCTTGTCATAGTTTGAGCCAGAAACAGACAGAGGCGCATCTGGTCTATCTTTTAATATGTCTTCTGTAGTTTTAATATTGTTAATAAAATCTAGCTTAACTTTTCCTTGGGTAAGGTAATCCACCAACATAATATTATGGGATCTTGGTGTTTCACCTTTAATTAACTGATTGAAAGCTTTGTAAATTGGGTACTGGTTATTAAACCCAAATACGGATTTTAATCCTTCAAATAACTGTTTAACAAACTGTACAAACCGATGCCACGGAGTGCCCATTTTTGTAGCAAATAACCGTTCAGCATTAACAGCCCAATATTCGGATGGGTTAATGTACTGATACATATCCATGTTTGGACACAAAGATGCTGCAATATCAAAGTTTTCTTTTGTTGGGCTTTCAATAAAATCTAAGACAGCTTTGAAATATTTTGCATTAACAGCGTCAGTGTTCTTTTTAATTGCAGCGTCTAACGCTTTTTTCCAAGAATCTATAATGACATCTCTGGTCTGAGGTGTCATCATATTTTCTAAAGTATGCATTAGTTCATGGCGAATCGTAACTGGACTGTTTGTTCCAAGACCTTTGTACAAAGTAACAAGTTTTGAAAATGTATTGTAATTTCCAATAGAAGAGCCTGTTTCATTCTTACGAACAGATAACTTAATGCCAGTTAATAAAGCTGGCGTTCTGTCGTAAAGGTATCTAATAACATTTAAAGTTTCTTCGCTGATATTACCCTTAGAAAACTCATCAAAAGCTTTCTTCATAAAATGTTCAGGCGTATCATTCTTTGGCGTAGTTAACTTGATGTCTTGTTTTAACTCGTCAGTCAATTCAAGTAACCGAGATAGCTCACGCTGATAGCCAATGGTTACTTCGCCCTTAGCTACCTTCTTCATAATGTGAGCAGATCGTTGGCGTAGTTTTTTATACTCCGCTATCTGTTCATCATGGATACGCTTAATGGCAGCCGTTACTTTTTCATTAGGTTTAAAGTTAATGTTATAAATATATTCAGCTTGCTCGTTGCCGTACTTTTCTAAAATTTGTTTTCTATATTTGTAACTGATTGGCAACGCTTCATCTTTTAAACTAAAACCATTTCTTCCATTAACATCAAATTGTTTTGCTATATATTCATATTGTTTTATTGGTTGTGCATCATTAATTGCAGACCCAAAGTCTAAAACAACTGGAACTTTTGTAATGCCGGCTTTACGCAAAGCAGCCATGCGATGTCTGCCTTCGTGGCCAACAATGTTATAAAAATTAAAATTTTCTGATTTCTTTAATACTAAATAAATAGATTGAGGTTCTTTTTCTAATTCAGACGGTTTTAATTTCCCCGCTCTTTTAACAATTTCTTGTTCACGCTCTTCAGAAGATGTTGCTTTTATAAAATCATCTGGTGCTATGTATGCAATATATGCTTTAGTTCTAGAGTCATCCATTGTATAAGCAAAGGAACTCATTAAATTTCTAAGCCTACTTGGAGTAATAGCAACTTCCCCAAAAGAAATATTATTGGTAGGAATGTTGTTCGTAGGAATAATCGGGCTAAATAATTTCTTTGCCTCTTCTTTTTTAGTCAGAGCAATTAAAGAATCACCCTTTTCATTTATTAGATAATCAATAACTTTCTTTGCTATTTCCTCTTCATAAGTAGAGGCATACATAAAGTTATATGACTTATAAAAATCACCCAACAAATTTGTTAATCTGCTATCTAAATAATAAATGCCACCATCTTTCTTTGAGCTTGGTACATTAAATTGAATTTTTTTACCATTGCCAGTAATTTGTAAAACTTTATCAGCTGTGCCAATAGTTCCGTTAGCTTCTATTAAAAACTTTATAGCATCATCTGCTGATTTTATTTTTGTTGGTGCATCACTTTGTGCCTTGGCAAAGTCATATGTCCTTGGCATTAAAACGCCTTGCCCAGTTGTGCCATCCGATTTTGTATAGGTTATGATCTGACCTTGATTTTCTACAACTGGAGACGCAAAGCCAGATAAAATGTTACCAGTTACCATCCAGCGTTTTTCACGCCTAACTGTTGCACCTTTGTCAAATAAATCCAGTAATTGTATATATTCACCTTTTTGTGTTTCAGGGTTGTACCAATTTACTGTATTTTCTTCAGTTAATGTATAAGCTTCATTAATTTGTGAAAAGTTTATTGAAGTAGATTTAGATTCACCATTTGCCAAAGCAATTGTCATCTTCCAATCGGAACCCATAGTGGGATCTTTAGTTTTCTTTTTATTTTCAATATTAGTAATAACCCCATAAAAAATTTGAGCTCCACCCAAAACATTAGCATCCTTCATTTGGATCTGAGCGCCAATTTTGTACGAATTTAATATTGAATTAATTTTGGTATATCTTAAATTTAACTTACCTTTTTGTTCTTCAACTTGCACATCTTCTGCGCCAGATTCTTTTAATTTAGCAAGCATGTCATTTGCAAATACTTTTGATCTTTCTTTAAAATCAGAAAACATACCTTTTGCAAATTCAGACGGTGTTTTGTTATCTAAACTATCTTTAACTAATTCTTGAACTTCTGTTTTTAAAAATGGTTTAACAGTTCGTTTAACATCAAGTTGCTCCATATAAGCAGGTTGAGCAAATAAAGAATCACCTTTAGATTCAGTAATGGGCGTAGAAGATAATGTTTCAGCATCAAGATCAACAGCTTTGGCTTCAAGCTTATTAGTTCCCATGCTGTTTTCACGCTCAATCAAATCGTTGTATCGTTCAACTAAATCTTTGTAGATTTCTTCTTGTTCTTTAATTGGCAGAATAGGAATGTAGCCTGTTAATTTACGAATGTCTTTTTCATCAGCTTCAGATGGATTATCCGATATTTCTAATAATTTTTTACCACCCAATGCTTTATAAATATCTGGGTTGTCATTTAAAAACTCTTGAGCAACTTGACCACCGTATTCATTCATAAAGTCTACAGCGCCTTCAGCAGTTACAGCAGACTTACGAGAAGCTGTTGTATTAGCATTAAGTGATGCCATTTTCTTTAACAGAACCGCTGCTGGGCGCATTTCTGCTGGAATATCAGCCATCATTTGCGAGTAATACGGAGGTTGAATTTGACCAGTTCGATGCACCCGCCCAAGCATTTGCATATGCGTATCAATGTTCTTTTCAGCCTGAACAATAATCATATGGCGTTTGTTTGTATTTTTTAATCCTTTTTTGGCATGTAAAGATAAACCAGTAGAGCCGGCTTGATTTAATATGATTACTCTAATATCACCATTATTAAATGCTTTAACTGAGTTAACACGTTCTTTGATACTGGATGAACGAGACATTAATAATGGCGTTCCACTCTCATAATTTAAAGTTATTGTACGACCAGTAATTTCACCTGTTTGATAACCCTGTTTGCGTAATTCACTATGCATATAATCAATTGGTGACATTGGAGCAGAGCCAAACCCAGCATTATTAATAAATGTTTTAATGGCATTGTATTGCTCTGTTAATGTTGGCCCAAGATCTTGATCAGTCAAACGATAGCTTTGGAAATCTTCTTTTTTAACTGCTCCGGGCGGTTTAATAGTTATTGTACGTTGTTTTTCTAAATATTTTAAGTACAAATCTTTAAAAGATAAGTTAACTGGATCACCAGTTTTAAGTCCCATTTCATCTGCATATTGCTCTAAGAATGAACCCATAGTATTGGACACAGTTAATACAACTTGCTCCCCACGCTTTAAACTTTCTACAGCATGTTTAACAGAATCCTGTGCTTTTAATGACAATAACATTTGGTCAATCAAGTTATGCATTGTTGAGCCAAAGTTAGCTGCTTGGATTTGAGTTTTTTCTGAAACTCCTTTTGCTATTGAGCCACGTTTATCTAATTCTTTTTTGATTTCATCTACTGCTTTTTCTTTCTCCCTAGAGAATGACAAAATATCACGCATGGACGTAGCCATGTTTTCGGCAGTAGCTTTATCAACTTTGGTTTCAACAGTGTTATAACTTACACCGGCAAATGTACGCTCCCTACGAATATACTGCCCAACTTGTGTAAGCATATTTGCAACAATCTGTTGCATCGGAATACCACCATTTTTAATAGCTTCACCAAGTTCTGATATGTTATCTACAGCAAGCCCCATGTCTGTGCTGGAATACAAGTCCATTACATCTGGGCTTTTAGCGTAAGTGGCTGATGAAAAAAAAGAACCAAAAGAATTGTTAACCATTTCACGAATAAAAGAAGAACGACCTGTACCTTCATCTTCTGATTTTGATTTTTTACTTGTGCCACCAGCGTTGTGGCTTTCGTCTAAGATTAAGTATCCGTCATTACCAAAGTGATTTAAAAAAGCTTGGCGTTCTGTTGGCGCCTTTTTAACCATTTGTGTTTGAGAATAATTAGTAAAGATAACTTTGTAACGACCAAGACTGTCATCTGCTCTTAATTTTTTAAACAATGCCGTTAATTTATACCCTGATTTTTTTTCATCTTTTTCAGGTGCTTTTAATATAAAATCTTTTTCAACAGGATCCCCATTAACTTGTCTTATTAATGTGTAAGGTACTGGCTCATTGTTGTTAGTTATTATTATTTTAGGATTGTTTGACTCTAAAGCCAACTCATCAGTCATGCCAATATCATCTAAATCCCTAATCATGTCAGAGTACAGATTAGGTTTTTCTGTCATAAATATTGGAGTTTTGCCGTTTAACAAGGCATACTTAATCATGCCGGCTACAACACGACCCTTACCAACACCTGTTTGATCGCCAATAATAAATCCTTTACCAGCTTCAGCGTTGTTAATTGCTAATGCAAGAGCATCTATTTGCTCAGCTGAGAATTTCTCTTTTAATGTTTCAAGATCCATTTGTAACGCTTCGGCTACATATTCATCAATATCACCAAATTGCGTTTCCAGTTTAGTAAGAGACTGGTCAATGGATTGTGCCATTGCTCTTGGAGCTAATGTTCCAACAGCTGCGGCTTGAGAATGCGGAGTATAACTTACTTGATTCTCAGTTTCAATTTCTTCACCCCTACGGTCTTTTAATCTAGACTCGATTGGTATACCTGTGTCAGTGCTAGGTTCACCCAATCCTCTAGGCTCGTTTCCTGTATCGCTTGCTCCGCCTCTGGGCTGCTCTCCTTTAGCTGTGCTGGAAACGGGTCTTCCATCATCTGTAAGTTCAGGTTTGTTAACAGGTTTAGGTTGTCCTTCACTAACACCTGTCCCAGCTGGTTCGGGTTGTCCACGCTTGGTAGGTCCAACTTCAGACACGCCTTGTCCGCTGCTTCCTGTGGGTTCTTTTCTTCCAGCACTAGGTTCATTACCCTCTCCGCTAGGGCGTTCACCCAATCGCTCTGACTCACCTCCCCTGCCGGTAGGTTCACTGATGTTAGTTCCGCTGGTGCTAATATTTTTTCCGGATACCATGCTAGATTCATTTAGCTTCTCCTTTAACTGTTCATAGTTTTCAATAATTTGTGGAAGATCCCCAGCCGGTAATGATCTTTTAGGCAGAGTAAATCTAAGGTTTTTTGATTCCCATTTTCCGTTAATAACAATAACATCAACAGGATAACTAGCGCCCTGTTTAGAATACATATCGCCAGCTATCGTAAAGTGATCTACTACGTTGTAATCTTTATATAAGTTAACGTAAAAATTACGTTTAGATGCGCTACGATATCCTTCACGCCTTCCTTCTTCTGTATTTGATTGAACGCTACCAACAATTAAAACAGCACGACCATTACTTCTCATGCTTTGTAAAGATTTCATAACAATAGCGTGATCAATTTCTCTTGTTTTAAACCCGTCAATATTAAAATCTTCCCCAATAGATCCAAATGGAGGATTTTCAATAACAACGTCTACAGTACTTGGTGTTACTTTTACACCGTTTTCATTAGTAACTTTGGCACCAGAAAGTACTTTTTTAAGCATTTCAAAACGGCTAGAGTTAAGCTCGTTAGCTATAACTTTCTTTGGGTTAGCATCAATTAACAGCATTCCATTGCCAGCTGTTGGCTCGTATACGGTTGTGCTATCTGTTATTCCAGCTAATTTACTGGCTACAAATGCTAATGGTGCTGGGGTTGAATAGGCTTGTTCTCTAACACTGGTGGAAGAGCGCACAGCTAAGTTTGGCTGACGATTGTACAAGTCTACTAACTTGTCATATGCATCAGCTGTCATCTTAGTATTTTGGGCAATATCCTGCGCAGCCAATACTACGCCAACTTCAATAGCTTCATCAGCTTGTTTAGCCTGTAAAGTACCAGCTTCAATCTTTACGCCAGTCATATCTGATATAAACTTACGGGCTTCTATGATTGTTCCAAAGCCATTGCCAGCTATAAAGTATTGCGATATAGCTTGTGCAATCTTAAACTTGCCATCAACCGTACCTAAATCAGCTTTAATTTCTGCCGGCTTTTCTGCTTTAACTTCTTCTTCAATTTCTTCTATTGATTTAACGCCAGCAACTTCTGCAATTGGCGTAGACTGTTCTGGGTAATTGCCAGACATGGCAATGTAAGAACCTTGCAAGTGATTTAAATTGATTCTGTCAGATGCTTCTTTACCAAAAGTTTTCCTAATTAAATCTCTGACAAACTTAGCGGCTTGTTTAAATGTGTGATAACCCTTACGGAAAGCAGCGTCCATCAACTTAATGAGCGTTGGCATGAGACGCTGTTCTTCTTCAGGCATCATGTTTATGCGCCCAGTCTTACCCGCCATCCAAGACAGCTCACCTAAAGCATCCATTAAATCTTTATCGGCTTGCTCTTCCGCTGTTAACTGAGGTGTTAGGTTAGTGTTAGGACTTACAGCAGGGCTTACAGCTGGACTTACAGGAGCAACTGGTTTAGGACTTAGAAACTCTTTAAGTAAACCCATGTCTGAAGAGTCAGCAAATGGGCTAAAGAAGTCTCCATTTTTTATTCCAGCTGCCGTAGCTTCAGGAGAAACATAAACCTTTCCGTTCTTTTGGTTAATTAAACCAGCTTGTTCTAATTTCTTTAATACAGGCTTTGCCGCATCTTTATATTCAATACCATTTCCATTTTTAAGAATTTGTCCAGCAAATGCAATATCTTCTGGAGTTAAAGTATTTTTAGCCTCTTCTACAACTTTTGTTTTTTGAGTAGCTTGCCGTTCTTGATTAATCTCTGCTTGTGTTTTTGGTTGAGGCTTTGTTGCATCTGTAGGCAAACTGTCTAACCACTTTAAAGCAACTGTATTTTTATCTTTTTCTGCTTGTTTTCTTATTTTTGCTTTTTCAGCTTCTATTGCATCTAAACGTGTTTCATATATGGTTCCAGTAGCAGATATCCCACTTGCATATCCACCATCTTTACCAGTATAAGTAGATCCAGCAACATAACCCCTATTAAATGGGGATACAGAAATAGTAGCCGTAGGAACTTCTCTATTTTTATCAATAGGAGGAGATTGAAACTCTTCTGATTTATCTTTTAAATCTTTAGATACTGCATTTAAATAATTACCTTCTATGCTTTGACCGCTTTCAGTCTTGTAATCTTTAAGAATGTTATTAACATTGTTAACCACTTCTAAATTAGATGAGTCTAATCTATCATCTACTCCAAGCGTAGGTATGTTTTCAGCTGAAGACCTTTTTGGCAATTCTCCAGTAGTTTTAGCTCTTTGCGCAGCTTGCCGTTCTTTATTAATTTCTGCCTGTGGTTTAACTGGTGTTTCTACTGGCGGCACTATTTCTTTAGGCAAACCCAGCTTATCTTTGATATTACTTAAAGTTTCTTGTGGGTTTGCACCAACTTCAACGTCTAAATCTCTAGCCAATGGATTTACGTTTCTACCATTTATTTCTGCTTCACCCGTATTAAATTGGTCAACACGCAATAATGCACGTTGTTTTAATTCAGGATCAATTTCTTCTGGTGCATTATATTTAGCCGCTTTTTCTGATTCAGCTTTAGCAAACTCAATAGCTTTATCTCTTGCGCCTTCACCAAATGTTTCAGTTGGAAAAACCTTTGATGTATCAAGATATTGACCAGAATCTTTGTCATACAAATTGGCTATAAAGCCTTTGTCATTTTGCATAACCTGAAACTCGGTGTTCTCTCCCATTGGGAAAGCGGCAACTATTGAAACTGGGGGCGAAACAGGTGCAGTAGCAACTGGTGGAACAACAGGAGCTGTAGGAACTGTAGGCTGTTTAGGAGAGATTATTCCTTGTATTTCATCTAAGTCTTCTTCTGAAACTAAACCCTGATCAATTAATTGTTGTACGTCAGGATTTATGGGTTTAACAGTGTTAATCTCTCCCGTTGGAGGAGTTACAGGAGGAACTACAGGAGGAACTACAGGGGACAAAGTAGGCTCTTGCTTTGTTGGCTCTAATCTTCCTTTAAGTTGTTGATATTCTTGCTGTTCTTCTGGCGTAAAGTATCTTGGATCTCTGGCTGGGATGGTTACTTTTTGACCATCAGCTCCTGTGTAAGTTCTCTTCTTTGTGCCAGATGTGATGTCGTTTAACTCTTTAAAGCGTTTTATTTCAT
>Ga0114968_10001516_pt1 | contig 17815 bp, 16 predicted proteins | sample M_130807_EF_Meta_FD_87020 | JGI IMG/M metagenome (GOLD analysis project Ga0114968, IMG submission 87020) | Freshwater microbial communities from Lake Montjoie, Canada to study carbon cycling - M_130807_EF_MetaG | ecosystem: Environmental > Aquatic > Freshwater > Lake | place: Lake Montjoie...
AGCGCTTGTGGCGTGTGCGCGCTAAGCAAGTGGTGCTGGCCACCGGTGCGCATGAGCGGCCTATGGTATTTGGTAATAACGACTTGCCCGGTGTGATGCTGTCCTCGGCGCTGGCCGATTACGTCACGCTTTATGGCGTGCTGGCGGGCAAAAACATCGTGCTGCTCACCAATAACGACAGCGCCTATGCCGACGCCATGGTGCTGCGCAAAGCCGGGGCGCAAGTGAGCGTGGTCGATACCCGCGAAGGTGCGCTATCCGCCGGTGGTTTGGCCGAGCAAGCACAACACGCGGGCGTGACCGTGCTGCGCAACCATGTGCCGCTGCAAGCCCATGGCAATGTGCGCGTCGGCAGCATTGAGTTAGCCGCGATGCATGGCGACAAGGCCAGCGGCGCGCGGCGCGTGCTGGCCTGCGATACGCTGGGCATGGCCGGTGGCTGGAACCCAGCCATCCATTTGTATTCGCACTCCGGCGGCAAAGCGGTGTGGAACGATGCCTTGTGCTGCTTCACCCCCGGCGCGGCCATTGCCGACCAACAAATCGTGGGCGCAGGCGCAGCGCAATTCGGTTTGGCGCAAACTTTAGAAGCGGCCAGCCAAGCCGGTGCGCACGCCGCACAGAGTGCGGGCTTTGCAGCGCTGGCCAGCCACTACCAGGTGAGCGAAACAGCGGTCGAGGCAATTGCAGCCTTTTGGATTGCCGAGACCGGCGAGCCGGTGTCCCGCCGCAGCAAAGCCTTCGTCGATTACCAAAACGATGTCGGCGCATCCGACATTGAACTGGCGGTGCGCGAGGGCTTTGAGTCGATTGAACACATCAAGCGCTACACCGCCATGGGCTTTGGCACCGACCAAGGTAAGCTAGGCAATATCAACGGCATGGCGCTGGCCGCGCGCGCATTGGGCAAGCCCATTGGCCAGGTAGGCACCACCACCTTCCGCCCTAATTACGTCCCCATCACCTTCGGCACCTTGGCCGGTGTGGATAGGGGCGATTTGTTCGATCCGGCGCGCCACACCAGCCCGCACCCGTTGCACATCGCCGCCGGCGCCTTGTTTGAAGACGTAGGCCAATGGAAGCGGCCCTGGTACTTCCCCAAAGCTAATGAAGACATGCACCAGGCGGTACACCGCGAAGTGCTGGCAGTGCGCGAAGGCGTGGGCATCATGGATGCGTCCACGCTGGGCAAGATTGACATCCAAGGCCCGGACGCTGCCAAGCTGCTCAACTGGATGTACACCAACCCCTGGCTCAAGCTGGAGGTGGGTAAAGCACGCTACGGTCTGATGCTGGACGAAAACGGCATGGTCTACGACGATGGGGTGACCGTGCGCCTGGCGGAAAACCATTTTGTGATGACCACCACCACTGGCGGCGCAGCGCGCGTGCTGGGCTGGATGGAGCGCTGGGTGCAAACCGAGTGGCCCGATATGCAGGTCTATATTACCAGCGTCACCGACCACTGGAGCACCTTCGGACTTGTCGGCCCCAAAGCACGCGCGGTGCTGGAAAAAGTCTGCCAAGACGTGGACTTGTCGCTGGCCGCATTCCCCTTTATGAGCTACCGCGAAGGCACGGTAGCGGGCGTGGCGGCGCGCATTATGCGCATCAGCTTTTCGGGGGAGTTGTCGTTTGAGGTGAACGTGCCTTCGCACTACGGCGCCTCCGTCTGGGCGGCGCTCATGGCAGCGGGCGCGGAGTTCAACATCACGCCTTACGGCACCGAAACCATGCACGTGCTGCGGGGCGAAAAAGGCTACATCATTGTGGGCCAGGACACCGATGGCTCGGTGACGCCGCATGACCTGGGCATGGGCGCCATGGTCTCCAAAACCAAAGACTTTTTGGGCCGCCGTTCACTCTCGCGCAGCCACACTGCGGGCCCCAACCGCAAAGAACTGGTGGGCTTGCTCACCGAAGACCCCGCCACCGTGTTACCCGAAGGCGCGCAAATCACCGAAGTGGGTGCAAGCGCAGTAACGCCCGTGCCTATGCTGGGCCATGTATCGTCCAGCTACTACAGCCCTACGCTCAAGCGCTCTATTGCCATGGCCTTGGTGCGCAATGGCCACCAGCGCCATGGTCAGCAAGTGCAACTCCCCCTGGCCGATGGCCGCACCGTACGCGCCACCGTAGGCAGCACCGTGTTTTACGATCCAGAAGGAACACGCCACCATGTCTGATGCTGTTTTGCAAAGCCCTTTGGCGCCCTTGTTAGGCGCGGGCGATACATCTTTGGTGGTCGATGGTCGCCAAGTTAGCCTGGGCGAGGCCCCTTTGATGGACATGCTCAATTTGCGTGGCAATCCGGCAGATGCGGCCTTTGGCAGCGCGGTGCATACGGCCACCGGATTAGCCTTGCCGCTGGCAGCTAATACCGCCACCTTGGGCGCGGACCGCCAGTTGCTCTGGCTCGGGCCGGACGAATGGTTGTTGCAATGCCCGATAGGCCAAGGCGCGGCATTGGAAACTGCGCTGCGCCAGGCACTGGCCGGACAGCATTTTGCAGTGGTGAACGTGGGCCATGGCAATACCGTCTTGCGCATCCAAGGGCCGGGCGCTGCCGATTTACTCGCGCGCGGCTGTCCCTTGGATTTCCACGCTAGCGTATTTGCCACCGGGCTGGTGGCGCAAAGCCATATCTCGCGTGCTAACGCGACCATTCTTTGCAAGCAGGCAGGCAGCCACTATGAAGTGATAGTGCGCCGCAGTTTTGCCGACTACTTGTTTCGCTGGCTTTGCGCAGCGGCTGGCGCATGAGCCTTTGCTGCTCAGCAGGCTGGCTGGCCCAACGCGGCGCGCATCCCCAAGTCGCATAGATCGCTCATGAACTATGCGCTAGGGATCGATACCGGCGGCACTTTTACCGACGCGGTGCTGCTCAATGCGGCGCGCCAGGTGGTGGCCGCGTCCAAAAGCCTGACCACCCGCTTCGATCTGGCGCAGGGCATCGCAGCGTCTTTGGACGGGCTGCCGCAAAACCTGTTGGCGCAAGTCGATCTGGTCTCGCTGTCCACCACGCTGACCACCAACTCGGTGGTCGAGGGCAAGGGCGCGCCGGTGTGCGCGCTCTTGGTCGGCTATGACGCGCACCAGATCAAAACCAGCGGCCTGGCCGACCTGATTGGCTTGGACGCCATCGAAAGCTTGGCCGGCGGCCACGACGCCGGCGGCCTGCCGCTTTGCGCGCTGGACGAGGCGGCCTGCCGCGCTGCCATCGCCCGCCACGCCACGCGGGTATCGGCCTTTGCGATTTCGGCTACGTTTGCGGTGCGCAACCCGGCCCATGAAGTGCGGCTGCGCGACTGGGTGCAGTCCATCTGCGATGTGCCCGTCACCTGCGGCCACGAGTTGGCCTCTAGCCTGGGCGCACCCCGGCGTGCGCTGACGGCTGCCCTCAATGCACGCATGATATCGCACGTCAAAACCCTGATCGACTCGGTGCAGCGCACCCTGGCGACGCGGCGCATCGACGCGCCGCTGATGCTGGTCAAGGGCGACGGCTCGCTCATCAACGTGGCCAGCGCCTTGCTGCGCCCGGTGAGCACCGTGCTCTCGGGCCCAGCGGCCAGCGTGCTGGGTGCCTGCGCCCTGAGCGGCGTGGACAACGCCATCGTCGCCGACATGGGCGGCACCACCACCGACATCGCCGTGGTGCGCGGGGGCCACCCGGCGCTGAGCTTTGACGGCGCCATGGTGGGCAACTGGCGGCCCATGATCGAGGCGGTCAAGGTCTACGCCATCGGCCTGGGCGGCGACAGCGAAGTGCGCCTGCAAGGCGGCGAGGGCCTGACCATCGGCCCACGCCGCGTGCTGCCCCTGAGTTTGCTGGTGCACCAGCACCCGCAATTTTTGGCGGTGCTCGAGCGCCAGCAAACCGAAATCCCGCACGCCAGCCAAATGCGTTTTGCGCAGGCCTTGTCCGCCGACAGCGCGAACCTGGGCCGCTTAAATGACGCCGAGCGGCGCGCCTGGGAGCGCCTGTGCCAAGGCCCGGTGGATCTGGAAGCGGCCAATATGCACGACCGCGATCTGGCCCGCGCCGTAGCCCGTCTAGAGCGCAAAGGCCTGGCCATCTATACCGGCTTTACGCCCAGCGATGCCGCGCATGTGCTGGGCATGTCCACGCACTGGAGCGCCCCGGCCGCCGTGTGCGCTGCCCGCATCTGGGCGCGGCAAATGCGCCATATGTACGGGCTGGGCAAATGGCCACTGGGCGACGCCCAAGCCCCGGCGCGCGATGTAGTGGCCAAAGTCACCGACACGATTTGCCAAAAGCTGATCGAGGCCGGTCTGAACGATGCCGGCCAGATGAACGAAAACAACGCCGGCAAAGTCGCTGCCCTGCTCACCACCATGGCGCTAGGCCACAACGGCCGCGCAGCCGATGCAGATGCCGTCGACACCGCCAAACCGGTCTTCGCCCTGCAATTTGCCCCCGACATGCCGCTGGTGGGCGTCGGCGCGCCGGCCGCCAGCTACTACCCGGCCGTGGCGCAAGGTTTGGGCGTGCAGTTGGTCGTGCCGCCCCACGCCGAAGTGGCCAATGCCGTGGGGGCCGTGCTCGGTCAGGTGGCGCAGCGGGTGCACATCACCGTCACGCAGCCGGTGCGCGGGACGTTTAAGGTATTTACGCCCCAAGGCCCGCAAGATTTGCGCACCCTGCCCGAAGCGCTTGCCCTGGCACGCAGCTTGGCCGGCGCGCAAGCACAGGCCAGCGCCTTGGCCGCAGGCGCGAGCGATGTGCAACTGGCGTTTTCGCAAGCGGACAACCAGGTGCTCAACGAGATCGACGGCGATGTCTTCTTCGAGGCCACCGTCACCGCCACCGCCTGGGGCCCGCCCCGGCGGAAAATCGCCTAGGCACACATGGCCCGGATCGAGGCACTGCGCGCCGCGCTGCGGCCTTACGGCTTGCAGCTGCGCGGCGGCTTTTGTCCCCAGGCGCACGAAGCGGTCGCACTGCCCGACGGCCGCAACGCGGCGCTGCTGGTCTTGGTGGGTAATGTAGGCGGCGCCATGTGGCCGGCGTTTGCCGCCTCGCCCATGGCCCGTGACGGCCAGCCCCACCCGCTGGACCGCTGGAGCCGCCAGGTCGGCGATGCGCTGGCGCAGCACTGGGGCGCCATTGCGCTCTACCCCTTTAGCGGCCCGCCAGCGCAGCCGCATTACCACCCGTTTCAGCAATGGGCATCGCGCTGCGAGACGGTCTTTCCCAGCCCCTTGATGCTGCGTATTCACCCCGCGCACGGCCTATGGCATGCCTACCGCTTTGCCCTGGCCTTTGCCAGCGCAGATGCCGGTGATGTGGCGGCGCTGGCCATGCCCCCCGCGGGCGCAAGCCCCAACCCGTGCCTGACCTGCGTGGACCAGCCCTGCCTGCACACCTGTCCCGTCGGAGCCTACGATGGCCAGCGCTTTGCCGATGACCTGTGCCGCAGCCATGTACGCAGCCCCCAGGGCGCAGCTTGCGCCAGCCAAGGCTGTTGGGCGCGCAATGCCTGCCCGGTGGCCGCCCACTTGCGCTACACACCTTCACAAGCACAATTTCATATGGCCGCCTTTGTGGCGCCCAAGGCCTGAACGGCCTGAACTAAAGGCCCAAGCCGGCCTTGAGTGAGCGGTAATTGGCCTGCGCCAACGCCCAATGCAGCGCACCAAACATGCCACCGCAGCCAAACCAGAGCAGCACATTGACCAGCGCCACCATGGGTAGAAATGCTTCGCCGCGCAGCAAAGTGTGCACTGGGTACATAAAAATAAACATGGGCAGGCCCCAGCCGAACACGCCCCGGCGCAGGATAAAACGCAGCGCTCCGACCTTGCGCTCACGCTCCCAGCGGGCTACAGCGACCAGGGCCACCCGACCTGCAGCCAGGACTGCCGCCGCAGGTGTCAGCCAATTTGGCGGCAGCTCGGAGCGGATAAAAACAGCGCGGACCTTATCGGCCGGCCAGCCCCACAGCCAGCGCGCCAAAAGCGCATTGAGCAGCCAGCCCATGGCATAACCAGCCACCACCTGCAGCACCAAGGCGGCCAGCAGCGCCGCCAGCCACCAGCGCCCCTGTGGATGGTCCAGTAAGCGGGTGGCCGCCGGGATGCCCGGCAGCTTTTCCAGCCACAGCGCAAAGAAATAACTCGGAATGGCGGCCAGCAGCGCCAGTGTCACCGGCAGCAAACTCATGGCCAATTGGTAGCGCGGGCGCATCACCGCCGGAACCAAAATATTGCTCGCAAGAAGTGTCATGTCAGTATCTTACGCAGAGGCGACTGGGCCCAGCAAGCCCCGGGGCTATGATGGCCCGGCATTCACGACCTTTCTTAGGAGCAAGCATGACGGATTTAAGCACCCCTTTTGTGGCCAGCGCCGAGCACATGGCCGCCGTGTTTGCCAGCCAAGCGGCCACCGCGCTGCGCCTGCGCGGCTCCAGCGCCGAAGAACGCATCGCCAAAATCCGCCGTCTGCGTGACGCCGTTCTGGCCCATACCGAGGACTGGTACCGCCTGGCAGCGGCCGACCTGCGCAAGCCCGCCGCCGAGGTGGACATTGGCGAAATCTTGCCCATTTGCGTGGAGGCCAATGACGCCATCGCCAACCTGAAAAAGTGGATGAAGCCCAAACGCGTCTGGCCCACCATGATGACCGGCGGCACGCGCAGCGAAGTGCAGTTTGCCCCGCGCGGACGCAGCCTCATCATCGGGCCCTTCAATTACCCGCTGAACCTGACGCTAGGCCCGCTGGTCTCGGCCATTGCGGCGGGCAACACGGCCATCATCAAGCCCTCGGAGCTGACGCCGCATTTGTCGGGCTTTATTTGCCAACTGATTGCAGATTTGTTCCCGCCCGACGAGGTGGCGACCTTTCAGGGCGACGCGCAGGTGTCCCAAGCCCTGCTGGAAATGCCGTTTGACCATATCTTCTTTACCGGCAGCCCCACGGTGGGCAAGTATGTGATGGGCGCAGCGGCCAAGCACCTGGCCAGCGTGACCTTGGAGCTAGGCGGCAAAAGCCCTACCATCGTGGACGCCAGCGCCGACCTGCAATTGGCCGCCACCAGCGTGATGTTTGGTAAGTTCTCCAACGCCGGGCAAACCTGTATCGCGCCAGACTATGTCTATGTGCACGAAAGCGTGAAAGCCCGTTGGATCGACTGCTGCAAAGCCGAACTGGCCAAAGCCTATGGCGACACGGCGCAGGCGCAGGCGCAAAGCGCGCACTACACCCGCATCGTCAACCCGCGCCATACAGCGCGCATTGCCGCCTTGCTGGAGGATGCCAAAGCGCATGGTGCGCAGGTGCTGGCCGGCGGCGCGGTGGACGCGGCGCAGTGCTATATCCAACCCACGCTCTTGGACAACATCGGCGCCGGGGCGCGCATCTTGGACGAAGAGATATTCGGGCCGCTGCTGCCCATCATCGGATTTACCGACCTGGATGCGGTCATCGCCCACGTCAACGCCGGGCCTAAGCCCTTGGCGCTGTATATCTACAGCAAGGACGAGGCGCGCATTGACAAGGTGCTGACACAAACCCAGTCAGGCGGGGCCTGCGTGAACCATGCGCTGATCCACTTTTTGCATGGCAACCTGCCCTTTGGCGGCGTGGGCAACTCCGGCGTGGGCAATGCGCATGGCCACTACGGCTTTAAGGCCTTCAGCCATGAAAAAGCAGTGGTACGCACCCAGTTTTCCATGGCCGCCACCCTGCTGCGCGCCGGGGCGGTGCCGCCCTGGCTGAGCAAAGTGCTGCGCGCGGGCTTTAAGTGGATTTAGCCGTAAAACAAAAAGAAACCATTGAGCGCGCACAGCGTACCCAAGAGTCCCAGCCCCAGGCCGCCGAAATAAAGGGCCGGCAAGGAGCCGATGATGGACACCGATAGCAGCACGATGGCAATTTGCAGCGCACCTTCGGCATAGTCAAACCAAGGGTCTTGCCGAAGGGCCTGGTCGCGCACCATTTCGTGCGCTTTGGCGCGCTCGAGCAACTCCTTTTTGCCCTCGCCTTTTTCGGGCTCGGACTCGTAGCGCTCGACGGTTTTCTTGTAATCGTCAATCTTTTTGAGCATGGCCTCTTTGGCCGCTGCGTTCATGCCTGGTTCGCGCAGCATTTGCAACTCCATGTCGGCAGCGGCAATCTTGAGCGAGGTCTGGCGAATCGACTTGGCCTGGTAGAAGGCATAGCTATTGGCGGCCAGGATGTTTTCCTGCGTAATGTCTTTGCCTGCATTGGAGCCGCCCAGGCTGGTGATGGCCAGCACCATGGCAAAAATCGCGATGGTAAGGGCCGCACGGTTTTTCTGGTGAGGGTACTCGCCGGCCTCTTCAATCAGTTCCGATGTTTCATGTGCTTCCATGGAAATGCTCCTTCAATCAGGGGGAAATTTACAGTGTAGGCGCGCTGTATGTCAGCGCCGCAAAGCAGCAGCGCAGGTTCTCAGGCGCTGGCCTGGCCGTCCAGCGGCGAGCGCAGCGTGCTCTCACCGCCAAAACGCCGGTCGCGCTGGGCGTACCAGGCGATGGCTTTGTCCAGCTCGGCGGGCGTGAACTCGGGCCAGAGCAAGTCGGTGAAATACAGCTCGGTGTAGGCCATTTGCCAAAGTAAAAAATTGCTCATGCGCGATTCGCCGCCGGTGCGCACCATTAAATCCGGCGGGGGGCCGTCGGCCAATTGCAAATAGGGCTCCAGCGCCGACTCGTCCAGGGCGCTAGCGTCCAAGGCCGGATGCTCGGCCTGCCAGGCTTTCATCGCCTGCAAGATGTCCCAGCGGCCGCCGTAATTGAGGGCTAGGTTCAGGGTGATGCTGCGGTTGTGCGCGGTGGCGGCCACCGCATCGCGGATCAGGGCCTGGATGCGGCTGTCAAATTTAGAGGTGTCGCCGATCACGCGCAGGCGCACGCCCTGGGCGTTGAGGTCGCCGATTTCTTTTTGCAGGTAGAGGGTGAGCAGGCGCATCAGGCCGCGCACTTCTTCGAGGGGGCGGCGCCAGTTTTCGGTGCTAAAAGCAAACAAAGTGAGGTGGCCAATGCCGCGCTCGCCGCAGGCCTGCACGATGGCGCGCACGCGGCGCGCACCCACGGCATGGCCGGCCGCCTTGGGCAGGCCGCGCGCACCGGCCCAGCGGCGGTTGCCATCCATAATGATGGCGATGTGCTGCGGCAGGTCGGAAGCTTCAGGATTGGGCAAGGATAAGTCGCGGGTTGGGCCGGTGTTGCCAAGGGCAAGCATGCGCCACGAAAATGCGGCGTGCGAGCGCAAATTCTAGCGGCGTGCGCCCAGGGGCGGGGAGTTTTATGGGTCCCGGCTTCGGGGACAATGGGGTTACGGCCCACAGCAGTGGCGTCTATTGACTTGAGAGACCTGTTTTGAGCATCCAAACCGACGATTTTTCGCCTGGACCGGCCGTCCGCATGGTGTCCGCGGCCCCGGTGTCCGGCCCGGAAGAAGCCATCGAGCGCGCGCTGCGCCCCAAGATGCTGGACGACTATGTCGGCCAGTCCAAGGTGCGCGAGCAACTCGAAATCTTTATCGGCGCGGCCCGCAAACGCGAAGAGGCGCTGGACCATGTGCTTTTGTTTGGCCCGCCCGGCCTGGGCAAAACCACGCTCAGCCACATCATTGCGCACGAATTGGGCGTCAATCTGCGCCAAACCAGCGGGCCGGTGCTCGAAAAACCCAAAGACTTGGCGGCGCTTTTGACCAATTTGGAAAAAAACGACGTGTTGTTTATCGACGAGATCCACCGCCTGAGCCCGGTCGTCGAGGAAATTCTCTACCCGGCGCTGGAGGACTACAAGATTGACATCATGATTGGCGAAGGCCCGGCGGCGCGCTCCATCAAGCTCGATTTGCAGCCCTTTACGCTGGTGGGCGCCACCACGCGCGCGGGCATGCTCACCAACCCGCTGCGCGACCGCTTTGGCATTGTGGCGCGGCTGGAGTTTTATACGCCCCAAGAGTTGCAGCGCATCGTGACGCGCAGCGCCGGCCTGCTCAAAGTGCCTATGGCCGAGGAAGGGGGCTTTGAGATCGCCAGGCGCTCGCGCGGCACACCGCGCATTGCCAACCGCTTGCTGCGCCGGGTGCGCGACTACGCCGAGGTCAAGGGCGCGGGCACCATCACGCTGGACATTGCCAACCTGGCGCTGGCCATGCTGGACGTGGACCCGCAGGGATTTGACGTGATGGACCGCAAACTGCTCGAGGCGGTGATCCACCGCTTTGACGGCGGCCCGGTCGGGCTGGACAACATCGCCGCGAGCATCGGCGAGGAGCGCGAGACCATCGAGGATGTGATCGAGCCCTACCTGATTCAGCAAGGCTATTTGCAGCGCACGCCGCGCGGGCGTATCGCTACGCTGGCAGCCTACCGGCACCTGGGCGTGGCCGCACCGGCCGGGCCCGCCGCCGATTTGTTGGGCTAGAGGGCCAAAGGACCAAAAAACGGCACGATACCCAGCGCGCCCAAGGCGCCGTAGCAGGCCGCCTGCAGCGCCAGCACCCGGGAGGCCGGCATCTGGTTTTGCAATGCGCGGCCGCTGGCCCCACTGGCCAGACACAGCGCCACGCAGACCAGCGCCGCATCGCGCAGCGGCATGGCGTCGGCATTCCACAAAAACACCGTGCCCGCCGCCATGAGGCCCAGATACTGCGCCAGCGCAAAGCGCACTTGGCCAGCCGAGAGCGGCGGGTCAAAGCGCTGCACCTGGCCCATGTCGAACGCGGGGGCGGGCAGGGCTTCGGCCGGTTGCCAGCCCGGCGGTTTGAACCACACGCGCAGTTTGTCGGACCAGCGCGGCGTGCGCCAACTGGTGGCCAGCAGGCCGGCATACACCTCGGCGTTGGCCCACAGCGGGTTCCAGCTGTTAAGCGGCTTGCGCGTGCCATACACGCAAGGCGCCTGCTCTTCTTGGAAGCTGCCAAACAAGCGGTCCCACACCACCAAAATGCCACCGTAATTGCGGTCCACATAGCCTTCGTTCACCGCATGGTGCACCCGGTGGTTGCTGGGTGAGCAAAACACGCGGTCAAACCAGCCCAGCTTGCCCACGTACTCGGTATGCACCCAGAACTGGTAAAGCAAATCGACCAGAGCCACGATACCAAAGACCAGCGGCGGCACGCCCAGCACGGCCAGCGGCAGGTAAAACACCCAGCCGAGCAAACCGCCGGTGGAGGTTTGGCGCAGCGCGGTCGACAGGTTGTAGGCCTGGCTTTGGTGGTGCACCACGTGCGCTGCCCACAAAAGCGCCACCTCGTGGCCGGCGCGGTGCAGCCCGTAGTAGCACAGGTCGTAGATCAGCAGGGCCAGCAACCACCCGTACCAGTGTTTCCACAGTTGGGCATCGGGGAAAAGCGCCAGGTGCTCAAACGCCAGCGCGTAGGCGGCCAGGCCGATGAATTTGAGCAGCACGCCGGTGACTTGGCTCAGCAGGCCCAGGCTCAGGCTGTTAATGGTGTCGTTCAGGGCGTAGCGGCTGTGCGCCACTTTGCCCAGGCGCAGCTGTCGCCGGTCCCACCACCATTCCAGGGCCATGGCGGCCAGAAACACCGGGAAAGCAAAAACAATGATTTTGGACATGGGCGGGCCTTTCGCTAGCTGCCAAACTCGTCGCGTGGGCATTCGTCCAGATGGCCGGTGTCCGACCAGCCGACCAGGCTCAAGCCCTGGGGCGTCCACAGCAAGCGGTTGATGGCGCAGTTGCCCAGCTCCCAGGTGCGCGGGGCTTGCAACTCTTGGCCGGTGGCCAGGCGGTAGAGCACATCGAGCACGCCACCGTGGGTGACGATGGCAATGTGCTCGCCCGCATGGCGCGCAGCGATTGCGTCAACGGCCGCCCGCACCCGCAGCAGCACCTGGGTGGACGATTCCCCTTGGGGCGGCGCCCACAGCGGGTCGCGCTGCTTCCAGCGCAGCGCCTCTTGCGGGTGCAGCTCGCCGACCTGCACGTAGGTCAGGCCCTCCAGGCTGCCAAAGCTGCGCTCGCGCAGGCCCGTATCGCGCACGATAGCCTGCGGCGCCACGCCCGCGTAGCGGGCTATGGCCTGCGCGGTGTTGAAAGCACGGCACAAGTCGCTGCAGTAAATATGCTGCAGGCCGCTGTCGGCCAAAGCCGCGCCGACACGCTCGGCCTGCCAGCGGCCACGCTCATGCAGGTCGATATCGAGCTGGCCTTGCAAACGCGTGATGGCATTCCAGGCCGTCTCGCCATGGCGCACAGCGGTAATGCGGGTGGGCGCTGGGCTGGACATAGCGGCAGACACAGCGGCCCAGGGACTCAGGCGGTGGTGACGGGGATGCCCGTCCACACCCGCGTGCTGGGCAAGGGCAGCGCATCAAAAGCGGTATCGCCGTCGGCCTCGGGCACGCCGGTGGTGCGGATGTTTTTGAAGTCGTGGTGCGTGGTGTCCATCAGGTGCGAGGGCACCACGTTTTGCAAGGCGGTGAACATGCTCTCGACGCGGCCGGGATATTTTTTCTCCCACTCGCGCAGCATGTTGCCGATTTGCTGGCGCTGCAAATTGTCCTGGCTGCCGCACAAGGTGCAAGGAATGATAGGGAACTGCCGGTGCTCGGCCCAGCGGCTCAGGTCTTTTTCGGCCACATAGGCCAGCGGGCGGATCACGATGTGGCCACCGTCGTCGCTGACCAGCTTGGGTGGCATGCCTTTGAGCTTGCCGCCGAAAAACATATTGAGGAAAAAGGTTTGCAGCATGTCGTCGCGGTGGTGGCCCAGCGCGATTTTGGTGACTTTGAGCTCGTCGGCCACGCGGTACAAAATGCCCCGGCGCAAACGGCTGCACAGGCTGCACATGGTTTTGCCCTCGGGGATGACTTTTTTGACGATGCTGTAAGTATCCTGCGTCTCGAGATGAAAGGGCACGCCCAGCGCTTTTAAGTAGGCGGGCAGCACATGGTCGGGAAAGCCGGGCTGCTTTTGGTCCAGGTTGACAGCGACCAAATCAAAGTGGATGGGCGCGCGCTGCTGCATCTTGATCAACAAATCGAGCATGCCGTAGCTGTCTTTGCCACCCGAGACGCAGACCATGACGCGATCGCCCTCCTCGATCATGCCGAAATCCATGATGGCCTGGCCGACCTGGCGGCACAGGCGCTTTTCTAGTTTGTGGGTTTCGTGCGCTTCATTGGACATGGGTTTTCCTCGGATTTACCACTGGCCGGTTTCTACCCGGATGGCCACTTCGCAATCGTCAAAGATTTTGAGTTTCGCAATTTTCACACGCACGCCCAGCACGCCGGGAAGCTGCAGCAGGCGGTTGGCCAGCTTGCCGATCAGGCTTTCAAGCAGGTTGACGTGCTCGGCGGTGCATTCGGCAATGATGATTTGGCGCACTTTGCGGTAGTCCAGCACGTGGTTGATATCGTCATCGGTGGGCAAGAGCGGCTGGGCACCCAGGTGCAACTCGGCGTCCACCTGGATGGGCTGGGGCGCAATCAGCTCGGACTCCAAGATACCCAAACTGGCCTCAAAGCGCAGCCCGCTAAGTGTGAGGGTTTGTTTACCGCGAAACGGCGGGGTCGAGGAGGTCGCCATAGGTGCTTCCTGACAATATGAGCAAAAAATGCAATGGGCTGCGCAACTCAGTCGGGCGCGCGCAACTGAAAAACTTCCACCCCAACCGCCTCGCAGTCTGGGTACACATCGGGCTTGCTGGTGCGCACCCGCACCGCGGCTACCTGGGCGGGCACCAAGAGCGCACGGGCAATGGCGTCGCACAGCGTTTCTTGCAAATTGATGTGGCCGCGCCCGGCCAGATCGGCAATCGTGGTGCGCACAAAGTCGTAGTCGACGATTTCATCGATGCGGTCGGCCTGCGGGCTGGAGTAGGCATAGGGCACGTAGAGCTCCACATCAAAGCGCATGCGCTGGGGCGCCTGCAGCTCAAAGTCGTGGATGCCAATGCGCACCGGGATTTCATAGCCGCGCAAAAACAGCTTGCGGCAGTCGCGCATCAGCGCCTCTTCATTGATCGGCATGGGGCTCCCGGCGGGATAGGGTGTCGGCGGCGAACATGACATCGCGCGCCATGGGGACCAAATGCTGGCCGCTGTCCACGCAAATGCTCACACCTGTAATGGCCGGATTGCCCGCCAAAAACAGGCAGGTAGCGGCCACCTGGGCCGGGTCGGTGGGGCGGCGCAGCACATTGACACGGCTGGCGCGCGCAAAGTTCTCCTCGCTTTGCGGGCCACTGGGGTAAATCAGGCCGGGCGCCACGCCGCAGACCCGCAGCCCGGGCGCCAGCGCCTGGGCCTGCAAAGCCACGCTGCGCTCCAAGGCCAGCTTGCTGGTGGTGTAGGAGAAGTAGTCCGGGTTCAGATTGAAGACTTTTTGGTCCAGCACATGGATCAGGCAGGCGTCGGCCCCGGCGCGCTGGGCCTGTTGGCGCGCCAACTCCCGCCCAATCAACAGCGGGGTGACCAAATTGACCTGCATTTGCTGCTGCAGCAAGACCGGGTCCATGTCCAGGCCGGTATCGGGTTCGAACAAAGAGGCGTTATTGACCACTGCACGCAGGCCGCCGCTACGTTGGGCAATATGCGCCATCATGGCCAGCACCTGGGGCTGATCGGCCAAATCGGCCGCCACGGTGTCCACCGCCAGGCCCTGCGCCGACAACGCGGCCTGCAGCTGCTGGGCCGCCGCCCCCGAGCGGCCATAGTGGCACCACACATGCCAGCCGGCGCGCGCAAAGACTTCCACCAGGGCGCGGCCCAGGCGGTGTGCACCACCGGTGATGAGGACGTGATCAGGCATAAATCGGGGTGTGCGGCGCTCAGTGCTGGAGGGGTCAAACAAGTCGGTCGGTCGGCGCGGGTCGGGTAAGTGACAATCGCGGCCAGGCGGCGCATGCCGCAGACCTTGCCCCTAGTTTAACGATGCCCCCACGCCCGGACCGCCCCGACAGCGCCCTGCACGCCCACATCAGCCGCGCCATCACCCAAGCGGGCGGCTGGATCGGCTTTGACCGCTTTATGGAAATGGCGCTCTACACCCCCGGCTTGGGCTATTACGCGCGTGAGTCGGTCAAATTCGGCGCCCTGCCCGGCCCCGGCGGAAGCGACTTTGTCACCGCCCCGGAAATCAGCCCCTTGTTTGGCTACGCGCTGGCGCAGCAGGTGGCGCAGGCGCTGGCCGACAGTGGCTGCGACGAAGTGTGGGAGTTTGGCGCCGGCAGTGGCGCCCTGGCAGCACAAATTTTGCAAGCGCTGGACGACATGGGCGTGGCGCTGCGCCGCTACACCATCGTGGAGCTGTCGGCCACGCTGCAGCAACGCCAACAAACCCGCTTGGCGCCCTGGGCCGGGCGCGTGCACTGGGCCCATGCCTGGCCGCAGCAAATAGACGGCGTGGTGCTGGGCAATGAAGTGCTGGACGCCATGCCGGTGCAATTGCTGGTGCGCCAAGCGGGTCAGTGGCACGAACGCGGCGTGGTGTTGGACGCCGGAGCGCCCAGCGGTTTTGCCTGGCAGGACTGCCCCAGCGCACTTCGCCCGCCCATCGAGCCCGAAGGCGCGCACGATTACCTGACCGAAATCCATCCGCAGGCCCATGCCTTTATCCGCTCGCTGGCCGAGCGCCTGGTGCGCGGCAGCGCTTTTTTGATCGACTACGGTTTTGGCGAGGACGAGTACTACCACCCGCAACGCGCTATGGGCACGCTGATGTGCCACTTTGCGCACCAAAGCGATACCGACCCGCTAAAGCGCGTGGGCGAGAAGGACATCACCGCCCATGTCAATTTCACCGGTGTTGCGCTGGCCGCCCAAGACGCTGGCTTGCAGGTGCTGGGCTACACCAGCCAGGCGCATTTTTTGATGAACTGCGGTATTGTTGATTTAATGCAGGCGGCCGCGCTCCCGGCGCGCGTGGCGGCGCAAACCCTGATTTTGGAACACGAAATGGGCGAGCTTTTCAAGGTAATCGCCCTGGGGACCGATGCCGATGGGGCGCCGCTGGGCTTTAGACGTGGCGACCGCAGCCACCGGCTCTGAGGATGGCGCCCTCCGTAACCGCTTGGTAATGCCGCCTGCGCCCGGCGCGCTAGGATGCGCGTTGGCCCGCGCCGGGCATCTGTTTTTATAAAGCCTACTTAGCTATGACTTTTGCCGATGCAATGCACTTCCCCGCGGACCTGGGCACTGTCGCAGGGGTCGATATTGGCGGCACCAAGGTCGCGCTGACGCTGGCCGATGCCAGCGGCATCCGGGGCCGCTGGACCGAGCCCACGGTCAATGAAGGCGCGCCCGAGGCCTTGGCCCAGCAAATTTTGCGCATGCTGGAGCAGCATGGCGCCCAGATCGGTTGTACGGTGGAGGCGCTGAGCGCGGTAGGCGTCGTCTCTTGCGGGCCTTTTGTTCGCCAAAGCGGCATGGTCGCGCTGGCCACGCCCAATATTTGCGGTGGCTTGGCACCGGCCACCGAGGCCGGACGTTTGCCCAACAACTGGACCAGCGTGCCGCTTGAGGCGCCGCTGCGTGCGCGCATCGCCACGCTGCATCTGGAGAACGATGGCATAGGCGCGCTGCAGGCCGAACGACGCTGGGGCGCCTTGCGTGGCGCCGACCACTGCGCCTACGTCACCTGGAGCACGGGCATTGGCGTGGGTGTGTGCGTGGACGGCCGCCCCTTGCGCGGCAAAAACGGCAACGCCGGCCACTGGGGCCACAGTTTTGTGCGCGAAGACGACAGTGCCCTGTGCGGCTGCGGCAACCGGGGCGACGTGGAAAGCCTGATCGGCGGCAAGGCACTGGCCAGGCGCTTTGCCAGCCAAGGGTTTGCCGACGCTGCCGCCCTCTTTGGCGCCGCGCGAGCCGGCCAGCCCCAAGCCCTGGCCATTGCCGAGGATGTGTGTTCGGTGATGGCCCGGCTTGTGTTCAATCTGGTCGCCGGCCTGGACCTAGAGCGCATCAGCCTGGGCGGCAGTGTGTTCCAGCACCACCAAGATTTTTTGCTGCCCCGCTTGCAAGCGCAGCTGCAAGCCCGCATGCCCGCAATGACAGCCGGCGTAAAGCTGTGCGCGGCTGGTTTGGGCGACAAGGTAGGCGACTACGCTGCGCTGGCCTTGGTCCTTTAGCCGCCTGGTTTGCAGTAGCGTGCGCTTTACGACAGCGCGGCGCTGATCGCCTGCACCCGCGCACGCGCCAGCGCCCGGCCAACCTCGGGGCCCTTGGCGCCTGCAGCCATCGCCGCCTCGGCCACACCCGCACTGTCCACGCTTTGGGCCGCCTGCAGTGCTGCCGACAGGCGTGGCGCTTGCGGATAGGCGTCGTGGCTGCGGCCTAAACGCCCGCGAGCATCGCATTGGCAGGCCAGCAAAATCTCGGCAAAACGGGCCGGTTTGCGAAAGGCGTCGCAGCGCTCCAGCAAGCGCAACACCGCTTCGGGGCCCAAGTCAGCGCTGCGGTGCACATTGCCGTGTTCCCGCGCCACCACCTCGGCCAGTTCGGCGCAGACCTGCGGTACGCGCAAACGCTTGCACAAGGCTTGGAGCGCCCGCACGCTGCGGCCTTCGTGGCCGATGTGGCGCGGCCACTGCGCCGGATCGGTGCCGGCTTTGCCCAGATCGTGGCCCAGGCAGGCAAAGCGCACGGCCAGGGGCGCATCGGCTGCGGCGGCAGCATCGAGCACCAGACCCAGGTGCACGCAGGTATCCACCTCCGGGTGGTGCTCGGGCGATTGGGGCACGCCCCACAAGGCATCGACTTCGGGCAAGACTGCGCGCAGTGCGCCGCAACTGCGCAAGACCTCCAGCATGCGCGCCGGGCGCTGTGTCATCAGGCCTTTGGCC
>Ga0114968_10001518_pt1 | contig 17811 bp, 18 predicted proteins | sample M_130807_EF_Meta_FD_87020 | JGI IMG/M metagenome (GOLD analysis project Ga0114968, IMG submission 87020) | Freshwater microbial communities from Lake Montjoie, Canada to study carbon cycling - M_130807_EF_MetaG | ecosystem: Environmental > Aquatic > Freshwater > Lake | place: Lake Montjoie...
AAGCCTATTGGTGCGGCTGCTTCTAAGTCTGGTTCAGGTGGTACTGCGCATTCCTTGTCTGGTAATGGCGCTGGTGCTTCTGCTGTGCAACCTCAAGCCGTTATCTTGTCCGCTACACAACAGACTTTTGAGTTGGAATTGCCCTTGCGCGACGCGCGCGATGCGTTTGAGCGTGCGTATTTTGAATACCACTTGGCGCAAGAAAGTGGGTCAATGACTAGGGTGTCTGAGAAGACGGGGCTTGAGCGGACGCATTTATATCGCAAGTTGAAGCAATTGGGTGTGGATTTGTCTAAGCCTAAAAGGGTGTCTTGATCACGCCTTATGTCCCGTGTGTGGCTAATTGTCTGCTGGCGACTGCTACAATATCGCCTCTCGGGCCCGGTAGCTCAGTTGGTAGAGCAGCGGATTGAAAATCCGCGTGTCGGCAGTTCGATTCTGCCCCAGGCCACCACATTTAAGCGCCTAACCTCAACCGGTTGGGCGTTTTTGTTTCTATGAAATCCATCCCCCACCACATCGCCATCATCATGGACGGCAACGGCCGTTGGGCCCAAAAGCGGCATATGCCGCGCACGGTTGGGCATACTAAGGGTGCTGCGGGTGTGCGCGATCTGGTCGAGTTTTGCGCGCACAAGGGCGTGAAATACCTCACCTTGTTTGCATTCAGCACAGAAAACTGGAGCCGTCCTGAAGAGGAAGTCTCAACCCTCATGGGCCTCTTCCTGCAGTACCTAGAGATAGAACTCAAAAACCTCTCCCAAGCCGGCGTGCGTTTGCAGGTGATTGGCGACGTCACGGGTTTTGCGCAAGAGTTGCAAGACCGCATCGCCGAAGCCGTCAAAGCCACCGCAGGTAACGACGGCATCGTGCTAACAGTCGCGGCCAACTATGGCGGGCAGTGGGACATTGTGCAAGCGGTGCAGCGTTGGCAAGCGGCGCACCCGCAGGCTGACGCTCAAAGCCTTACGCAAGAGCAGTTGGCGCAGTGTTTAAGCACCGCCCACATGCCAGACCCAGACTTGCTGATTCGTACTGGCGGTGAGCAACGCATTAGTAACTTTCTGCTGTGGCAGGTGGCCTATGCGGAGTTGTATTTCACGGATGTGCTTTGGCCGGAGTTTGATACAGAGCAGTTGGATTTGGCATTGGATTGGTATCAGACACGGCAGCGGCGGTTTGGACAGGTTAATGGCTCTAAAATCACTACATGACTAAAATAGAAGAGCAACTTAACGACGAAACCTCCCCAATAGAGGTACTTCTTTTCCTTAAAGCCAGCGGCGGCAACATCGTAAGATCTATTTTGGTTTGCCTCTTAGCTGGCGCCGCTTATTACTTCTCTGTCCCCAAAATTTTTGAAGCCACAGCCACCATCGAGCTGGCGAAGGTGGCGGGTGCACCGGTTGAGACCCCAGCGGTTTTGTTAGAAAAAATGAAGTTGCCGCTGTACTTTTCAGCGGAAACCCTTGAAGCCTGCGGCACAGACGGTGGGCTCAGTTCGCAGGCCAAGTTTGTTGACAAAATCAAACCGTCTATCAATAAGTCAGCGCCTATGGTGTCGTTTGTCACCCAAGCGCCAAGCACGCAAGACGCCAAAGCGTGTTTGAATGCGGTCATTACTGATGTCTCAAGCAAGCAAGACGCTATTGCAAACCCCTTGCTAGACCAGAAAAAGCAAAGACTCAATCAACTGAGCGAGCAACTTAAAACTGCAGAAGAGTATGGAAAAACCATCACGATGCCAAAAGGTAACAGCAACGTATCCGATGCGCTTTTAGCTTGCCGCGCTATATTTGCGACTTATAGCGCCGCCAATGCTACTCAAATCTATGACTTGCGATCGCAAATCAGCACCTTAGAGAATGAGCTGATAGCGCCACAAACCCATTCTTTAGTTTTAGCTAGCCCTTTTTATGCGCCAGAGTTGTCCGCCGTCAACCAGCGGCCTTTGTTCATCTTGGTTTTTTGCTTGGCGTTGGGGGTGTTTTTGGGGCTGTTGGTGACGGGCGTGCAGCGGGTGGTGCCAGAGATTCTGCGGCAGATGCGAGAGGCTGAGATCAGGGCTCGCTAATTTCTCTGGCTAAATCCATTCTCATTTCTGCAACAATGTAATTTGTTGCGCAAAGGCATGTGCGGTAGCCATGTTTTCTCATTTTCAAAGCCCGTCTCCATACAAAAGTGCCAAGTCCCCAAGCGCAAGAAAGAATCTACGTAGCCGGCCATCGTGGCATGGTCGGCTCGGCCATTGTTCGGGCGTTACAGAAACAAGGTGAAACAAACATCGTCACCCGAACGCACGACGAGCTAGACCTGACTAACCAGGCCGACGTACAACAGTTTTTTGTGCAAGTAAAGCCCACGCAGGTTTACCTCGCCGCTGCCAAGGTGGGGGGTATCTACGCGAACAACACCTATCCTGCAGACTTCATCTACCAAAACCTAATGGTGCAGGCCAATGTGATCGATGCAGCATTTAGAAACGGCGTGCAAAAACTGCTGTTTCTAGGCTCTAGTTGCATTTACCCTCGTATGGCTGGGCAACCCATGCGCGAAGACGCCTTACTCACCGGAGTTTTAGAGCCTACCAATGAACCCTATGCCATCGCCAAAATTGCTGGCATCAAGCTGTGTGAGAGTTACAACCGCCAATATGGCCAGAGCCACGGCGTGGACTACCGTAGCGTCATGCCGACCAACCTTTATGGCCCAGGAGATAACTACCACCCTGAGAACAGCCATGTGATCCCCGCACTCATCCGTCGTTTTCATGAGGCCAAAGTGGCGAAAGCTCCGAGTGTTTCCATCTGGGGCACGGGCACACCGCGCCGTGAGTTTTTGTATGTTGATGACATGGCTGATGCCAGTTTGCATGTTATAAAACTAACCAAGTCTTTTTACAACAAACACACACATCAAAGGCAAAGCCACATCAATGTGGGTAGCGGTTCCGACGTAACCATTGCGGACTTAGCTCGCCACATCGCGAACACCGTTGGCTACACAGGACAAATAGAGTTTGATACCAGAAAGCCTGATGGCGCTCCCCGCAAGTTGTTGGACAGTTCGCGCCTCAACGCCTTGGGCTGGACGGCGCAGATAGAGTTACAGCATGGCCTCGACGCCTCGTATCAAGACTTCGTGAAAAACTATGCATAAAAAACCATGACGCAAGCCAAACCGAATCAATTGCAAAAAGTCGCCCTCATTACTGGTGTCACAGGACAAGACGGTTCCTACCTTGCGGAGTTCTTGTTAGAAAAGGGCTACATCGTCCACGGCATCAAGCGCCGCGCATCACTGTTTAATACCCAGCGTGTAGACCACATCTATCAAGACCCGCACATTGACAATGCCAACTTCAAGTTGCACTACGGGGACCTTACGGACACCAGCAACCTGATTCGCATCGTGCAAGAAACGCAGCCAGACGAGATTTATAACCTCGGTGCCCAAAGCCACGTGGCGGTCAGTTTTGAGAGCCCAGAATACACCGCCGACGTCGACGCCATGGGCACCCTGCGTTTGTTAGAGGCCATTCGTATTTTGGGATTGGAGAAGAAAACTCGTTTCTACCAAGCCTCTACTTCAGAACTATATGGTTTGGTACAAGAAACGCCGCAAAAAGAAACTACTCCCTTTTATCCGCGCAGTCCCTATGCAGTGGCGAAGATGTTCGCCTACTGGATTACGGTGAACTACCGCGAAGCCTACGGGATGTATGCGTGCAACGGTATTTTGTTCAACCACGAAAGCCCACGGCGCGGTGAGACATTCGTGACCCGCAAAATTACCCGAGGTTTGGCAAATATTGCCCAAGGGTTAGATCGGTGTTTGTATGTGGGCAACATAGACTCGCTACGAGACTGGGGGCACGCTAAGGACTATGTTCGCATGCAGTGGCTTATGTTGCAGCAAGAGGGGCCAGATGACTTTGTTGTGGCAACTGGGTTGCAGTTCAGTGTGCGCCAGTTCATTTTGTGGAGCGCTAAAGAGTTGGGTATTACGTTGACTTTCGAGGGAACTGCATTGGATGAAATTGCCACTGTTAGCGAGATAAGAGGTAAAAACGCGCCGGGGATCAAGGTAGGTGATGTTATTGTAAGAATCGACCCGCGCTATTTTCGGCCTACCGAGGTGGGCACTTTATTGGGCGATTCTTCAAAGGCTAGATCGAAATTAGGGTGGGAAGCAGAGATTACGATACAAAATTTGTGTGCAGAAATGGTGGCTTCAGATTTGAAAGACGCAAGAAAGCTCTCCTTGTTGGCTAAGCATGGGTTTCACGCAAATATGAGTATTGAATAGTGATTCATTCCATCGAGCTAAAATAATTAGAATTATAATTAATTCAAATCCAGTAGGTTCTATATAAAGCTCTATAAGTTCAAATCGAAATCAGACCAAGGTTGTGAAAAATTAATTTAAGTTATATTAAGTTATATTAAGTTATATTAAGTTATTAAGTTATTAAGTTATTAAGTTATTAAGTTATTAAGTTATTAAGTTATTAAGTTTACAACATTAAAATAAAAAAATATCAATTAAGTTAGGTTGTTTCAATGAAAATCTTATTAACAGGGGCATGCGGTTATAAGGGGCATGTGCTTGTACCAAAGCTGCTTGCAAGAGGGCACAGTGTTGTAGCTTTTGATATTCAATGGTTCGGGAACTTTCTTCCCTCCCACCCTAATCTTAGCGTAATCAAGGGCGATGTTAGAGATATTGAAACCATTCCACTGGATGGTGTGGAATGCGTTATACACCTTTCCTCTATTGCCAACGATCCATGCGGAGACTTAAATCCGAGGCTCACTTGGGAGGTTAGTGCTTTGGCTACAATGCAACTGGCCGATAAGGCTAAACGAGCTGGTATTGAGCGATTTATTTATGCCTCTTCAGGAAGTGTCTACGGAATTAAGGACGAACTTGAGGTTACGGAGGATCTCGAGCTAAAGCCCATTTCTGAGTACAACAAAACAAAGATGGTTTCTGAGCGAGTCCTGTTGAGTTATCAAGACGATATGCTGATCCAAATTGTTCGGCCAGCGACCGTATGTGGTTTTTCCCCAAGAATGAGGCTAGATGTTTCAGTTAACTTGCTCACAATGCAAGCGCTTTCAAGCGGAAAAATAACGGTTTTCGGTGGAGATCAGATTCGCCCGAATGTGCATATAGATGATATTACCGACGTGTACATACACCTAATAGATAATCCAAAGATAGTTGGAGTTTACAATGTCGGATTTGAAAATATCTCAATAATGGACATTGCTAGGTTGGTTACTAAGTATATTCCTGCAGAAATTTCTGTGACCCCCTCAAACGACCCGCGCTCCTACAGAATTAACTCAGACAAGATCTTGTCTACTGGATATAAACCCAAAAAAAATGTTGAAGACGCAATAAAAGAAATTATTAATCAATTTCAAATAGGAGCTTTAACTGACGAGGATCATTTCCATAATTTGCGGTGGATGCAAAAAACTCTCAACATGAAGGAACTCTAATTTTGAAAAAAAAAGTAGCTACAACAACACTTGAAACATTTTCAGGATACTCAATTAAGCTGCAGGGCGTACTTAATACAACCAGTTGGGAGATGGTGGGTAAATTATCTGAAGAAATGTATCGTTGTTGGCAAAGAAAACGGCAAGTGTTTTTTTGTGGAAACGGTGGAAGTGCAGGAAATGCTGTCCATTTAGCGAACGACTTCATCTATGGCGTTGCTAAAAAAACTGGTAGGGGCATGAGAGTTTACGCATTACCAGCCAACTGCGCTGTCATAACTTGTATAGCTAATGATGTAGATTACGAATCAATATATTCAGAGCAGCTTGCGGTATTGGGCCAGAAGGGTGATTTGCTAATAGCGCTGAGTGGAAGCGGAAACTCCCCAAACATAATAAAAACAATTGAGCAAGCCAAAATAATGGGTATAAAAACCTCTGCGATTCTGGGTTTTAATGGAGGAAAGTGTAAAGAAATAGTTGAACTACCGATACATTTCCAAATTGAAGACATGCAGATTGCTGAGGACTTACAATTAATTGTTGGACACATGGTTATGCAATGGTTGTATAAAAAATTAAACAAGTTAACATGTAAGTAGAAATGAAATTTGAAAACCTGACAATTTTCTTATTGGCAGCTGGCGAGGGTACGAGACTAAAACCGATTACTAACTTTTGGCCTAAATGTTTAATGCAAATAAATAAGAGACCCTTATTGGAATATTGGGTGCAAAAATTAAAAAAAAATAATTGTAGAAACATTTACATAAATGTAAACTATTTAGCAGAAATAGTTGAAAAATTTATTGAAGAAAATAATTATTCAAAAAATATTAAAATATTGAAAGAAGAAGCTTTATTTGGTACCGCTGGAAGTATTAGGAGACATAAAGATAGTTTTAAGCGCGGTCCATTAATGTTAATACATGCAGATAATTGGTCTAATGCTAACCTTTTGAATTTGTACGAAAAACATTTAGCTAGACCAAAAAAATGCTGTATGACTTTATTGGCTTTCAGATGCGAAGACATTACTCAGTGTGGAATACTTTCCATAAACCAAAAAGATATATTAGTTGAAATTAAAGAGAAACCATTAAGATCAAATACTAATTTGGCGAATGCGGCGATATATATAATAGAAGATGAAGTATTAGATTTTATTAAATCTAATAAACAAATTAATGACATTGCAATGGATGTATTGCCAAATTTTATAGAGCGGATATTTGTTGTAGAAACTAACGAAATACATAGAGATATTGGTTCATTCGAGCAATTAAAAAAAGCACAAATGGACCGCGTTGAATTCAAATTGCCGATAGTTAAAAATGAATGGCAAAAAAATTTTGAAAGAAATATCATACCAAAAATACAGAAATACCTATGAGTGAATCACTTAAGAAGAAATTAATCAATGATGACGATTTAATTAACTTCAGAAACGAAATGCTATGCATATGCTATGGAAGTTTTAATGTTGTACATCCTGGTCATTTGGCGTATTTTAAACAGTCAAGAATGCTTAATAACAAGAATCTAATTGTATTGCAAGGAGATAAATTTTTAAACGAAAATGACAAAAAACATTTTTATAAAGAGTTAGAGAGGGCAAGTCAATTGCTTGAGTTTGAATTGGTTGATTATGTATACATACAGCGGGAAAAAAAATTAAACAATATTCTTGAAGAAATAGATGCAAAGTACCTTTTATTAGGAAAAGAATTTGAGTATTCACGCAAGGATGAAATTAATGAAGTATTACAAGCTAAAAAGAAACCAAAAATTATTTATCACTCTGGCGAGATAGATATTTCACCCGCTTTGGTAGGAGAAAAAACATGGCAAATAATTGAAAAAGAAAAAATAAAAGAATTTCATGAAAAAAGTAAAACGAAAAAAATAAATTATGAAAATATAATAAATAAATTAAAAAAACTATCAATACAAAATGAATCAATAATGACAATTGGAGATTCTATAATTGATAGATATATTGATTGTGAAGCACTCGGAATGAGTGCAGAAGCACCCTTGGTGGTATTAAAAGAAATCCAAGTAAAAGATTACATTGGAGGCGCATGTGTAGTGTCAGCACACATAGCAAACCTTGGTATAAATTCTAAATTTATTTCAGTTCTAGGGAATGATAAAGAACTAAACAAATTTATAGAAACGGAGTTAAAAAAACATGGAGTAAACGCTTATTTACAAAAAGACAATAGCAGAAGAACAACGCTAAAAACAAGATATTTAGTATCCAATCAAAAGCAAGCAAGAATTAGCAGACTAGACAGTCATGAAGTATCTGACATAATTAATAAAAAATTGATAAAGGGAATTAAGCAAAATAAAAAAAATTTGAAAGCAATAGTAATTAGCGATTTTTCATATGGTGTGATAAATAAAAAAATACTAGAAACAATAAAAGAAATTGCCAATAATAATGCAATATTTTTAGTTGGTGATGTACAAACTAGTAGTCAGAGGGGGGATGTAAAAAAATTGATTGGGTTCGATATTGTATTTGCCACGGAAAAAGAAATACGTTCAGCATTAAATAGTCATAACGCAACAATTGAAACTCTTTCAAGAGAAATAATGAATTTGACATCATGCAAATGCCTAATATTAAAACTTGGATCACAGGGACTAATCTCATATGTTCGAGGAAGTGATGGGTATATTGAACGCGAATATTTTCCAGCGTTATCTGCAAATCCGTTGGATGTTACAGGGGCAGGAGATGCACTAATGTCGGGCGTAGTTTTAGGTATGTGTATTAAATTAAATATCTACGAATCTATTATATTAGGGTGTTATACAGCTTATCTTGCGGTAAATCGTTTAGGTAATAAACCAATAAAAAAAGAAGAAATTTTGGATGCGCTAGAAAGTATAGCCAAATGAAAAAATATTTACGGACTTTAATTATAAAATCAATTTATACTAGAAATATAAGCGTAACGGTTGAACATTTAATATACAAAATAATACCCAAGACCATATTAAATACGATTGGGAAAATATTAATTAAAAAAATACAAATAAATACTAAAATTACCGAAAAAAATATATGTTATTTTTCGTACAAATTTTCACATAGAGTGCAGGAATTTATTGATATAATTAATAAAGATAAAAAAATAAAGATATATCTTGTAACCTCAGATAAATGGGAGTGTATGGATGATAATATTGAAATAATTAGAATATCAAATAAATTAATGGCACCATTAATAATCAACAAATTGCCAACTAATGTTGTTCATGCTCATTACGGAAATATATTATCTGTATGGTTACTAATCCATTTAAGCAAAAAAACGATAATTCTTGATTATTATGACACGCACCATGGCGTGTTGCATGATAAGTATCCTTTTTATCAAATAGAAAAAGAGGTAATAGAAAAGGTCAAATTTATAAGTCATCGAGATACAAGATTAATAGGGTTAAGCAAAAATAATTTAATTAAAATTAAGGCAAAAAAACAAACACTAATCCCTGACCCAATAAATAATAAAGAAATCTTGAGTTTAAAAATTAAAGAAAATGAAATACATGTTGTGAACTGCGGTTGGATAGATAAGCCTGGGCGAGATGGTTCAATATTTAAAATTATACAGGCATTAATTGAGCATAATATTTATTTTCATTTTTATCCATCAAGGCAGCAATCATCTAAAATATACATTCAAGATAATTTTCAGAAATATATTTATTTAAGTAAAAAAAACAAATACTTTCAAATACATGAACCTATTTATGATAAAAAGATATTTAAAAACGAATTAAATAAATATCAGTTTGGGATAAACTGCTTTGATATAGATATGGACATGCGAAAAAAGAGAAGCGACTTTAGTGACGAATACATAAAAAATGCAGGATCTTCTAGGTTAATGACTTATTTGGAAAGTGGTTTAATACCAATACTCTCGCCAAGTTTTAATTATCAATGCATAGTTTCCGAAAGGTATAGTGATTATGTAGTATTCAATGAAGAGTTTATAAATGACCCTGTATTTTATTTGAATCAAAAAATTATTTCATATGAACGAGAAATTATTAAAAATAAAATCAATTATGCAGATATCAATAGAAATAGGCGTAAATTACTAAATTTATATTCAAAAGCTAATTCTGAAATATAATGTTAAAAACATGAGTGTGGAGTAATGAAATTAAAAATGAGTAATTGAAATATTCAATTTCTGGAGAATTTAAGTATGAATTATTATGTTAAAATAATTATTAATAGACCTTAATAGCAAAAAATCAATTATCAATTATCAATTATCAATTATCAATAAAAAAGGAAAAAATGGCAATAACATACATTCCATTAGCGCTGCTTCATAAATTAAAAAAAATAAAATATTGAAGGAGAACTTCTCTATTATTGATTTGGGAACTCAGGATATTATGGTGTCAAAACAATGTCTAGAGGATATCGTCAAAGACTTTAGCAATGATGAAAATATACAAAATAAGATTAATAATATATATATAGGTAATGTTGCAAAGGAGAAAATACAAATACAGTTTTTTAATCTTTTCGGATGTGTTTATTACAAATCAATTGACCCGTTTGATTTAAGATCCGATTATGATTATGATTTAAATTACAAAATAAATCATAAAAAAAAATTTGATGTAGTATTAAATATTGGAACCGGAGAGCATATTTTTAATGTATTTCAGTTTTTTGAAAATATTCATGAATTACTAAATAAGGATGGTATTTCCGTGCATATTGCCCCCGCCTATGGTGATATCAATCACGGATTTTACAATTTTCATCCAATTTTATGGAAAAAATTAGCGCAAGCAAATAAATACAATATATTATATTTCTTCTATATTGATGATTTTGGCACAAAAACAAAACGCGAAACTTCAATAAAGAAATTTGATATGGATAAGAACGCATTATTTTCTGATAATAAATTTGATTCTAATAGGGAAACGCTATCAAAATTATTTTATGAAAATTACATTAAAAATTCAAAAAATGAAAATATAGACGAAGTATTTGATTACTGCCTTGTTGTTTTGCAGAAAACTAACACATCTAAATTTGTAATACCAAGTCAACATGGTAATGTAGTTCAAAACTCCTTTATAAAAAATAATTCATTTAGGTATTTAACTTATTTAAGAAGAGTGCATATAAGATTATTAGCAAAGATTGTAAGGACTATACCTGTTAAATATCTAAAATTTATATTTAAGTATTTACCTGAAAAATATAAAGATTATGCAAAGCTTTTATATGATAAATGTTATTATAGAGTTGTTTGATAAATGGTTGGAATATGAAAATTGGAATTGATCTTGACAATACGATAGCTATATATGACAATTTATTTTCTAAATATGCAAGTAACTTACTAGGGGTTAAAGGCTGCAGGAATAAAAAAGAAGTTGCGCATTATTTAAAGAATCAAAATAGAGAAAAAGATTGGACATTTTTACAGGGTGAAGTTTATGGTAAATACATGACTGAGGCATCAGTAGCAAAGCATTTCATTGAGCGAATATCTAGTATCGATTTATCAGAAGCGGTTTTCGAAATTGTTAGTCATCGTTCGCTTTTTCCGTCATCCGGTGCTTTATACAATATGAGAAATATTGCTTATGACTGGATAGAGCTAAATATCTCACCGTATACCCAGATAAATATTTATAAATCGGTATTCTTTTTTGAAACAATAGAAGAAAAAATTCAATTTATTTCAGAATCAAGTTATTTTGCTTTCGTTGACGATTTACCCTTTATATTTGAAAACAATCACTTTCCAAAAAATACAAGGGCATTTCTATTCACAAATGGTGAAAAAATATCTAATAATCCATTCTTTGAAGAATTAAATTCATGGGAAAATTTTAATTTAAAGTAATATATATGAAAAAGAAAATTTTAATTATTGGTGGCGGCTTTGCGGGTTGCGCTGCTGCTGAAATATTATCAAAAAATAGTAATTACGAGATATTATTAATTGAGCAAGGGGGTCATTTAGGAGCCGGTGTAAGAACCTTATTTCACGGAGGGCACCCGTATACATTCGGCCCAAGGCATTTTTTAACAAAAAAGGAATGGATATACGAATATCTTAATAGTATAGTTCCAATGAGGAGGTGTAAAGAACATGAGTTCTTAACATTTATAGAACAAGATAAACAGTTTTATAATTATCCAATACATATTGATGACATTGAAAATATGCCTGAAAATAAAATTATTAAAGATGAACTATTGAAAGATACTCATAAAATTGAATTTGATAAAATTAGCAATTTAGAAGATTATTGGATTAATTCAGTTGGTAATACTTTATATGAAAAATTCATTAAAACTTATAGTCATAAAATGTGGAATATTACCGATAACAGGTTAATAGACGATTTTTCATGGTCGCCAAAAGGGGTGGATTTAAAAACCGGTCCAAAAAACGCTTGGGATAATGCGATTTCAGGGTATCCTATAGCATTGGACGGTTACAATAAATACTTTGATTTTGCTACTAAAAATATCAATGTATTATTAAATACAAAGATAGAAACTTTCGATATTCAAAACAAACTAATTGTAATAAATAATGAAAAAATAAAATTTGATATTATCGTTAATACAATAAGTCCAGATATTTTATTTAATTATTGCTATGGAGAATTGAAGTATATGGGAAGAGATATTTTGAAAATAGTTCTTCCAGTAGAGTTTGCCTTACCTGCTAATGTTTATTTTGCATATTATGCAGGAGAAGAATCTTATACTAGAGTAACTGAATATAAAAAATTCTCAAACTTTAAATCAAATTCAACTTTAATAACAATTGAAATACCATCTTCGAACGGACGCCATTATCCTATGCCATTTAAATCCGAATATGCTAAAGCGGATAAATATTTTGAAATGTTACCGCCAGATGTATATACAATTGGAAGGGCTGGTTCGTATCGCTATAGTATTGATATAGATGATTGTATTGAACAGGCCCATTTTTTAAAGCAACAAATTAACTAAATAATATTATGCGTATTAATTTAATGGCTAATTATCCTAAAACAGATAGGTCTTCATTTTTGAATAGAGGCAATCTGCTTACTAAAGATGAGATTAAAATATCAAAACAATTTGGTAGAGAGTATTTCGACGGGGAACGTAAATTCGGATTGGGAGGATATAAATACGATTCAAAATATTTTAAACCGGTTGTTAAAAATATAATCGATCATTATGGTATTAATAATAATTCATCCTTGCTTGATGTAGGGTGCGCTAAAGGTTTTTTATTATATGATTTAAAAAGTGCTCTACCAGATATTACTGTTGCTGGATTAGATATTTCAAGTTATTGCATTGAGAATTCTATACCTGAAATTAAACAATATTTAAAGATTGGAAGTTGTGACAAGCTTCCGTGGCCCGATAATTCATTTGATTACGTTATTTCAATTGCAACTATACATAACTTAGATATAAAAGGGGTCCAAAAATCTCTAGAAGAGATTGTTAGGGTCGCGAAACTAGGTGCTTTTATTAAAGTTAATGGATATTCTAACGAAGAAGAAAGAATCCGCCTTGAACATTGGAATATTGTTGCAAATACAATACTGCATGTTGATGAATGGTTGCAACTATTTAAAAAAACTAATTATGTTTATGACTATGATTTCTTCATTCCATAATGAATTATTATGAACGGCTCAATTAATAATAATCTTATTAACAAGTATATTAATAATGAATTGGTAATAGAAAAAAAATTTAATAATAAAAAAATAAATTATGAAAGAGAGCTTTTTTTTTATAAATACATTGATTCATTAGGGCTCAACAAATTAACGCCAAGACTAATTTCATATAGTCCTGATTCAATTATATTAGAATATATTCAAGGTGATAAGTTAGATAATCTTAATTCAGATCATATATTAGAAATTCTAAGTTTTATAAAATAATTAATTTAAAAATGATGCATGAGAAAATAACTTTTCATGCTCAAGAATCAGTACTTAATGCGTTTATATTGATTTCTAATTTGAAAAAAAGAATTTGTCAGATTAAAACAGAAAATAATTTTATTTACGAGGGTAAAGTTAATATTATTGAAAATTTTATCAATTATTATCAGTATGAAATAGAAAAATTTTGCGTCGGCCCAATTTATATGAGTCCATCTGATTTGGGTCTACATAATATTTTGATAAAGTCTAAAAAATTAATATTTTTTGATTTTGAATATTCTGGTTTAGATAGTGTTTTAAAACTATTATATGATTTTTATTTGCATCCTGCAAATAAATTTGATATTAATAAATTTTCTTTATATATTACTAGTAGTTGTAGTTTTCTTGGCATAGATGAAAAATTATACTCAAATTTAATTCTGAAAGTGTTTTGTGCGTGGTGGATATTGAGATTAATTAATAGTTTGTCCTCTAAATCCATTGCAAACAGAATTAAAATCAAAACTTTGAATTCGAACAAATTATACGATTTTAGAATTGATAGAAATAACAAAATAGATTTTTATTGGGGTGTTTTTAATGGATTATGAGATACAAGCCAAAAAATTACGTACTAATGTTCTTGAAATTTCAAATATTATAGGTGGAACACATATTGGTGGAATATTTTCAATTATTGATTTCCTGCTCTGCTTTTATAGTTTTGGTAAGAAACTTTCTTTTAATTATAATAATTATTATTGCGGCGATAAAAAGGAATTCGAGTTTGTTAATTTAATATTTAGCAAAGGTCACTGTTATCTTGCTCAATTGCTTGTATTAGATTTTTTATTTTCCAAAACAATGTATGTTTCTAATTATATGAAACAAAATTCAATGTTTTTTGGACATCCAAAACGTATATCTACAAATTATCATTTTCAAGTTTCTACTGGTTCTTTGGGCCAAGGGGTGACTTTTGCTAATGGATTGGCATTCGCTTCAATTTTAAGTAATAATAAAAATAAAAAATATGTGACTGTACTTGGTGATGGAGAATTAAATGAAGGTGCCGTATACGAAGCTATTTTGTTTGCTATTCAACATAAATTAAATCACATATTTGTATTGGATTACAATAAACAAATGTCATTAGGAAAAATATCAGATATTCTTAATGTAGAACCACTGTTAAATATAAATTTTCCTAATTTTGAAACTTTTAGAGTTGATGGTCATAATTTTGAAGAATTAGAAAGAGTTTGTTCATATATATACGATATTAATAATAATAGGCCGACTTTGATAATATTGAACACTATCAAGGGAAGGGGGGTTGATTTTATGGAAGGTAATAGTAAGTGGCACCATAGACGTTTCAAAGATAATGAGTTTAACGATGCTTTGTTTCAATTAAAATAAATATGAGAAATATTTTCGGTAAATGGATAAGTGATTGTGCAGATAGAGATGATAAATTAATCCTCCTTTCTGGTGATATAGGGTATGGTTTATTTGATGATTTTATAAATAAATATCCTAATCGATTTATCAATACTGGCATTGCAGAGCAAAACATGGTGGGTGTAGCAGCTGGCTTAGCTGCTTCAGGATATCGTCCAATAGTTTATACAATTATTCCCTTTTTAATTTATAGACCATATGAATTCATTAGAAACCTTATTTGTAGTCAGAAATTACCTGTAATTATGGTCGGTGTTGGTGGAGGATTTTCATATGATAATCTAGGATACACGCATTATGCGCTAGAAGATTTGTCCTTGGCTAAATCGCTTCCTAACTTAGAGATACAAATTCCTTATGATAGACCTTCAACTTTAAAATGCTTGAATATAGCTTATGAAATAAATAAACCAACTTACATTCGTTTAATGAAAGGTGGTGAAGTTGATATAGAAATTAAAAATGGTTATTCTTATTACGATAATGTAATAGAATATGGAAATGATTTCTTATTTTTAACGCACGGTTCTATATGTGTAGAAGCCATTAAAGCATGCGAAATACTAAATAATGATTACGGAATAAAATGTACTATTAAAGTAATTAGAACTCCAAATTCTTTGGAGGTTGGAATTATTGAAAATTTTAGTAAAGTTATACTGCTTGAGGAGCATATTTCTCCTGGTGCACTGTTTCCTGTTTACCAATTAGCTAATAATTCCTGCGTCGATATATATCCAATGTATGTTTCTAATAGTAATGACTTTCTATTTGCTAATAGAGATTTGATTTTCAAAAATCAACAATTATGCAGTGATTCTATTGTAAAGAATATTCTTTCACTTAATTATAAATAGAATTTTTTGTAATCATGGCATATACTGGTTTAACTAAAAATTTAATAACTCTTTGGTATATTTTTAGGCTGAAATATAAATATCAACTATTATTAATAGTTGTTATTTCTTTGTTATTGTCTTTATTTGAGTTGGTGTTAATTGGATTAACTTTTCCCCTGATTAATGTATTGCTTAATTCAAACGATAGTTTGGTATCAGCTAACTCCTTTTTAAATACCTTTAATTTTATTGGAAATCATAAGATTTCATTATGTTTAATATTTATTATTGTAATTATAATTACTTTTTCATTAAAGATACTTTCTACTTTTTCTACAACATATTTAAGTTCTTATATTGGGTTGTACATTTCTAATAAAATTTATAAAACTTATTTAAATGAGAGTTTCTTGAAAAATCAACAAAGAAATTCAAGCGATATAATTAATACACTTACGCAAAAAAATAATTTCGTTATTAATAATATAGTGTTACAAAGTTTAATTTTTATTGGTACTTTTTTGACACTATTTATAATGCTAATTGTATTTACATTTATTAATCCGTTGGTTACATTTACTTCATTGATTTATTTTGCTTCTTTATACTTTTTTATAATTAGAACTACAAGGGCTAAATTAATAAAAAATAGTATGATTATTACCATTTATAGTTCAAAAATAATAAAAGAAATTCAACACTCTTTAGTGTATTTTAGAGATACCATATTAAATAATTCCTATAAATTTCATCTTGATAGATATTACTCTTACGAGAAAAGTCTTAGAGAGGCTATAGGAAATAGTGCCTTTTTGAGTTTATTACCCCGTCATCTTTTAGAGTCTTTGATTCTTATTACAATAACTTCTTTTATTATCGTTTTAGAAATAAATTCATCAAGTGAAATAAATCTTTTTTCAATAGTTGGAGTCTTCGCAATTATTGCTTTAAGAATTTTACCATTTGTACAACAACTTTATATGTCTTTTTGTGCAATTGTTGGATCTGCTTCAGCATTATCAGATGTAATTGAAATTTTAAATATGCCTCCTAAAACGAGTGGTAATTATTCAATTTCAAACCAATCATTTGTTGATCATGAAATTGAAATTACATTCAATAATGTTACATTTGCATACGATGTTAATGATGATAATGTTATTGATAATATATCATTTAAAATTAAAAAAGGTGATTTTGTTTCAATAGTTGGTAAATCTGGAGTAGGCAAATCAACTCTTATCGATTTACTAATGGGTATACTAATTCCAGATTCAGGAACAATACATGTTGGTGAACATATTCTGAACATTACTAATATTCCAAATTGGCAAAATAAATTAAGCTATGTTTCTCAAAATTTCATAATTTATGAAGGCTCACTTTTGGAAAATATATGTCTAGGAATTAATGATCATGATATAGATATTAACAGAGTTAATAATGTTGCTTTGCAATGTGACTTGAGTAGTATGTTTGGTTATTCAGAAGATTTTTTAAATATGCAAATTTTAGAAAATGGTTCCAATCTTTCAGGAGGACAAAAACAGAAAGTAGCAATTGCAAGAGCTTTATATAAAAATTCTTCAATCATTATTTTGGATGAACCTACGAGTTCAATGGATTCTGAAAGCGAGTATGAAATACTTGATTTATTGTCAAATTTGCCTAATAATCCTATTATAATAATAGTTACGCATAGTGTGGTGCCAATAGAATTTTCAAATAAAGTATTTGAACTTAAAAAAAATGTGTTTGGAGTTAATGTACTCGAAGTAAATAATAGATAATTTAAGATTAATTATAATTTATATTATCTCTTATAGATATTTTTTTATGCAAATTGCTTGTATTCATCGTTCAATAAATCGCTACATTGCTACACAGTCCACATTTTTATCCATGATATGACGCCTGTTGAGCAGATAATCATTCCCTAGAACCAAAGGGGTGAGAAGTAGAATTTTTCCAATGGAAGAGGTTCTATATGAAGAGATCGAAATTTAGTTATAGCCAAATCATTGATGCTGTCAAGC
>Ga0114968_10001520_pt1 | contig 17795 bp, 12 predicted proteins | sample M_130807_EF_Meta_FD_87020 | JGI IMG/M metagenome (GOLD analysis project Ga0114968, IMG submission 87020) | Freshwater microbial communities from Lake Montjoie, Canada to study carbon cycling - M_130807_EF_MetaG | ecosystem: Environmental > Aquatic > Freshwater > Lake | place: Lake Montjoie...
CGGACCCGAGCGCGAAGGACTTCAAGGTGCCCGATCTGCTGCCGCCGAAGGAGATCAGTGAGGTGCGTCTGGAGCGCCGTAAGTCCCTGCGTCAGCTCGTGGACAGCGCGGTGAAGAACTTCGAAGCGAGCGAGTCGGCCAAGCTGATGGACCAGAACTTCGCCGATGCCTATCGCCTCATGACCAGCGCGAATGCCCGCGAGGCCTTCGACTTGAGCCAGGAGCCAGTGAAAGTTCGCGAGCGTTACGGCATGAACCGCTTTGGCCAGTGCTGCCTGCTGGCGCGTCGCTTGGTCGAGCGCGGCGTGCGCTTCGTCACGGTGAACAGCTTCATCACCGTCTTCAATGAGATCACCTGGGACATCCACGGCAGCAAGCCCTTCACCAGCATCGAAGGGATGCGTGACCTCGTCGCCCCGATGTATGACCAGGGCTACAGCGCGCTCATTGAGGACCTGCATCAGCGCGGCATGTTGGAGAAGACGATGGTGGCGAACCTCGCCGAGTTTGGCCGCACACCGAAGGTCAACCCCGCTGGTGGCCGCGATCACTGGCCGCAGTGCTGGACCATCGGCTTCTCGGGTGGCGGCGTGCAGGGCGGGCGTGTCATCGGCAAGAGCGACGACATCGGCGGCTATCCTGCCGAGCGTCCGGTCAATCCGGGCAATGTCGTGGCGACGATTTACGAAGCCCTCGGCATCGACATCGAGCACGAGATTCCAGGGCCAGCGGGCAGACCGTTCCCGATTGTGGATCGCGGGCTGGAAGCGATCCGGGAGTTGTTCGCGTGATGTGCCACTCAGACCTTAGACACGACTGATGAAGCGCTTCGCCCTCCTCCTCGCCCTCTGCCCTTCGCTATTCGCGGCAGATGCACCAAGCTTCCGCAACCAAGTGCAGCCCATCCTTGCGCGCTACGGGTGCAGCACCGGCGCTTGCCACGGAGCTGCGGCGGGACAGGGTGGTTTCCGGTTATCGTTGTTAGGCTATGACGATGCGGGGGATCATCTGTCCATCACGCGCATGGCGAATGGCCGCCGCGTGGTGCTGGAGGCGCCTGAGCGAAGTCTTTTGTTGCTGAAGGCCACGAAGGCCGTCGGCCACAAGGGCGGCGAGAAGATCAAGGCGGGCTCACCGGAGTATAACATTCTCGCTCAATGGATCGCTGTGGGCGCGCCAGGGCCGCAGGCCAACGATGCGCGCATTGACCGCATCGAGATCACGCCACGCCATGCGACCTTGAAGCCGGGTGTGCAGCAGCCGCTGAAGGTGACTGCCTTCTTCAGCGACAAGACCCAGCAGGATGTGACGCGCTGGTGCAAATACACCGCTGGCAACACCTCCGTGGCGACCATTAATGAAGACGGTGTGGTCAAGGTCGCTGGCTTCGGCGAGGGCACGATCACGGCGTGGTATCTGAGCAAGCTCTCGATTGCGACCATCACCGCGCCTTTCGATCAGGTCGTGAAGCCGGAGCTGTTTGCCAGCGCCAAGCCACGCAACTTCATTGACGAGCGCGTGCTGGGAAAGCTGCGCGAGCTGAACATGCCGCCCTCCGATTTGTGCAGTGACGAGGAGTTCATCCGCCGGGCTTTCATCGACACCATTGGCGTGCTACCCTCGCCGGATGAGACCCGCGCCTTCCTCGCTGACAAAGGCGAAGGCAAGCGCGATACCTTGATCGAGAGGCTGCTGAAGCGGCCCGAGTTCGTCGACTACTGGAGCTACAAGTGGAGCGACCTCCTGCTCGTCAACAGCGACAAGCTGCCCGCCACCAACATGTGGAGCTACTACCAATGGATTCGTCGGCATGTGGAGCAGAACACTGGCTGGGACGCCATCGTGCGCGATCTGATGACCGCCACGGGCAGCACGCTGGAAAACGGCGCGGGCAATTTTTTTACCCTGCACGACGAGCCCACCAAGCTGGCCGAGACCACCAGCGTGGCCTTCCTGGGGATGAGCATCGCCTGCGCAAAGTGCCACAACCACCCGATGGAGAAGTGGACCAACGACCAATACTTTGCCTTCGCCAACCTGTTCTCCCGCGTGCGGTCGAAGAACGGCATTAACAACGAAGAGCGTGTCATCTTCAGCGCCGTCGAGGGCGATCTGGTTCAGCCGCTGACGGGCAAGCCTCAGCCGCCCGCGCCACTCGATGCACAGCCCATCAGCATGACTTCGACGAAGGACCGACGTGCCACGCTCGCCACTTGGTTGACCAGTGCCGAGAACCCCTACTTCGCTCGGAGCATCACCAACCGTGTGTGGGCGAACTTCTTTGGTGTGGGCCTGGTCGAGGCCGTGGATGACTTGCGCATGACCAACCCAGCCAGCAACGAGACCCTTCTTAACGAGGCGGCCGGTTATCTGGCGAAGCACGGTTTCGATTTGAAGAGCCTCATGCGCGCCATCCTGCAAAGCACAACATATCAGCGCAGCAGCGTGCCGCTGGCCGAGAACGCCGCCGACAAGCGCTTCTACTCACGCTACTACCCGAAGCGCTTGATGGCCGAGGTGATGCTCGATGCCGTGAGCCAGGTGACCGCCGCGCCCACGCAGTTCAACATGGAGCGCCGCAACGCGAACAAAGGCCTGGGCGAAGCCTATCCCATGGGCTTCCGCGCTGTGCAGCTGCCCGACAGCAATACCCGCAGCTACTTTTTGAGCGCCTTTGGCCGCCCCGACCGCGTGCAGACCTGCGAGTGCGAGCGCACCAACGAACCGAGCATGGCGCAGGCCTTGCACATCGCCAATGGAGACACGCTGAATGTGAAGCTCACGCAGAAGAGCAATCGCGTGGATCAACTGCTCGCCAGCGGTAAGACGCCGGAGCAAATCGTTGAAGAGGCTTACCTGCTAGCAGTGTCGCGTTTCCCCACGGCGAAGGAGAAAGCGGAAATGACACCGTTGCTTTCGACCGCGAAGCCCGAAGAGAAGCGCCAGGCCCTGGAGGACATCTTCTGGAGCCTGATGAGCTCCCAGGACTTCGTGTTCAATCACTGAGCACGGCTGTTTGCGGTGAAATTGTTTGAACCTTCAGCGGCATCGCGGCGTTTGGTCCATTCCATCACCATGAAACTTCTCGCCTGTCTGCTTGCCCTCGTTTCCTCGCTGTCCCTGGCCGCCGACCATCCCGATACAGCCGGCTGGAAGAATCTCTTCACCCCGGACCTGTCCAACACCGTCGCGCCCGGCGGCTGGGCCTTCACCAACGGTGAACTGGTGGCCAAGGATCACGACACGCTGTGGACGAAGGAGTCCTATGGCGACTTCATCCTAGATCTCGAATTCAAGGTCGCCAAGGAATCCAACAGCGGCGTCTTCCTGCGTGCGGGCGACATCAAGAACGTGCTCTCTGCTCTGGAAATCCAAGTGCACGACAGCGCGGACGGCAGCAAGTATGGCATGGTCGCTGCGATCTATGACGCGATGCCGCCAAGCAAAAGCGCCGCCAAGCCCGTAGGCGAATGGAACCACTACACCATCACGTGCAAAGGCCCGCTGGTGCAGGTCCTCTTCAACGGTGAGCTCGTCATCGACGCTAATCTCGACAATTGGCCTGAAGCAGGCAAAAACCCGGACAGCACGCCCAACAAATTCAAAACGGCTCTCAAAGACTTCGCCCGCAAAGGCCCCATCGGCCTGCAAGGTCTGCATGGTGCCGCGCAGGCCCCGGTGTGGTATCGGAATCTGAAGATCAAGGTGCTGGAGTAGAGTCACTTCGCCGCACACAGCGGAGATGGGCCGCACACGCCCAAGGCTAGGTATTTCATCGAGCAACGTTTTCTCACCCTCGCCGACCTCGAACCGCAGCTCAAGCAAGCCAGCCAGCGCTGGGAGTGGCTGACGAAACAACCCACTCCATAAACACTTCTCATGACACGCCTCATCTTCATCCTCATCGCCTGTTTCATCACGCCGACTTTTGCTCAGACCAGCTTCAAAAAGGTCCTCTTCCTTGGCAACAGCATCACCAGACACGGCCCGAAGGCCGACATCGACTGGAGCGGCAACTGGGGCATGGCGGCCAGTGCGGAGGCGAAAGACTATGTGCATGTCTTCACGAAGTCGCTCAGCGACAAACAAGGCAGCGCCCCCGAGATCCTCGTCAAAAACATCGCCGACTTCGAGCGTGCGTATCAGGGCTACGACTTCGCGGCGAAGCTGAAGGAAGCCATCAACTTCCAGGCGGACCTCATCGTGCTCGCCATCGGCGAGAACGTGCCTGCTTTGAAGACGCCCGAAGAAAAAGCAAAGCTCCAGGAAGCCGTCACGAAGCTGCTCACCACGCTGAAAGGTGACCGGAAGCCGGTGATCCTCGTGCGCAGTGGCTTCTGGGCGAACGCCGCCAAGGACGAGGCGCTGCGTGGTGCCAGCGAGGCGGTGGGCGGCATCTACGCTGACATCAGCGCCCTCGCGAAAGACAAAAGCCTCTTCGGTCGAGCCGAGCGCGAGTTCAAGCACGACGGCGTCGCCAACCACCCCGGCGATAAAGGCATGGCCGCCATCGCGGAGGCGCTGATGAAGGCTTTGAGTCGGTAAGATGCTTTAGATTGCGATTCTGCGTTTGCTCATGCGTGGGCGTGCTTTTAGCGTTGCGCACGCATGAGCCCAATTTCCCCTTCTGATCGTCTTGAGACTTCCTTTGCCCCGTTCCGTGAAAAAATGCAGGCCGAGGGCCTGAGTGAATCGGCGAGTCGGGCCTTTCGTGGCAGTTACGGGGCCTTGCTAGCCGGTGAGACGGGCATGATTCCGGAGGACACGATCCAGCCAGCGCAGGATTTGCCGAAGGCGGATGCGCTGACGGCTCCTGAGGTGGGCCGCGCTGCTGAGTTGCTGAAGCAAACGGTGCTCATCAAGCTCAACGGCGGCCTCGGCACCGGCATGGGACTGGAAAAAGCGAAGTCGCTGCTGCCGGTGCGGGGTGAGGATACTTTCCTCGATTTGATTGCCCGGCAGATCCTTCGGTTGCGGGCGCAGACGGGCGGCGAGGTGCCGGTTTTCATGTTGATGAATAGCTTCAGCACGTCCGCCGATACGGCGGAGCATCTGGAAACTCGGTTTCCGCAGCTTGGTGGCCGTGAGGTGTGGGAGCTGATGCAGAACAAGGTGCCCAAGGTGCTCGCCAGCACGCTGGAGCCTGCGCCTTGGCCCGCGAACCCTGAGCAGGAGTGGTGCCCACCGGGTCATGGCGACATCTATGCCTGTCTCGCGGGTTCCGGCTGGTTGGAGCGACTGCTCGCCAGCGGCGTGCGCTATGCCTTTGTGTCGAATTCCGACAACCTTGGAGCCACGCTCGATCCGGCGATCCTCGCGTGGTTCGCAGATAGCGGCATGCCTTTTGCCATGGAGGTCACAAGGCGCACAGAGTCCGATAAAAAAGGCGGCCACCTCGCCGTGCGTCTGCGCGATGGGCGCTTCCTGCTGCGTGAATCCGCGCAATGCCCAAAAGACGACGAAAAGCACTTCCAGGACATCGACCTGCATCGCTACTTCAACACGAATAACCTCTGGATCGACCTCCAAGCGCTGAAAGCCGCACTCGCTGCCAATGACGGCCTCATCCCGCTGCCGCCGATCATGAACAAGAAGACCGTCGATCCTCGCGATGCCAGCTCCGCCGCCGTCATCCAGCTCGAAACCGCCATGGGTGCGGCCATTGAGTGCTTCGCCGGTGCCGGAGCCATCGAGGTCTCACGCATTCGTTTTGCTCCGGTGAAAACCACCAGCGACCTGCTCGCCGTGCGTTCTGATGCCTACGAACTCACCGAGGACTTCTGCCTGCGCCTCCATCCCAGCCGCCAGGGCCAGCCACCGCATCTCCACCTCGATCAAAAGCTCTGCAAACTCGTGGACGGTCTCGAAAAGAACTTCCCCCACACCCCCAGCCTCCTCCACTGCCGCAGCCTCCTCGTCCACGGTCCCGTCGTCTGTGGCGAAGGCGTCATCTTCCAAGGCGATGCCGTCATCCACAACCATACGTCCGCTCCGGTGAAGCTGAAGGCTGGCACGCATGAGGGGACGATGAGCGTGGGTGGGTGAGACTCGCAGCTTGCTTCGTTTTGGCCCAGGAAGTATCATCGCCACATGACTGCGACTGCTCCCAAGTTCGACCTGACCTCTCTGCCGCCCTTCGTAGATGCAGGTGAAGGACGCTTGATGATGGCGATGAAATTCTTTGAGCTTGGCCGCCTTTCCCTCGGGCAGGCGGCGGAACTGGCGGGTTACACAAAGCGAGCCTTCATCGACGTGCTGGGGCATTATGGCATCCCGGTCGCTGATTATCCAGCCAGTGAACTCGCCACGGAAACGGCATGGTAAAGATACCGGCCGTCGTCGATAGCGCCTGCTTGATTGGTCTTGAACGAATCGGGCGGCTCGACCTGCTGCCAGCTTTGATTGATCCACTTTTCGTCCCACCGGCGGTGAATCGTGAGTTTGGAGCATCTCCAGCATGGATGAAGGTCCAGAAAGCCAACGATGTCGGCATGGTTGCCGCACTGAAGCTAGTGGTCGATCCTGGTGAGTCAGAGGCCATCGTGCTCGCCTATGAGAAAGGACTCCGAATCATCCTCGATGATCGCAAGGCACGCGAGGTGGCTCAGAGACTTGGAATTCCAGTTACGGGCACGGTGGGTTTGCTCTTGAAGGCAAAGCAGGAAGGATTGATCGCCGCGATTCGCCCACTGCTGGATGCACTCGATGCGCACAAGTTCCGTATTGGTAATGCGTTGCGAGCCGAGGCATTGCGACTGGCGGGTGAGTAGCATGAGCTTTCTAGCCTGTGCAGGCGTCGGAAGAAGCCCGGACTGGAAAGTCCAGACGACGAAAACCCAAAATTCGCGTCCAAAAGCGGCCCGGCAGCTCCTTATATAGGGTGAAATGAACCGGCTCCGACTTTTCCCTTCTCTTGTTTTGCTCTCTGGCTTCGTGGCGCTGCCTGCTTGGGCGGCGGATGAGGATGCGCAGCGGGCGGCGATGACGTTTTTTGAGAAGGAGGTGCGGCCGATCTTGGTGGAGCGGTGTTTTGAATGCCATAGCAACACGAAGCAGAAGGGCGGGCTGCGGGTGGATCACATCGGCTACCTCAAAACGGGCGGCGACACCGGCCCCGCCGTGGTGCCGGGGAAGCCGGAGAAGTCGGCGCTGATGGAGGCGATCCGTTGGACGAATGAGGACTTCCAGATGCCGCCGAAAAACAACGGCGGAAAGATGCCGGATGCGCAGATCGCGATCCTGGAGAAGTGGATCAAGATGGGCGCTCCGTGGCCGGAGGATGCCTCGAAGAAGGTGGTGGTGACGGAGGGCGGTTTCACGGAGGAGCAGCGGAACTACTGGTTCTTCCAGCCGGTGAAAAAAGTGTCGCCACCGGATGCGGGCGGGAAGTGGGTGCGCAACGACATCGACCGCTTCATCGCGGCGAAGCAGGCGGAGATGAAGCTGAAGCCCGCCCCGGAGGCGGATCGACATGAGCTGGCGCGTCGCGTGTATTTTGACCTGCACGGCCTGCCGCCGACGAAGGAGCAGATCGATGCCTTTGTGAACGACCAGGACCCGAAGGCCTATGAGAAGCTCGTGGATGAGCTGCTGGCCTCGCCACGCTACGGCGAGCGCTGGGCGCAGCACTGGCTGGACCTCGTGCGCTATGCGGAGAGCGATGGTTACAACGCGGACGCGTATCGTCCATCGGTGTGGCCGTATCGCGACTATGTGATCAAGTCGCTCAACGACGACAAGCCGTATAACCAGTTCGTCAAAGAGCAGCTCGCGGGCGATGAGATGGCTCCGAATGATCCGAACGTGCTCATCGCCACCGCCTTCCTCCGCCATCCAGTGTATGAGTGGAACCAGCGCGATGCCCGCGGCCAGTGGGACATCATCCTCACCGACATGACGGACACCACGGGCGAGCTTTTCCTCGGTCTTAGCATGGGCTGTGCGCACTGCCACAATCACAAATTCGATCCCATCCTGCAAAAGGACTACTACCGCCTGCGGGCCTTCCTGGCTCCGGTGCAATGGCGCGATGACATGACGCTGGCGACGACGGCGGAGAAGAAGGCCTTCAACGAGCAGCAGGCGAAATGGGAAGCCGCCACGGCGGAGATTCGTGCAAAAATGGATGCGCTGACCGGCAAGGCGCTGGCATCCAAGGTGGAGGGAGCGCTGACGAAATTCACCGACGAACTCCAGGTGATGGCTCGCAAGCCCTTCGAGAAGCGTGACGCCCTGGAAAGACAGCTCGCGGGCCTCATCGAGCGTCAGATGGACTATGAAAAGGTGCGCTTTGACCCAATGAAGAGCCTCAAAACGGACGAGGCGAAGGCGGAATACAAGGCGCTTGAAGCGGAGCTGAAGAAGTTCGACGAGCTGAAGCCAAAGCCACTCATGGAAGCCTTTGTGGCGACGGATGCCAGCCCGGTGGCACCGCCCGTGGCGATCAAGACACGCAAGGGGGAGCAGCAGATCGAGCCGGGCTTCCTTTCCATCATCGACACCAGCCTGCCGAAGATCAAAGCCACGAAGACTTCCACCGGCCGCCGCACCGCCCTGGCGGAGTGGATCACGCGACCTGACAACCAGCTCTCCACCCGCGTGATCGTGAACCGCTTGTGGCAGTATCACTTCGGGCGCGGCATCGTGGCCACCGCGAGCGATTTCGGCAAGCTGGGCGAGCCTCCGACACATCCTGAGCTGCTCGATTTCCTCACGACGAAGTTTGTGAAGGGCGGCTGGCATTTGAAGCCGCTGCATCGCGAGATCATGCTCTCCGCTGCCTACCGCCAAACAGCGCGTCACGAGCCGGATGCGGTCGCCTTGAAGGTCGATCCTTCGAACCGCTACCTCTGGCGCTTCAATCCGCGTCGTCTCGATGCCGAGCAGGTGCGAGATGCCCTGCTCGCGGTGAGCGGTGAACTCGACGCTGCGGCTGGCGGACCTGCGGGCGATGGCAATGCCACGCGTCGCTCGGTTTACACGATGAAGAAGCGCAACAACCCGAACGAGCTTCTTCGTGCGCTCGACATGCCAGCGGGCTTTGCGAGCACCGCCGAGCGTCAGAGCACCACGACGCCGACTCAAGCGCTGCAATTGCTCAATGGCGACTGGTTGCTCGCTCGTGCCCGCAAGCTCGCCTCACGCGTGGAAGGCATCGACGATGCGTGGATGGCCGTTTTGGGCCGTCCGCCGACGCCGAAGGAAAAAGCCACCGCCGAGGCCTTTTTGAAGAAACGAGCCGGAACGACCGAATCGAAGGTTTCGGAGGCTGCGGAGAACCGCGAGAGCGGCGATGCCTTCAAAGAGAACAGCCCGCACGAGCGCCTGCTGATCAACACGAACGAGAAGGAGGGCGATGAGTTCAGCGTCGAAGCCGTGGCGAGCCTCAACAGCGTGGATGTGAATGCCTCCGTGCGCACGCTGGCCTCGCGCTGGAATGGCGGGAAGGACAGCCAGGAAGCCTTCGGCTGGAGCCTCGGCGTCACCGGCGAAAAATCCCGCTACAAGCCACGCAATGTCATCGTGCAAGTCGTCGGTGAAGATGAGAACTCAAACATCGGCTACCAGGTCGTAGCTTCCAACATCCACATCGAGTTGGGCCGTCGTTATCACTTCGCGGCGCGAGTTTCCTGCACCGGCAAGAACATCACATTCACCGTGCGTGATCTCGACACGCCCGGAGCCGCCGTGCAGTCCGCCGTGGTGCCGATGGACATTCGCTCGAAGCTCAGCCTCGGCTCCTCGCAGCTCGTCATCGGCGGCCTAAACAAACGTGCTCCTTCGCATCAATGGGACGGCAGCATCGAGGCCGTGCGCATCGCCACTGGTTACCTCGCCGACAAAGCGCTGAATGCCGATCCTGAAAAATGGAGCGCCGGTTTCGTCGTCTGGCGTGCCGCCGATGCGCTGAACTCGCAATACGCCTGGAGCGGCAGCGATACGAAGAGTGTCGAAGAGGCCGATCCTTTCCGCCAAGCAATGAATGATCTCTGCCAGGTGCTGCTGAACACGAACGAATTCTTTTACCTCCACTAAGACCATGCGCTGCAATCGTTACGATCATCCCACGTCGCGTCGCGACTTCCTGCAAACGGCTGGCTGCGGCTTTGGCTCGGTCGCTTTGGCCGCGCTCATGGGTCAGGAGCAGGCCAGCGCCGCGCCACTGCGTGTCGCGCATCGTCCGGCGAAGGCGAAGAGCGTCATCTTCCTCTTCATGGAAGGCGGCCCGAGCCATCTCGACACCTTTGATTACAAGCCGCTGCTGAACAAACTCGCCGGTCAGTCCCTGCCTGCGAGCTTCAAAGCTCCGATCACGGCCATGGGCGAGGCGAAATCGCCGATCCTAGAGTGCAAACGCACCTGGAAACAGCACGGGCAGGGCGGCCTGTGGATCTCCGATTGGTTCAGCCATGTGGCGACGCATGCCGATGACCTCGCGGTGATTCATTCCTGTGCCTCCAGCGGTATCAATCATGCCGGTGGCGTGTGCTCGATGAACACCGGCTCCGTCTTCGGCGGCCGTCCCTCGCTCGGTGCCTGGGCGCAGTATGGCCTCGGCACCTCGAATCAAAACCTGCCCGGCTTTGTCGTCATCAAAGACAGCGAAGCCACCGTGGTGAACGGTGCCCGCAATTGGGGCAATGGCTTCATGCCTGCGGTGTATCAGGGCGTGGAATTCAGCTCCGAAGGCACGCCCATCAAGTTCCTCGACAACCCCAAAGGCGTCGATCGCATCCGCCAGCGTGAGAAGCTCGACCTGCTCGGCGCTTTGAATCGCGACTACAATGCCACGCGTGCCAGCAACACCGAACTCGACGCTCGCATCAAAGGCTACGAACTCGCCTTTCAGATGCAGGCGGAGGCTCCCGATGCAGTCGATCTCAGCAAAGAGACCGAAGCCACCAAGAAGCTCTACGGCATGGACAACGAGGCGACCGCCGTCTTTGGCCGCAACTGCCTCCTGGCGCGTCGTCTCGTCGAAAACGGCGTGCGCTTCATCCAGCTCTACAGCGGTGCGGGCAGCAAGTGGGATGCTCACAAAGGCATCGAGGTGAATCACGGCAAATACTGCAACTCCGTCGATAAGCCGATCTCCGGCCTGCTGTCTGATTTGAAGGCCCGCGGCTTGCTCGACGAGACCCTCGTCATCTGGGGCGGTGAATTTGGCCGCACCCCCATGTCCGAGCAAGGCGACGGCCGCGACCACAACCCCACCGGCTTCACCATGTGGATGGCTGGCGGCGGCGTCAAAGGCGGCCAAACCTACGGTGCCACCGACGACCTCGGCTTGTATGCCGTCGAAGACCGTCTGCATGTGCACGACATTCACGCGACCATTTTGTATTTGATGGGCATCGACCACACGCAGTTGACCTACACCCACAAAGGCAGGCCTGAACGAATCGATCAAAACGAGGGCAGTCCTTTCACGCGCCTGCTGGGGGCCTGACGAAAGGCTTGTGAAATAACCGCTGCGCGACCGTATCAGGGAGGATGCGTTCCCTGTCACTCATTGCGCTTGTTCATCTGGCCTTGCCCGCCCTCGCGGTCGATTTCGTCCGCGAGGTGCGGCCCATCTTGGAGAAGCACTGCTACGAGTGCCACGGCCCGGACAAGCAAAAGAATGGCTACCGGTTGGACATCAAGACCGTGGCCTTCACGGGTGGTGAGGGTCACGCGCCGAACCTCATTGCGGGCAAGAGCGGCGAGAGCCCGCTGTTTCGTTTTGTCAGCGGTGCCGACAAGGACTTGGCGATGCCGCCGAAGTCCAAGCTTAGCGACGCGGAGATCGCCACGCTGAAGCGCTGGATCGACGAAGGTGCCATGTGGCCAGACGGCGTGGATGTCGCAAAGGTGGAGGACCGGCTCGACTGGTGGAGCTTCAAACCGCTGAGCGTAGGGCAGAGGGCGAAGAGCGAAGGGATCGATGGCTTCATCCGAGCGAAACTTACTGAGAAAGGCTTGCAACCTTCGCCCATGGCGGATGCACGCACGCTGATTCGGCGGCTCTACTTTGATCTGATCGGCTTGCCGCCCTCGCCCGAAGAGGTGCTGGCCTTTGAAGCCGAGCTGAGAAGTGAGACGTCGGCTTATGAACGCTTGGTGGATCGCCTGCTCGCGTCTCCGCGCTATGGCGAGCGCTGGGCGCGGCATTGGCTGGACCTTGTGCACTTCGGAGAAACGCATGGCTATGACAAAGACAAGCCGCGCAACAATGCCTGGCCCTATCGCGACTATGTGATCCGCGCGCTGAACAACGACAAGCCTTACGCGCGCTTCGTGGAAGAGCAGATCGCGGGTGACGTGCTCTACCCCAGCACGACCGATGGCATCACGGCTCTTGGTTTCATCGCGGCGGGACCCTGGGATTTGATTGGCCACATGGAAGTGCCCGAAACGAAGCTGGATGGCAAGATCGCGCGTCACCTGGATCGCGATGACATGGTGCAGAACACGATTGGCACCTTTTGCAGCCTGACGGTGCAGTGCGCGCAGTGTCATTACCACAAGTTCGACCCCATCTCACAGGAGGACTACTACTCGTTGCAGGCCGTGTTTGCCGCCGTGGATCGCACCGATGTCAGCTATTATCCCGATGATGCTTCAATGCAGAGTTTCATGTCCTTGGATCAGCAGCGCAAGGTGGTGGCGACAGCAATCAAAGCGCTTGAGGAACCATTGAAGACGAAAGCGGGCGCCGCCTACGCCGCGCTCAGCAAACGCATTGACGGCGCGGCTGACAAGACTTCCACAGCCAACCCAAACGCGAAGCCTGACTTCGGCTATCACAGCGTGATCTCAACCGATCAGAACGCCACGAAGTGGGTGCAGGTCGATCTCGGTCGCAGCGTGGAGATTCAGCGCATCGTCCTGAAGCCCTGCTACGACGATTTTGGCGGCATCGGCGGAGGCTTCGGCTTTCCCGTGCGGTTCAAGATTGAGGCCAGCGATGATCCCACGTTCAAGACCGGTGTCACCCTGCTCTGGCGCAAGCATGACGCGACGTTCATGAACGATTTCGCGAACCCAGGCCTCACGCCCTTCGAGACGAACACCGCTGGGGACGATGGCATCAAGGGCCGCCATGTCCGTGTCACCGCCGTGAAGCTCGCGCCGCGCAAGAACGACTACATCTTCGCTTTGGCTGAGATGCAGGTCTTCGAGAGCAAGGAGGACAAGAACCTTGCCGAAGGCCGACCCGTGACTGCGCTCGACTCCATCGAAGCACCTCCGCGCTGGCGAAAGGTCAACCTCACCGACGGCATCGCGCCCGAAGCCCGCACGCTGGAGGACAAGCAAAAGCTGATCCGCGAGCGCGATGCTTTGATGCTAGCTCAAGCAGATGCCTCGACACGCTCTCAGTTGTTAGCCGCTCGTCAGCAGCGCAGTGCCTTGGAAGCGCAGATCGCCAAGCTGCCTGCCCTGGGCAAGGTTTATGCGGGAGCCGTTCACACGGGCAGTGGTGCCTTCAAGGGAACCGGCAATGAAGGCGGCAAGCCTCGGGTCATCCAAGTGCTGAAGCGCGGCGACATCAAGCAACCCGCGAAGGAAGTCGGCCCTGGTGCGGTTCAAGCGCTCAGCCAAACTCTGAGCCTGCCGTTCCACCTGAATGGCGAGCAAGAATCGCAACGACGCGCCGCCTTGGCCAAATGGATCACGGACAAAAACAACGCGCTGACCTGGCGCAGCATCGTGAACCGTGTGTGGCAGCATCACTTTGGCAGAGGCTTGGTAGACACGGCCAATGACTTCGGTCGCATGGGCGGCAAGCCTAGCCACCCGGAACTGCTCGACTGGCTGGCCGCGACCTTCCGCGATGACTTCGGAGGAAGCCTCAAGAAACTGCACAAGCTGATCGTCATGAGCGAGACGTATCGGCGGAGCAGCCAAGGGCAAAGAGCGGAGGGCAAAGAGTCAGAAAATAGCCGCGAAGCGTCTGGCCCTAAGCCCTTGGCTCTTAGCTCTCAGCTCGACGCCTCCAACGTCTTCCTCTCCCACCAAAACCGCCGCAAGCTCGACGCCGAGTCCATTCGCGATTCGATCCTCGCGGTCAGCGGCAAACTCGATCTCACGATGAGCGGCCCGAGCTTCCAGGACTTCGTCATCGACAAGCCGCAGCACAGCCCGCACTACAAGTATGATCGGCACGATCCCGAGGACCCGAAGAGTCATCGCCGCAGCATCTACCGCTTCATCGTTCGCAGCCAGCAGCAGCCCTTCATGACCGTGCTCGACTGCGCCGACCCGTCCATGCGCGTGGACAAGCGGAACGAATCACTCAGTCCGCTGCAAGCGCTCGCGATGATGAACAACGGCCTCACCGTAGCGATGGCGAAGCATTTTGCCGCTCGTGTGCAGAAGGAAGCCGGTGGCCTTGAAGAGCAAACCAAGCGCGCCTTCGCTCTCGCCTTGTCACGCGATCCCACCGGCGATGAACTCGCGCCACTGCTCGATTACGCGAAACGCGAAGGCTTGGAAAACACCTGCCGCGTGATCTTGAACCTGAACGAGTTCAGCTTTGTGGACTGAAATTCAGTGCGCCCAATCAAGCGCCAGAATGATTCGTGACTCGCGTTATAAACGCCGACAACCTATCCTAACCACTTCGACATTTTCACTGAACCATGACCACACCTGAGACCACCCCTCCATCCTCCCGCCGTGGATTCGTCAAGCAATCCGTCGCCGCAGGATTCGGCTTCACCTTTCTGCCCGCCTACCTGACCAGCGCCCGTGCGGCGGACAATCCCCAGCTGCCGCCGAGTCGCCGCCTCAATCTCGGCTGCATCGGCATCGGCGGTCGCGCGGGCAGTGTCATCCCTGGGCTCACGGAGGGTGGCACCGCCATTCCCGTGGCCTTCACGGACGTGGATTTCACCACGGCCAAGAGCCTGGAGAAGAACCTGAAAGCCTTCCCGGATGTGAGGCGCTTCCACGACTTCCGCGAGATGCTGGACAAGATGGGCAAGGACATCGACGCCGTCAGCGTGGTGACGCCCGACCACACGCACTTCACCGCCGCGATCAGCGCGATGGCGTTGGGCAAGCATGTCTATGTGGAGAAGCCGCTGACCCACACCTTCGAGGAAGCCGCCATCCTCATGCGCGCCGAGAAGAAGTTCAAGGTGGTCACGCAGATGGGCAACCAAGGCCACACCTCCGCAGGCGCTGACCAGTTCAAGCAAATGCTCGCCGCAGGCATCGTGGATGACGTGGTGAAAATCGACGCCTGGAAGTCCCCTTCGCTGTGGTTCATGAACGCCGCCGAGCGCATCAAGGGCTATCCTGCCGAAGAGCCCATGCCAGAGTCGCTGAAGAGCTGGGACCTCTGGTGCGGCCCACAAGAAGTGAAGCCTTTCAGCAAGATGTATCACGCCTTCAACTGGCGCGGCTTCCACCTGTATGGCGGCGGTATGTTCGGTGACTGGGGCGCGCACATCATTGATTTCGCCCATCATCATCTGAAGCTGGGCCTGCCCACACGCATCACGCCCCTAGCACTCGCCGACTACAATCAAGTGAGCTACCCGCTCAGCTCCGACATTCGTTTCGAGTTCCCCGCACGCGGCGAAAAGATGCCTGCCGTGGAACTGCATTGGAAAGCCGGTGGCGACATCAAAATCGACCTCGCCGAGAAATATGGCGATCCCGGCAAGGATGGCAAAGTCCTCATGCCAAAGCCCGGCAACGCAGGTTCCTACCTGCATCGGAAGCAAGGCGACTACCTCGTTCAACGCGGCTCGCATGATCGCCACTCGCTGGTCTATCCGCGCGCCAAGATGGTGGAGCTGGGCGACGCGATGTCTCTTCACGCGCCCAAGCACAACCATTTCCAAAGCTTCGTTCAAGCCTGCATGGGCAACGGCACCACCGAGTCCCCCTTCAGCATCGCAGGCGAGCTGACCCAGGTCTTGAACCTCGGCACCATCGCCGAGTATTTGAATGTGGAGCTGCAGTTCGACCCGAAGACGAAACGCTTCATCGGCAACGACGAAGCCAACGCCCGCCTCGCCGGGCCCGCCCCACGCGCCGAATGGGCGGATTGCTACAAGCTGGGATAAACCCACTCGCGCATTCGCAAATCCTATATAGTCCACTTGCTCAGCAAGCTGAGCATCAGGGTCTCGTGCCCTTTCTCAGCACTGTATCGAGCGTGTGCATGAGTTAGGCGATCTGGTATTTTTTCAACAACGACACTCCTTCTAAGTGATCACAGATTGAGGTTTGGTGGGCTGTGTAATCTTCGTAGCTTCCGGCTCGGCTGTGGAGCGCTTGGCTGAGTTTTTCATAAGCAGTTTTCAGCGATGGCAGCATTTCCTTCAAACCGTTGGGCAACATGGCGTTGTATTGGGCAACCAAATCTTCTCCCCGCATCTGAACGTCGGGATTGATGCCCAAGGAACCCTTGATGTGGTGCTCCAGCATTGTTCTCAGGTGATAGTAACCCGCGAACAAATCCCCCTCTGCCACCGCATTGTCCGCATCCATCAAGATTGGCTCCAACGCCTTCGGCACGGACCGTGCCGCCCTCTGTTCGCGACGCGGCGCAAACCCGCACAGATGCAACCGCATCCCCTCCCGCCTCACCAGCACCGCATGAAGCACGCTCCGACAAACCTCGCAGCGATAAGTTATGGTATAAACCTGCTCAGTCCCACGATCTGAGCGTCGCGGATACTGATGCCCCAAACCCTGCTCCGACGACCCAACGATGCCGATGAATGTTGTCTCACGCTTGCACACCCGACACCACAGCGGCACCGATGGAACGTAGAAGTGCAGATTCCGGTTTCCCTGCTCTGTCTCCAGGGGTTGGCAGCCAACGGATGCAAATCGCAAAATCTCCGCCGTCCGAGGATCATCCCCAAAGTGCCGCGTCTCCAGCTTCCAAGGCCGCAAGCTCACCTCTCGTTGCAACTCGGCCAACTTCTCGGCAGTAATCTCAACTCCCGCTTTCTTCAAAGCCGCAGGAAGCCCTCCCAAGTCCACCTCTACCTTCTGATAGAGCAGCTTATTCGTCACCAACTCCCGCATCGCCCCCTCCACCGCCAGTCTGGCTGTCGTCTCCAACGCCGGGCTTTCGGGCCTGCCAGCGAGGCAATGCTGAATGTTGATTTCTTCCAGTTCCATGACTAAGCCAATAACGGTAAACAGCTGCCCTTCAACATGAGCAATTTAGAAGAACCGATGTAGATCGGCTCATTTGGCGCTAGGATTTGAGAGAAACGGATTCACCACCACCACGCCGTCGTAGTCCTGGCCATGGTTGAGGTCTTCGTTGAGGAGTTGCTGGCAGCGGGCGGCTTTGGCGGCAGCGAGGATGGCAGCGTCCCAGTAAGAGGTTTGGAAGCGCTCTTTCAATCGGAGGGCGGATTGGAGGACGGCAGCGGTGTTGTCTTGGATGCGGAAGCGCTGCCACTTCTCGATGAGTCGGGTGGCGATGTCGTGTGGCATGGCGTCGGGACGCCGGGCATGGGTGGCCTGGACGTAGAACTCCTGGAGCACCTGCACGGAGAGCGCGATGTCGGTGCCGGTGAGAATCTCTCTCGCGATGGCCTTCTTTTCGGGCGGCGCGGGTTGAAGTCCGATCGCGTAGATGAGGATGTTCGTATCAACGAAGCGCATGACGGTCGTGGAGTTCGTCGCGGGAGAGGTTGTGTGCGGGATTCAGGCCGAGGCCCTTGGTATCAAGCTCGGCAAAGAGCTCCTGCTCCTCGCGGGCGAGGCGCTGAAACTCCGACTCAGCGGCTTCATTTGTGGTCAGGCGGATCAAGAAAGTCTTGAACAGTCCGGAG
>Ga0114968_10001523_pt1 | contig 17775 bp, 7 predicted proteins | sample M_130807_EF_Meta_FD_87020 | JGI IMG/M metagenome (GOLD analysis project Ga0114968, IMG submission 87020) | Freshwater microbial communities from Lake Montjoie, Canada to study carbon cycling - M_130807_EF_MetaG | ecosystem: Environmental > Aquatic > Freshwater > Lake | place: Lake Montjoie...
TACTTATATCTAATTGACCGGCTATACCAGTATCACCTGTTGCATAATCGACTACAAACTTGTCCACATTTACGACAAGGTTCTTACTTACATCTAATTGTCCGGCTATACCTGTATCACCTGTTGCATAATCGACTACAAACTTGTCCACATTTACGACAAGGTTCTTACTTATATCTAATTGACCGGCTATACCAGTATCACCTGTTGCATAATCGACTACAAACTTGTCCACATTTACGACAAGGTTCTTACTTACATCTAATTGTCCGGCTATACCAGTATCACCTGTTACATAATCGACTACAAACTTGTCTACATTTACGACAAGGTTCTTACTTACATCTAATTGACCGGCTATACCTGTATCGCCAGTTGAGTAATCAACGATAAACTTGTCTACATTGACAACTAGGTTCTTTGAGATGTCTAATTGACCGGCTATACCTGTATTGCCAGTTGAGTAATCAACTATAAACTTGTCTACATTGACAACTATGTTCTTACTTATGTCTAATTGTCCGGCTATACCTGTATCGCCAGTTGAGTAATCAACAATAAACTTTTCCACATTGACAACTAGATTCTTACTTATGTCTAATTGACCGGCTATACCTGTATCACCTGATAAGTAATCAACGATAAACTTGTCTACATTTACAACAAGATTCTTACTTACATCTAATTGCCCAGCAATTCCAGTGTCGCCTGTTACATAATCGACAACAAATTTGTCCACATTGACGACTAAGTTCTTTGAGATGTCTAATTGCCCGGCAATACCTGTATTACCAGTAGTTGAATTTACAACCATTTTTTTATTACCAATTGTTAAATTTCCTGATAAATCTAAATATCCATTGATGATAGTATTACCGGTTGTAGAATAAACAATCATTTTTTTATCACCTACTGTTAAATTACCAGATAAATCTAAAGTTCCATTGATTTTAGTATTTCCTGTTCTTGAAAAAACAATAAATTTACCGTTATTAATATTTAAATTACCAGTTAAATCAATATTTCCACTTGCAATAATATTACCGGTTAGAGCATCTAAAAAAATATTATTATTAACATTTATATTACCGGATGTATCAATAGCACCAATACTATTAATTTTAAATTGATCACCACCTACAGAAAAATTATTAACATTAATACCATCATGAAAATAACCACTTTTTGCTTCAACTCTTTTTACTTGCAATTCTCCTAATAAATCATATGTTATTTCATTATTTAGAGGATTAAAAATACCTCCTACATTATCCATAAATTGTTCTCTTGCTAAATAAACTTTATCACTTGTTATACTTGCAATATCTCGATTTGTAGTTTCATACAAACGAAATTTTTTATCTTTAGCATTAAAACCAATAAAACCAACTTGGGCATTACTACCAGAAGCATTATTAAAATATTGGAATATCAATCCAACATCACCGTTTGCAATTCTTTTACTAAAATATACTAATGGATCGTTAATTTCTAATCTGTTTGTTAAAATACTTGTAACGGAATTTTGTTGGTCAGAATCTAATATAATATTACCAAATAATTTAACATTAGGTGCTAAAATATTTAATTCTGGTTGTGTATCTATTACAGTGATAGAATTTCGAATAAGAATAATATCTCCAGTGCTTAACTCGTTTAAAAATATACCTTTAAAAGCTTGTATAATATCTCCTTGTGTTACACCAGAACCTATATTACTAATTTCAGTTCTATCACTGCCTGTTGTTGATAAACTATTTATAATATTATTTGTATCGTCTATTATTATTCGGCGTGACATTCTATTAAAACATTTTATGATAAAAAATTATTAAAAATAAACATACTAAAATATAAAATTTAATTATTAATATTTTTTTTCTATTAAATATTAATAATTATGTATAAATATCACTCTAAAAATATTAATACTTTTTTACCAGATATACCTATAAATGATGAATCTATAGATAAATTATTTAGTTTAGCATCTTTACATAACTTATCAGAGTTAGAAAATTTTATAAGTACCAATAGTATTTCATTAAATGTTAAAAATAACAATAATCAAACAATTATGCATGTTTTATTAGAAGGAGAAAGTATAACATATGAAAATGAATTATTAAGATGTATACAATTTTTAGTAGAAAGAGGAGCTCCGATAAGTAGTCCTGACAAATTTAACACAACTCCATTATTTATTTGTATTAAGAAGAATTACCCGCTAATATTTACTTATTTATTAAAAAATGGCGCTAGTTTGGATATAAATACATATGATAATTTAACAGTTATGCATGTATTGTCGCAACCTGTACATCGAACATATGATGAAAAAGGCATTCAAAATATTACTCCAGTAAGATTACCAAAATTTGATAGTACAAATTATGAAAATAATTATAAATCAATAGCAGAACAAATTGATGCATTAATTAGTACTAATCCCAATTTTCGCGGCAGTATCGAAGTATTTAAAAAAATAGCAGAACAGTTTTATATTAATGATTCTAACGAAGATTTTAATAATATATTATTAAAAGATGATTTAGGAAAAGATCCAAATGAAATAAAAAATGATTTATTTGAAAAAATAGAAAGTAAATTAGATCTTTTTTACAATAATAATGAAATACAAGATATCAATGAAGAAACATTAGATAATGAATACAATGATATTATAACAAAATTAAACAATGAGATTACAATTGAAAAAATGCAATATTTGAACAATAACGTATTAAATGCTATAAAATCTTTGGCTTATTCTTTAGAATTAAGAACCCACTTCTTTTTTATAGATGAACTTGGAAGATCGCATATTGCTACTGATATATTAATAGCTTTAACAACTAATACTGTTGAAAAAGCAGCAGTAAATAATGCTGCTAATGATATAAATACACAATTATTAAAAATTGATGCTATAAGAGCAGCAATACAAGCAATGGAAGCAGTATTATTAGAGGTAAAAGAAACTAGACAAGAATTAAATGACGCAGTTATTAACACCATTAAAACAAAAATAATAAATCATATATTTAATACTCCTGGTGCTAATGCTAATTCAATAAAAAATATGTTAAATAATAATCCAATAAAAACAGCAGTTCAACAAGCTATATCTGGTGCTACTGCTGGTAGAGCATTTGATGCAGCATTTGAAAAAACTAAAGTACTAATAAAAACTGTACAAAAAGCAATAAATAATCGTTTATCACCATTAGAATTATATATACAAATAACTAATCCACTAGAAGTACAAATACAACAAGCAATAGAATATGCATATAATACAGCTTATAGTATAATAAATGTAAAAACAGAAACATTAACAGCATTACAATCAGTACCTATAACATTAAGAGTAGCTAATGTGACAAGAGTAGCTAATGTGACAAAAGCTCGCGCAGTAATACAAACAGCTATACAAGCTGCTGCTTATGCAATAATTTATACAAATAATCATAATATCCCAGAAAATCTTTCAATTATATCAGCAATACAAACTGCAGTACAAACTGCAGTACTTATATCTATAAATAAAGATGTACAAAAAGAGCTACAAACAGCATTAAAAGATCATGTAGTAGCTACGGAAGCAGTACTAGCAGCAGCCAAAGAAGCATCTGTTGCTATATTAGCACCAGGAGCTCCTATTGCTAATTATCTTGTATTAGCAGCTATAAAAGAAGCACTAACAAATATAGATGATTTAGTAAGATCACATATTGCTATTGATCTAGTAATAACTTTAGCAACAAATACTGTTAGTAGATCATTACCAAATAATGCTGCTACTGATATAAATACACAATTATTAAAAATTGATGCTATAAGAGCAGCAATACAAGCAATGGAAGCAGTATTATTAGAGGTAAAAGAAACTAAAGAAGATTTTAATGAAGCAGTTATTAACGTAATTAAAGAATATTTAGTAAACCATATAATTAATACTCCAGATGCTAATGCTATTTCAATACATAATACATTAAATATTGATCAAATACAAATAGATGTTCAAACAGCTATAGCGGGTATTAACACTGGTCCAGAATTTGATGCAGCATTAAATAAAGCTCAAGAACTTATAAGAGCAGTACAAGCAGCAATAAATATTAATGGTTCGACAGAATTAGAAAATTATATAAAAAATGCAATTAATACTTCACAAAGACATATACAACAAGCATTTCTTAATGCTTATGATGCAGCTAATAATATAATACAGGTCAAAATAGAAACATATAATGCATATCAATTAGTACCACTACCACCACCACCATTAACAGCAAATAATAAAATAAAAGCTTATACTGTAGTCCAAGCAGCTCTACGAGCTAGTGTTCATGCGATAATTCATATATATTTATCAAAAAACCAAAATATTGCACCAGTAATTCATACGGCAATACAAACTGCAGTACTTACATCTTTAAATATAAATTATCAAAAAGATCTACAAAAAACATTAAAAGATCATGTAGTAGCTATTGAAGCAGTACTAACAGCATCACAAATAACAGCTAATGCTATAAATATATATCATCCAAATATAGATAATAGTTTAGTATTATCAGCTGTAAAAGAAGCACTAACATTACCACTAATTATACCAAACATATTTACACAAGATTACAATAAATTAATAAAATCATATAAATTAATTAATATACCACAGCAATATTTAAATTATAATATATTATATCAATATAATAATAGTTCCGTACCATCTTTAGATAATAATTTAGCAAGATTTATAGAAACCAATACTAAACCAACAGGTCCGCTAATTAATTATAAATTACCAAATGGTAATAGAAATTACACTATTGACTTTTTTAATTTATTGCATACATTTAATGAATATGCAATAAATAATTATAATCCACAAGTAATTGATAAAGAGGGTATATTTATTTTATATCAAAATATTCAACAAATTTATAAATATAATTATATTATTTACATATTTGAAAAACAAAAAAACATAATATCAGAATTAATAAACCATGATGTTAATATTCAACCATTAAAAAAACATATTGATGATTTATTTGATAGTAATCTTCAAGAATTAGAAAAATCTATTATTCTAATAAAAGAAAAATTAAAACAAATAGTAAAAATTGCAAATAAATATATTATTATTTATAATAAAAGAAATGGTTTTCTAAAATACAAAAAAGACTTAGATAATACAATTAAAAAATATATAGGTATATATCCACAAATACAAATACCAGTAATTACTGAATCTACTGATTTTACAACAATACAGGAAGAATATGCTGTAATTGTGAGATGTAATAATTATTCAAAATATATTAAACATAAATATAATTTTTTCCATAATTTAGTATTATATTTTCAAGATATAGGATTTTATGACAATATAGGAGCAAATCTTAATTTATTAAATCGTATTCCAAAACTAATAAATTATAATATTAATATAAATAATCATACAATAAATAATAATGAAATAAAAGATAAAGCTTACAAATTATATTTTTACAATCCTATATATTTGAAATTAGAAAAACAAAAAATTCTAAAACTAATTAATCCTTTATTAAATAACACAAATATAGAAATTACATATAATGATAATCAATATAGTGAAGAAATTAAAAAAAAAATTATAGATGATATAAAAAATGATATATTAAATAAAATATTAAATGAAAAATTTAATGAGTATTTAAAAAATGTAATAAATCAATTTTTTATAAATAATTTGACACCAATTACAAACCAAATAGTAATACGAAAAAATATTATACCCCTTGATATTAATAGTATTATATTACAAAGATTAGGTTTTTCAAGAGTTTTAATTCCTAATTATGAATTTACAAATAATAAATTTATATATATATCAAAAAATAAATTTCTAAAATTCCTATTATACTTTGATACAAATTACTTTAAACCTACTATTTTGAGTTCATTTAATACATTAAAATATTATGAAGATAATAATTTTATTAAAGAATTATTAAAAATTAATAAATCTCTTTTATTAAAAACGGATATCAAAGGTTGGACACCAATATATTATGCTATTGATGGTAATAATTATGAAGTAATAAAATTAATATTAGAAGAAAAAAATATAAATACATTAACACATTATGACCATAAACAAATTTCACCTTTAGTATTATGTATTAATAAACAATTAAACCATTTGAATTATTTATTAAGTGTAAATAATAAAAATGAAATACATTATTTAAATAATTATCAAGAGATGTTAAGGAATGAATTAAAAAGCAATAATATATTAATACCTTTAAATATTAATGCTGTATTTGTCATTGCATTATTTATGCTAAATCACATATGGTCTGGTAATGAAGGATTAAATTTACAAGACTTAAATAATACAAATAATAGAAAAAAACAAATATATGAACAATATAATAAATATATAAAAAGTTTTAATAATGATAATACTTTTAATTATTCAGATAATGATATTGAAAATAATCTAGAAGATACTCAAATAAATTATGTAAATAATCCTAATGATAATAAAGTAATCAATGATCCTAATATTATAATAAATAAATATTATAATAAAGCTAATCAATTAGAAAGTCAAGATATGGGATTATACGGAACATATTGGAATAAATATATAAATAAAATAAATAATGATATTTTAGAACACATAATAAATTCTAAAGAATTAAAAAATGAATTGACAAATTTAAAAAATAATGAAAAAACAGATATAAAATTTAATAAACCTTTATATAAAAATGACAATTTAAAAATAGATAATTTTAAATTAATAAAAAGTAAGTTAGAAAAATATTTAAAATTTATAAATATTAGATTTAATAATAATAAAAAGAATACTTTCAATATATTTTTAAATAAAATATATGTTCATATATTAGCTAATATTATTGGTGTTGATCTTTATTTAAAAATGGAACAATTAATAATAAATCATTATATTAATAATAATATTCAATCTGTAACTAACTCAATATTAAAAGATCTAAGAAATTTATTAATAAATAATAATTTGGACAATACAAATATTAATTTTGCATATATAGAATCAAATAATCCAGAAATAATTTTAAAGGATAAAATTATAGAAAAATTAAATTTATTAAATTCAGTTAATAATGAAGAACTTATACAAAAATTTAAAACTGAAGTATATCCTAATTATAACTCTTTATATAAAATAACATATAAATATTTACAAATGTTTATTTTAAATTATAACAAATTTATTTATAATCAATATCATGGATTGGAAATATTATTATTATTATTAAATAAAATATCTTCATAAATTTCTAATGTATACGAATGTTCCATAGAACCAAAATTAAATAACTCGCCGGTTGGATCATAAAAAGTCACCTCAAAATCAGACAAAGTATTTATAGGTTCTTTAAAATATTCTCCTAATTGTACAAATTGATTGAACATGATAGAACCAGGGTCTCCTGCCAATAAGAGTTTTGCAAATACACCATCAATATTACCTGTTGTATACGAAGATTCCTTAAATATAGGCGAACACATCAAGATATAATTATCACCACTTAAATTGATAGTATTTGTAATATTTCTATCTAATATATCATTCTCATATGGCGTGTCATTCGTTATTATAGTATTAAAATTAGTTATTGAAGACGGTTTTCCGATGTCTTTAAAACCTAATATATTACCTAATGTGTATGGTCTATCAAACAATAAACGAAATTTTAAAGGATATGTGATCAATACATTTGACCCTCCGTTTGTTATATCATTCTGAGCTGTACTTGCAGTATATCTTGGTAATTTTACTTCATAAGTATTTCTATCTAATATTCTTTCAATATTAAATGTAGAGTTTAATGTTGTATCTGGTACATTATTTGTAGATGTTGCATTTGATATGGTTATTTGATCATTTGTATTTAAATTATGATTAGGATGATATATCCTTAATCTATTGAACCCATCATCAAAACTATGGTTTGACAATGATAATGGTTTGCTAATTGTTAATCTTTGAAGCAATTTCATAGTGAATAAATCATTTTGTGAATTTATATCAATAACTGGTAAATTATATGTATAATATAACATTTCACTGTTATTAATATTTAAATTATATATATTAGTGATTGATCTTATAACATTACTAATTTGTTTAACTAATTCGGCAATTAATGTATTTAATGTATAATTACCAGGAGTGATTTCAATATAATAAAAATCATCACCGTCTTCTAAAATTTGCCAATATAACATATTATTTTTTTTATTTAATGGATAATTTTTAATAACTCTTTCGGTATTTGGGAACTCTGAGCTTATCAATCTTATTCTATTAACATTGTAAAAAGTTTTTTTCAAATTTATTTTGTAATAATTATTATCAGGATAACCTTCTATGAAATCTAACACTTGAGAAACCCATATATTACTACCACCTAATGAAGCAGTAATAATTGCGCTATCTGTTACTTGTATTTCATAATAATCAGAATTTATTATATTATAAATAATATGATATCCATTTATTTGCAAAGCTGTCCTTGGATAATTTGCATTAATTTGATTTATTGCTATTCCTGCTAATTGTATAAAATTTATGTATATAGATGATAAAGAGTATTCGTAATCCTGAGAAACTTTTGTTGAAATTTTAATATAATAATAATCATTACTAGGGTTTTCCGTTTTATTTCTAATAAAGTATATATTATGTTGGGTATTTAACTCATTGACCTGTATATTTAATAATGTTCGTTTATCATTTAAATTTCCTATTATATTAGATAATTTTATGGTGATTGAATTATTATTATTCAAATTATTATTTAAATTATGATTTTTATGATTTATTCTAATATATTCATTGTCTTTTATAAAAGACAATCCATTTATTATACTAATAACATTCTGTTGTACACCTTGAAGTATAATTTTATCTTCTTTTTGAAGTCCATGATTTGAATGATATATTTTGATTATATTACTATTGTCTGTAAAAAACAATGGATTATTTGTTAAATATGTAATTTTATTACTTATAATGTTTTTAGATTCTATATTTCTATATCTACTATCAATATTTATTCTTGTAATATTTTTATTAAAATTTAAATTAAAATTTAAATTATTTTTATTTATATTTTCTACCTTGTTCGAATTTCCTTGATTTTTATTTTTACTCATGTAATATTTTGTATTTAAAATATTACTATCTTCTTGTAATTCTTGAATATTCATTATAATATTTTATAAAAAAATATATTTAAATAAATTTTTTTTATTATTATATTATATAATATATATATAATGTCTGATCTTAAATTACAAAATAATGCGGTTGATGTAAATTCAGTTGAATATTTTGATCAAAATAATGTTTCACTTGAAGGTGGAAAACGTAGAAAACATAAAAAACAATCAAAACCTATGATTGATGAAGCATTAGAAGGTGGAAAACGCAAGAAGAATGCTTCCAAAAAATCTTCCAAAAAGGCTTCCAAATCTCATATTGAAGCATTAGAAGGTGGAAAACGCAAGAAGAATGCTTCCAAAAAATCTTCCAAAAAGGCTTCCAAATCTCATATTGAAGCATTAGAAGGTGGAAAACGCAAGAAGAAGGCTTCCAAAAAAGCTTCCAAAAAAGCTTCCAAAAAAGCTTCCAAAAAAGCTTCCAAAAAGGCTTCCAAATCTCATATTGAAGCATTAGAAGGTGGAAAACGCAAGACTTCTAGAAAAGGCTCAAAGAAAGGTTCTAAAAAAGCTTCCAAAAAGGCTTCCAAGTCTCATATTGAAGCATTAGAAGGTGGAAAACGCAAGACTTCCAGAAAAGGCTCCAAAAAGGCTTCCAAAAAATCTTCCAAAAAGGCTTCCAAATCTCATATTGAAGCATTAGAAGGTGGAAAACGCAAGACTTCCAGAAAAGGCTCCAAAAAAGCTTCCAAAAAGGCTTCCAAATCTGATTTAGAAGGTGGAAAACGCAAGACTTCTAAAAAAGGCTCAAAAAAGGCTTCCAAAAAGTCAAGCAAGAAAGCTTCTAAATCTATGGTAGGTGGAAAACGCAAGACTTCTAGAAAAGGCTCAAAAAAGGCTTCCAAAAAGTCAAGCAAGAAAGCCTCTAAATCTATGGTAGGTGGAAAACGCAAGACTTCTAAAAAAAGCTCCAAAAAGACTTCCAAAAAGGCTTCCAAAAAGTCAAGCAAGAAAGCTTCTAAATCTATGGTAGGTGGAAAACGCAAGACTTCTAAAAAAAGCTCAAAAAAGGCTTCCAAAAAGTCAAGCAAAAAGTCAAGCAAAAAAGGTTCCAAATATATGGTAAATCGAAGTGGGAAACATAACAAATGATAAAATTTAAATTTTATAATTATTCATATATAAATTATATATGAATAATTATTATAACAATATATAAATAAAAAAATTGAAATAATTTAAAATAATAATAATAAGAACTAATATTAATAACAAAATGTCTAAAACAAAAACAGTTGAAGAAAAATATCAAAAATTAACTCAAATTGAGCATATTTTAAAAAGACCGGATACATATATTGGAGATACCAAACTTCAAAAAGAAAAGCAGTATGTATATGAAAATGATAAAATTATTAAAAAAGAAATTGTTTATCCACCTGGTTTAATGAAGATATTTGACGAAATTTTAGTTAATGCTAGAGATCATTATGTTAACGACCCTTCATGTGATACTATCAAAGTGACGATAGATGTATCTAATAATGAAATTTCTGTTATGAATAATGGCAAGGGCATTGATGTTGAAATGCATCAAGAACATAAGGTATATATACCAGAGCTTATATTCGGACATTTACTCACATCGACAAATTATGATGATACCGAGAAGAGAACAACCGGAGGTAGAAATGGTTATGGTGCTAAACTCACTAATATATTTTCGACATTCTTCAGCGTTGAAACTGTAGATGGTAATAGAAAAAGAAAGTATTATCAAGAATTTAAAAACAATATGGGAGAGAAAAGCGAACCAGTTATCACCGAATTAAAAGCTCGTCCAACAACCTTGACAAAAATTGTTTTTAGACCCGATCTTGAAAAATTTGGTCTTGAAACCCTTACACCTGATATTGTTTCATTGCTATCTAGGCGTGTGTATGATATCGCTGGTGTGCATCCAAAAATTAAAGTATATTATAACGATAAAAAAATAGAATCAAACACTTTTAAAAAATATATAAGTTTATATGATTTTGGAGAACTAAAAATCGAACGTTTAGATGTTAGTTATGATGAATCAACGGTTAAAGAAGATGATGATAATGTATCAATATCTTCTAAATCTTCTAATAAAGAGAAAAAAGATGATTTCATATACGAAGAGGTTAATGATAGATGGAAAGTAGCGGTCATGTATCATCCTACATATGGACACGAAGCTGTTTCATTTGTAAATGGTATTTATACATATAATGGTGGTAATCATGTGGATTATGTTTTAAATAATATTATAGATAGGTTAAAAACAATAATTACAAAAAAACACAAAGATATTACTTTCAAACCGCAAATGGTTAAAGATAACTTAATCATTTTTATTGATTCTGTTATAGAAAACCCTTCATTCACAAGCCAAACAAAAGAGACGTTAAAGACCAAAGCGTCTGATTTTGGTTCAAAATGCGATTTATCAGATAAATTTATTAAAAAGTTATCAGTAACCGGTATTTTTGATCAAGTTTTGATGATGGCGAAGATTAAAGAGCAAGCTATTCTTAAAAAAACGGATGGCAAGAAAATAACAAAACTCTTAGGCTATCCTAAATTAGAGGAATGTAGTTTGGCTGGTACAAAGCGATCAAATGAATGTTTCTTAATTTTGACTGAAGGAGACAGTGCCAAGAGCATGGTCATGTCAGCTCGTAATATAATTGGATCAGAGAAATATGGTATTTTCCCATTGCGTGGAAAATTGCTAAATGTTAGAGAGGCTAATCCTAAACAACTATTAGAAAATGAAGAAATTACAGCTATTAAAAAGATATTAGGATTGCAACATGGCAAGGAATATAAAGACACTAGTGATTTAAGATACGGAGGTATCATTTTGTTAACAGATCAAGATTCAGATGCGTTTCATATCAGAGGATTACTCATTAATGCTATACATTATATGTGTCCAACACTAATTAATTTAAATACGTTCATTACTTGTTTGAATACTCCTATTGTAAAAGCAACAAATCAGAAAACAAAAAACACTATTCCATTTTACAATTTAATAGAATATGAAGAATGGAAAAAAACAAATAATACAAAAGACTATAATATAAAATATTACAAAGGGTTAGGCTCTTCAAATAAATCCGAAGCATGTGAATATTTTGAGAACATTGAAGACAAGCTAGTATATTATACAACAACAGATGAAGATTACCCGACTGTTGTTAATAAGCAGTACAATGACCCTGTGTTGGAAGCTATTACATTAGCATTTCAGAAAAACAGAGCGGATTGTAGAAAGAAGTGGTTATTGAATTACGACCCTAATAATATATTAATTAATAAAGACAATAAAGTTTCAATCCCGCATTTTATTCATAATGAGTTGATCCAATTTTCAAACTATGATAACATCCGTTCTATTCCGAGTATTTGCGACGGATTTAAGCCAGTCCAAAGAAAAATCTTATATGGATGTATTAAGAAGAAACTTTTTAATCTCAAAGATGAATTGAAAGTATCCCAATTATCCGGTTATATTTCAAGTTTGACTAGCTATCATCATGGTGAAACATCAATGATGATGTCAATTATTAATATGGCACAAAATTTTATCGGATCAAATAATATTAACCTTTTGTATCCTTCCGGTCAATTTGGCAGTAGGGTAATGCTAGGAGCTGACCATGCATCACCAAGGTATATTTTTACATATCTTAATAAAGTAACTAGATCCATTTTTAGGGAGGAAGATGATATAATATTAAAATATTTAAATGACGATGGAGCTCAAATTGAACCTGAGAATTATTATGGTATTATTCCAATGGTGTTGTGTAATGGCTGTACCGGGATTGGTTCCGGATTTTCTACTGAAATTGCATGCTACAATCCTATGGAAATAGTTGATAATCTTAAATATATGATGGAAGGTGAGCACGAACCAAACGAGCCTAAAAAATTAAAACCATGGTATAATAAATTTAAAGGTAAAATCACTGATAACGAATTTTATGGGGTATATGAAGTTATAGGAGATAATAAAGTCAAAGTAACCGAGCTTCCTGTTGGAATGTCTATTCAAAAATACAAAGAAATATTAGAGAAATTATTAGAAAAAAGTGATTTTGTAACTAACTATTTTAATAGTAGTTCGGATGAAGACATTGATTTTCTAATTACATTAAAAAATAGTGTTAAATCAGAAGACCTGTATAAAAAACTACATTTAATTACTAAATATAGTGTTAATAATCATCACTTGTTTAATAGTAAGGGTATGATTAATAAATACACTATTGAAGATATATTTAAGGAATTTTATCATATTCGCATTCAAAAATACCAAGAACGTAAAGACGAAATGCTACGGCGTTTAGAACATGAATTAAAAGTACTAAAATATAAAGTACTATTCATTCAAAATATTTTAGATAATATCATTATCATTCATCGCAAACGTAAAGAAGAGATTATTAATAAATTAGTTGAACTAGAAATTCCTGAGCTTTCTGCAGATGTTGATGGAACACCAAGCTATGATTATTTAACCAACATGTCACTGTTTTCATTGACACAAGATAAGATTGAAGAATTTGATAACAAATATAAAAATAAACAAGATGAGATTGAAACTATTAAAAATACAACAGTATTCCAGTTATGGACAAAAGAATTAGATGAGTTCTCAATTGAATATAATAAAATGCTTAAAATTTTAGAAGAAGATAAACAAGCTAACAAGAAAACGGTAGTTGTTAATAAACAAGCAAAAAAAACTACTGTAAAAATTATTAAAAAATAATTTTTAATTTACAATAAAAATCATTAAAAAATTATTTACAATAAAAATTACAAAAAAATAATTTTTAATTTATAAAAAATATTTAATAAAAATTATAATAATTATTAAATATCAATACATCTATATTTACAAAAAAATTTATGAATATAAAATAATTCAGCAAATAAATGTAAAAACACACCTATAACAAAAAATCCCAAATACTTATTTGCGAAACAATTTAATATATAATAACCTACAATAATAAATAAAAATCCTTCTAAAATAGAATCAAATAAAAGATATTTTATATCTGATATTTTATTAGAGTTATTACAATTATTACAAGCATAACCATTATTACAATAATAATCGTGTATTCCAAAATAATAACTTAAAAAATGTTTTAAAAATCCAAATATAAATAAAAAATAATATAGATTTAGTTTTAGATTTCCTAATATTATATATAAAAACAAACAGTATAAACCAACAAACAAAGCTTCAAAAATAATTATCATCTATAATTATTATATATATTATTATTTATTTATTTCTAAACATTATTATATATAAACAAGATATTTACTATATCTTGTTCCTATCCAAGATTGCGAGCAAATTCTTGAATTAATTATTTTATCCATTTACTTCCCGGAATTGATCTCCATAATTGGTCATGATTAAAAGTATCATGAAAAAGAAATTGTCCTACACCATTTAAAATATTAAGTTTTTTTGAAATTTCTGTTAGATTGGTACCAGAAGAATGTAATCCTCGTAAAATTGATTCAATACATGTACGAAAATTACTTAGTAAATTTGAAATATCAACTTTGGTAACACAAATATTTGTTAAAGCTTGCAATATATTGAAACCACCTTCTAAATAATTTTCATAATGTTTTTTCTTATCTAATTCATTAGTTCTACCTCCTTCTTGATTTATAATTCTATTTATATCTTTTGGTTCTAAACCTTCAATTAATAATTTAAAAAAAGCTCCAAATATAAATACTCTAAAATCTTGAATATATGTTAATATATTTGAAATATCTAATTTTATATTTTTTAGTATATTGTTTATTATATTATTGTCGTCAATTTGTAGTATTTTTTGTAGTAATTCTTGTGTAAATTGTTTATTTATTTCATTTTTTATATGATTTTTATCTATTTCGTTAAATATTAGAATTAATAATTGTTCTTTTATTTCTTTATCTCTATCACCACCTTCTAAATCTTCTAAATCTTTTAAATATTTTTTATATACTATTAATTCTGTAATTTTCTTATCTAATCTTTGTTTAATTTGAGAAGACAATTCATAATCTATTATATTACCACCATTTTGATTTTGTGATAATACATAACAATTATATAATCTTACTATATTTTTTTTTAATTTATTGATATTTGTATTATTACCACCTTTTTGTGTTTTCTTAGACCGAGAAAACCAAGAAGGCATAGAAGGCATAGACATTGAAGAAAAAAAACCTTTTTTTGGTGCTGTTGCTGTTGCTGTTGCTGTTGCTGTTGTTGTTGCTGTTGCTGTTGCTGTTGTTGTTGCTGTTGCTGTTGCTGTTGCTGTTTGTTGTGGTGGTAGTGCTCGTGGTGCTGTTTGTTGTGGTGGTGATGGTAGTGCTCGTGGTGCTGTTTGTTGTGGTGGTGCTGTTTGTTTTCTAAATATTTTTTCTAATTTTGCATTATCTATACTAGATAATACAGTTTTTATACAATATATAACAGCTTTTTTTAATTCCTCTTCTAGACTATCAACTCCTCCATTTTGCAACATATTATTATGTTCAAATCTTTCTATATTACTTATATCATTGTTATGTAATGAATTGTTTTTCATCATTATATTATATATTTATATTAAAAATAAACTATTTAAAAATATAAATAATAATTGTTATTAATATGGTTGTTAATGAAAAAGGCGCATGTTCGTTAGCTACATCAAATAATGCCTGTGTTGATTTATTTTTTAAAATGACCCAAGATGTTCATCAAAACCCAAATTTTGTTGAATGGATTGAAAAATCTTGGGAAGAATCTCCATTAGATACAATGAAAATTATTTTCCAAAGTAGAGATTGCAGAGGAGGAAAAGGTACAAAAAAAACGTTTATTAATGCAATGAAGCATTTATCATGTAAACATCCAGAATGGGTAAAAGAAAACATGACTATTATTCCAATATTTGGTCGTTATAAAGATTGGATTGAATTAATTAATAATAAAACGATGCAACAAATAATTAATCTAATTTGTAATCAATTAAAAGAAGATATTATTAATATGAATGAAGGAGAACCAATTTCATTACTAGCAAAATGGGTTCCATCTGAAAAAAAAAAATTAAATAAAAATAATAATATTACTAAATTAATTGCTAAACAATTATACGAAGAAGATGAAAAAGAACCTTATAAAAGATTTAGAAAAGAATATCTTACACCATTAAGATATTATTTAAAAATTGTTGAAAACTATATGTGTTCAAACAGATGGGAAGAAATTAATTTTTCTATTGTTCCTAGTTGTGCAATGAATAGATTAAAAAAAGCTTTTCAAAAACACACTCCCGAAAAATTTGCAGACTGGTTAAATGCTGTTAAAGAAGGAAAATCAAAAATAAATGCTGGACAATTACAACCTCACGAATTAGCTAAACATTATATTAATGGAGGTGAATACGACGAAGTGGTTGAATTACAATGGCAACAAATTGTAGAAAACACATCTAATCTTGGTAATTTTGAAGATTCAATTGTTTTATCCGATGTTAGTGGTAGCATGGATGGTATTCCAATGGAAGTTTCAATTGCTTTAGGAATTTTAATTTCGTCTCTTACAGCCGAACCGTTTAGAAATATGGTTATTTCTTTTGATACAAATCCTACTATGCATATTATTCCAGATACATGTACAACATTGCAACAAAAAGTTGAATCAATGAAAGAAGTACCATGGGGAGGTACAACAGATTTATATAAAGTATTTGAACTAATTTTATATAGAGCTAAACAATATGGTTTAAGTCCTGAACAAATGCCAAAACGCCTATATATTTTAAGTGATATGCAGTTTGATTCAGCTATTGAGCATGATACTAAAACAGTATTTGAAAGTATAGAATATATGTATTCAGAAACAATATATACAAGACCTGATATTATTTTTTGGAACCTTAGATCAGATACAACTATTGATTTCCCTGTATCTAATACTCAAAAAGGCGTTGCAACTATATCGGGTTTTAGTCCAAGTATTCTAAAAAATATTTTAAATGGCGATGAAGTTACACCATATACTATTATGCGCAACGTAATCGATGATATGAGATATTCAATCATTAAAAAACCGCCAATACAACAAAAAACATTTAAAGATATATATTATATGAATAATATATTATAAACTTTAATTTAAATTTAGCAATCTGTCATAGATTGCAATACAGCAAATATTAAAAGTCTTTCATTTAAATTTAGCAATCTGTCATAGATTGCAATACAGCAAATATTTATAGTTTAAATTTAGCAATCTGTCATAGATTGCAATACAGCAAATATTAAAAGTCTTTCATTTAAATTAAGCAATCTGTTATAGATTGCAATACAACAAATATTTAAAATTTATAGTTTAATTTAAATTTAGCAATATGTCATAGATTGCAATACAGCAAATATTTAAAATTATAGTTTAATTTAAATTTAGCAATCTGTCATAGATTGCAATACAGCAAATATTTAAAA
>Ga0114968_10001524_pt1 | contig 17774 bp, 19 predicted proteins | sample M_130807_EF_Meta_FD_87020 | JGI IMG/M metagenome (GOLD analysis project Ga0114968, IMG submission 87020) | Freshwater microbial communities from Lake Montjoie, Canada to study carbon cycling - M_130807_EF_MetaG | ecosystem: Environmental > Aquatic > Freshwater > Lake | place: Lake Montjoie...
TGGCCCAGAATTTTGGACAGAAAGTCGCGGCTGCGCGGGTTTTGCGGGTTGGAGAAAAATGCATCGGGCGTGTTTTGCTCGACGATTTGGCCCTCGTCCATAAAGATCACGCGGTCGGCCACGGCTTTGGCAAAACCCATCTCATGGGTGACGCACACCATGGTGATGCCCTGGCCGGCCAGTTCGATCATGACGTCGAGCACTTCCTTGATCATCTCCGGATCGAGCGCCGAGGTGGGCTCATCGAACAGCATGATTTTGGGTGTCAGGCACAGGGCGCGGGCAATGGCTACGCGCTGCTGCTGACCGCCGCTGAGTTGCAGCGGGTATTTGTGCGCCTGCTCGGCAATGCGCACGCGCTGCAACTGCTCCATGGCGCGTGCGTCGGCTTCTTTCTTGGGCAATTTGCCGACCCACATCGGCGAGAGGGTCAGGTTTTCCAGCACCGTCAGGTGGGGGAAGAGGTTGAACTGTTGGAACACCATGCCCACTTTTTTACGCACGTCGTCAATGACTTTGATGTCGTCGCCAATCTCCACGCCATCCACGCGCAGCACGCCTTGCTGGTGTTCTTCGAGGCGGTTGATGCAGCGGATCAGGGTGGACTTGCCCGAGCCGGAGGGTCCGCAGATCACGATGCGTTCGCCGGTCTGGATGCTCAGGTCGATATCGCGCAGCACGTGGAAGCTGTTGCCGTACCACTTGTTGACTTTCTCGAACGCGATGATGGGTGATGGCATGGAATGGTTCCTCAGCGCTGACGGCTTTTATTGACCTGGGACTCGATCCACTGGCTGTAGCGCGACATGGAATAGCAAAACACAAAATAGATGAATGCGATGAACAGGTAGCCTTCAATGCGGAAGGCCCGCCAGTCGGCGTCCGAGTTCATGGCCATGCCCATGGCGCCGGTGAGCTCGTACAGGCTGACGATGGCCACCAGCGAGGTGTCTTTGAAGGTGGAGATGAAGTTGTTCATCAAGCCCGGAACCACCATGGCGAGCGCCTGCGGCAGCACAATTTTGCGCTGCGTTTGCCAGTACGAGAGCCCCAGCGTAGCCGCTGCTTCGATTTGCCCTTTGGGTATGGCTTGCAAGCCGCCGCGAATCACCTCGGCCATATAAGCGGCGGCAAACAGCGTGATACCGGCGAGCACCCGCACCAGCACGTCGATATTGAAGCCCTCGGGCATCAATAGTGGAAACATGAACGAGGCCATGAACAGCACCGAGATCAGCGGCACGCCGCGTATCAGCTCAACGTAAACGGTGCACAGGCTGCGGATCGCCGGCATGCCTGAACGTCGGCCCAACGCAACCAGCATCGCAATCGGGAAAGCCATCACCATGGACAAAGAGGCCAGCAAAATCGTCAGCGGCAGACCGCTCCATAGATCGGTTTCCACATAACGCAGACCCCCGATGCCGCCGCGCATCAGCGCGAAATACACCACCAGTACAACAACCCAAAGGGCCGGTAACCAGGGTTTCCAAAAAGCACGGGTGCAGCTGGCCAGTATCAGGCCCAGCAGCATGGTCGTGCATACCAGTGCACGCCAATGTTCCTCCTGCGGGTAGCGACCAAAAAGCATGAACCGGAATTTTTCTACCACGACGGCCCAGCATGCGCCGTGCGCCGCGTGGCAGGCCTCGGGGCCACCATTGAGGACCGCATCCGCAATGGCCCAGTTGAACAATTTGGGCGCCAGCGCCAGAAAAAGCAGGCCGATTACCACCGTGCCCAGGCTGGTTTTCCAGTCGTGGAACAAGTTGGCTTGGCACCAACCGATCCAGCCACTGGCAGCAGTGGGCGCGGGGCGCGGGGCGATAGGGGCGTAGGTCGACATCGGCGTGGGGCTGCTAGCGTTCTTTGATTTCGGACAGGGCGTTGTACCAATTCATCAAGATGGATGTGAGCAGGGACGTGCTCAGGTACACCACCATGATCAGCGCAATGCATTCCACCGCCCGGCCGGTTTGGTTGATCGCCGTGTTGGCAATCGAGACCACATCCGGGTAGCCAATGGCCACCGCCAGCGAAGAGTTCTTGGTCAGGTTGAGATACTGGTTGGTGATGGGCGGAATGATGACCCGCAGTGCCTGGGGCAGCATGACCAAGCGCATGCTCTGGCCTTGCGAAAGTCCCAGCGCGCTGGCAGCCTCGGCCTGCCCTTGCGGCACGGCTTGGATACCGCCGCGCACCACCTCGGCCACAAAAGCCGCTGTGTACATGGTCAGGCCGATCAAGAGCGCCAGAAACTCGGGCGTGAGCGAGCCGCCGTTTTCAATGGCGAAGTCACCCCGGATCGGTATGTTCATCTCCGTCGGCGCGCCACCCAGCACCCAGCCCACAATGCCACAGGCCAGGAAAATTGCCAGCGGTACCCAGAACAGGCTGCGCGGTACACCCGTGGCGGCGAATTGTCGCCACGCGTGTTGGCGCCGTGCCAGAGCCGCACCGATACCCAGCAGCAGTCCGCAGGCAGCCCAGACATGCCCGTTGGCCCACACGGGAATCGGAAAATTCAGGCCACCCTTGCTCAGGAAGAAGGGGCCGACTTCCAAGGCCTCCGCCATGGCAGGCAAAAATTCGGTGAACACCAGGTACCACATCAGCAGTTGCAGCAAGACGGGGATGTTGCGGAAGGCTTCGACGTACACCCGGCAGAGCCCGCGTACCAGCGCGTTGCGCGAAAAGCGCCCCACGCCAATCAAGGTGCCCAGCACCGTGGTCAGCACAATACCCAGAACCGCAACGCGCAGCGTGTTGGTCACGCCGACCAGATACGCCTGTAAATACGATTCGCCCGGATCAAAAGTAAAAAGACTCTCGCCGATATCAAAGCCGGCAGTTCCCAGCAGAAAACCAAATCCGCTTTGCATGCCGCGCTGGCGCATATTGGTGGCGGTGTTGTGCGCCAGGAACACGACCAGCAGCGCGATCACGACAACCGCCAGCACCTGGTACACCAAGGCGCGAAAGGCCTGGCTGCGCCAAGACCAGCGCTTGCTGGACGGATGCTTAGGTGGTGTGGACATGGGCGGTGGGGGTGTCAATCAAATATGGCGCCTCGGCATAGCGATAAGGGCAGCGCAACTGCGTTGCACTGCCCTTATGCCCAGGCTAGAGGATCAACAATTAACGAATCGGCGGCGCGTACTGAATGCCGTCGTTGTTCCACAAATTATTCAAGCCGCGTGGCAATTGCAGTGCCGATTTCATGCCGACATTGCGCTCAAAAATTTCGCCGTAGTTGCCCGTGGCCTTGACGGCATGCAACATCCACTCCCGATCGAGGCCGAGCAATTTGCCCGTGTCTTCGGTTGAGCCCAAAATGCGGCCCACCACTGGGTCTTTGCTGCTGGATTTGAGTTCGTCCACATTGGCTTGGGTGATACCGTTTTCTTCTGCTTCGAGTAAACCGTAGATCGTCCACTTCACGATAGCAGCCCATTCATCATCGCCACGGCGAACCAGGGGTCCGAGGGGTTCTTTGGAGATCAGCTCGGGAAGAATCAAATGCTCTTCAGGCTTGGGGGCCACCTTGTTGCGAACCGCAGCGAGTCCGGAAGCATCGGTGGTGTACGCCAGGCAGCGGCCGGAAAAGTAGGCGCCTTCAACCGCATCCAGCTTTTCAAACACAACGGGTTTGATGGCCAGGTTATTGGCTCTGGAGTAGTCGGTCAGGTTTTTCTCGGTGGTGGTGCCGGACTGCACGCACACGGTTTGGCCTTTGAGTTGTTTGGCGCTGGTGATCTTGCTCTTGACGGGAACCATGAAGCCCTGGCCGTCGTAGTACACCACGGCAGTTTGGCTCAGGCCCAAAGACGCGTCACGCGTCAGCGTGAAGGTGGTGTTGCGCGAAAGCATATCGATTTCACCCGACTGCAAGGCGGTGAAACGCGCCTGGGCCGTCAGGGGAACGTACTTCACTTTCCCGGCGTCGCCTAGCGTTGCAGCCGCTACGGCGCGGCAAATGTCCACATCCAAACCGACCCACTTGCCGTTGGAATCGGCGGCGCTGAAGCCAGGCAGGCCGGTGTGCACACCGCAAATGATTTGTCCGCGGGCCTTGATGGCATCCAAGGTTTTGCCGGCCTGGGCAGGCATCGCAACAACAGCACCGAGCACCGCTGCGGCCACGGCTGCAAACTTCAGTTTTTGAAATGGCATATACGTATTCCTCTAAGATATTTTTGACGCAGCCAAACCAGCTGCACGGTTGAGAAAACCAGACGATGCCCGCACGACCCCACGGGTGGCGGTAAGCTCGGGCTGAACCATTGTAGCTATCCGGATCGCGGATTAACCCATCAGTCAATAGGCCTATCTATGCGTCGCCTTGTGCAAACTCGCCAAGCCGTTAATCCGATGTTGTCAGCGATAGACGCGGCGGACGCGGGCTTCGACGTGCCCCGCATGGACGCGGCGCTGCAGCGCATGCAAGGCGACATTGATCGGGGTGGTATCCCAGGCGTTGTGTTGTTGGTCGCCCGCCATGGCGGATTGGTGATGCACGAGGCACTGGGCTTGCAGGACCCGCAGTCGGGCACGCCCATGGCGCTGGATGCGATCTTTCGCATCTACTCCATGACCAAGCCCATCACCTCCTTGGCGGTGCTGCAGCTCGCTGAGCGCGGGCAGTTGATGCTGAGCGACCCTGTAAGTCAATATCTGCCGGCCTTCGCGCAGCTCCAGGTTGCGCACTTTGACGGCGACCGCATGGCGCTGCACCCCATGCGCCAACAACCCACGATCCACGACTTGCTGCGCCACACCGCCGGACTCACCTATGCCTTTCTGGACGACGGGCCCATGCAGCGCATGTACGTGAAGGCCCGTTTGCCCAGCGGTGCGCTCGATACCGAGGGCTTCATCCAGGCGCTGGCAGGCCTGCCCCTTGCATTTCAGCCGGGTAGCACGTGGGAGTACAGCCACGCCACCGATGTGTTGGGCGCCGTGATTGAGGCGGTCACGGGTCAGCGTCTGGGCGTATTTCTGCAAGAGTCCATTTGCGGCCCGTTGGGTATGGTGGATACGGGCTTTTGGACACCACCTGAAAAACAGCACCGGCTTGCCGAACCTGCGGCCGCCGAGGTTCCGCAATTGCCCATGCCGCTGTTGGACCCGCGCAAGCCCCCGCCCATGGACGGCGGTGGCTCGGGCCTGATGTCTACTGCCGGCGACTACGCGCGCTTTTTGCAATGCCTGTTGAACGGCGGCGAATGGGGCGGGCAGCGCATCGCCAGCCCGCACACGGTGCGCATGATGACGCACGACCATGTGGGCAGCATCCCGCAAAACATCAGCCAATTCGGCGGCCAAATGCTCACACCCGGCATCGGCTTCGGCCTGGGCTTCGCGGTGCGCATGGCCGAAGGCTTGGAAGACCTGCCGGGTTCGCCGGGCATGTACTCCTGGGGCGGCGTCTGCGGCACCACATTCTGGGTCGACCCGCAGCAGGAGCTGGTGGCGATTTGGATGAGCCAGGCCTCATTGCAGCGCGAGCACTACCGCCAGCTCTGGCGCAATCTGGTCTACGGTGCCATGGAGCGTTGAGCATTGAACGCCATGCCCTCCGATGTGACCCCCGATCCTGCTGTGCCGGGCGTACCTGCGTCCGCACCAGCAGGCGCTTCAGAGGCGGCCCAAGCGCCGGACGCTACCGGCCTGCCGCTGCCGGGCGAGGCCCTGGCGGATGATCCGGACGCGCCACCGCCCAGCCGGCCGTATGCGCTGGTGCTCTTCGGTGCCAGCGGTTTTGTCGGACGCCAGGCCGCGCAGTATCTGGCGCAACATGCGGATATGGCTGAACGCCCCTGGGCCATCGCCGGACGCAATTTGCAGAAGCTCGAAGCCGTGCGCGCGCAGTGCGCCGGGCAGCTGCCCGACATCGTGCTGGCCAATGCGGAGGACGCTGCCTCGCTGGAGGTGCTGGCGTCGTGCACCCCTGTGCTCCTGAGTACGGCCGGGCCATTTGCGCTGCTGGGCAGCGGCCTAGTGGCAGCCTGCGTACAGCAGCGCACCCACTATGTCGACATCACAGGTGAGACCCCCTGGGTGCGCGACCTGATCGCCCGCCACCATGTCCAGGCTGCGGACCATGGCACCCGCATCGTTCCCCTATGCGGCTTTGATTCCGTGCCCTCGGACCTGTCGGCCTGGCTGGCGCAAGAAACCTTGATGCAGCGCTACGGTGAGCCCGCTTACCGCGTGCGGGCGGCATTCCGCGTGCGCGGCGGATTTAACGGCGGCACGCTGGCGTCCATGTTCCATTTGTTTGACAGCGGGCAGGCGCGCATGCTGGCCGACCCGTTTTTGCTCAATCCGCCGGGCATGCGGCCGTTCAACGGGCCGCAGCACGCCGACCCCGGGTCGCCGCAATGGGATGCGCAGTTTGGCCACTGGCTGGCCCCGTTTTTCATGGCGCCGGTCAACTCGCGCGTGGTGCGGCGCAGCGCGGCCTTGTTGGGTTACAGCCCGGACTTTGCTTACCGCGAGTATTTGCAGGCGGGGACCGGCGTGGGTGGTGCCCTGGCGGCGGGCAGTCTGAGTTTTGCCGAGGCGCTCACCCAGTTTGCGCTGCATTGGGCGCCCCTGCGCCAGGTGATCCGCAGCTACGCACCGGCCCCTGGCACCGGTCCGTCCGAGCAGGCGATGGACAAGGGCGGCTTCCATTGCGATTGGCTGGCCCGCAGCGCCAGTGGCAAACTGGTACGCGGCCATATCGCCGACCAGGGCGATCCGGGTAATCGCGGTACCACCAAAATCGCCTGCGAGTCGGCCTTGGCTTTGGTGTGCAACGCCGCCGAGTTGCCGGGCGGCGGCAGCCTGGGCGGCGTTTTGACCCCGGCCAGTGCCTTTGGCGGCGTGTTGGTGCGGCGATTGCGCGCGGCTGGCATGCAAATCCGGGTGAACCCAGCCTGAGTCAGCGAAGCGCTTGTTACAGTCGCTTGGCCTGCGCCAAGAAGAGCCTGGCAACTTGAGGAATAACTGTGGATCTGATGACTTTCCCCGCCACTTTGCTGGACTTGATTCTGGTCTTCACGCTGCTGGAGTGGCTGGTTTTGGCGCTGCGGCGGCAGCGCACCGGTCGGGGCATGCCGGTGTTGGATCTCAGTTTGGGGCTGCTGCCCGGCTTCCTGCTGATGCTGGCCTTGCGTGCGGCAGCGCCGTTGCAGGTGCCGGCAGAAGCGCTGCTGTTTTGCGCTGCTGCCGGGCTCGCACACGGCAGCGATTTTTTGCGCCGCAACCGCCAGGCCGACCATGCGGCAAGCACCCAGCCCCTTGTGACGGGCTCCGTATGACATACCGGACTGGCCGGTGTTGCCCACCGCCGGCCATCGGAAGCTGGAGGCTGCGATGCTGAAAGTCGCCGTGCTCGGGGCTGAATGCACTGGTAAGTCCACCCTGGTTGCCGCCTTGGCGGAGCAGCTGCGCGCCCAGGGTGCGCGTGTGGCGGTGCTGGACGAGTACTTGCGCCAGTGGTGCGCCGACCGCGGCAGAACCCCACGGCGCGACGAACAGGCCGGCATCGTGCAGGACCAGCTTGCGCGGCTCCATGCGGTGCCCGCGTGTGACTACCTGGTCTGCGACACCACACCCCTCATCACCGCTGTCTACAGCGACGTGTTGTTTGGGGATACCAGCTTGTATGCACAGGCTGTTCACGTGCAGCGCGACTTCCATCTGAATTTGCTGGCGGATACAGACCTGCCCTGGCAGGCCGATGGCATACAGCGCGATGGCCTGGCCGTGCAGCATCAGGTGGACCAGTGTTTGCGCACGGTTTTGCTTGACTATGGGCTTGCGTATGCGCTGGTCACCGGCGCGGGCACCGCGCGGCTGGCGTCTGCGATGGATGCGCTGGTACGGCGCAAGAGCCTGGCAGCAGACGCGCTGACCGGGGTGCAGGCGTGTGCGGTGGCCGGGCGATGAGGGCGCTGCGCTGGTTCAGGAAGTGGGCGCTGCCCCTGTGGGCCCTCGCCGCCCAGTTTGCAGCGCCCGCCTTTGGCGCTGCGCCGGCCTTCCAGGACACGCTGGCACAACGCGTGCAGGTCTGTTTCGCCTGCCACGGCGAGCAGGGCCGCGCCGGGCCGGACGGCTACTACCCGCGTATCGCGGGCAAACCTGCGGGCTATCTGTACAACCAGCTGCGTTATTTTCAAACCGGCCAACGCCGGCACAACCTCATGGCCAGGCTGGTCGCCAATCTGAGCGACGCCTACCTGATGGAAATCGCCCAGTATTTTGCCGCGCTGGATGTGCCTTATGCGGCTCCGTCGCTGCCCAAGGCACCAGCCGCGTTGCTGGCGCGGGGCCGGCAGCTCGCGCTGGCGGGTGACCCTGCATTGGCCTTGCCCGCCTGCACGAGTTGCCACGGAAAGATGCTCACGGGTGCCTTACCGGCCACGCCCGGCTTGCTGGGTTTGCCCGGTGACTACCTGGGTGCGCAGCTCGGTGCCTGGCAAACGGGTGCACGGACTGCCCATGGGCCGGATTGCATGGCGCAAACAGCCCGCCGCCTGCGCCCGGGCGATGTCGCGGCGCTCAGCGCCTGGTTGTCTTCGCAAGTGATGCCAGCGCGTGCCACACCGGCTGTTGCCAGCACCCACCCGGACATTGCCTGCGGATCGCAGCAGCCGGTTGCGCTGTCTTCTGCCACACCGATAACCGCCCCCGAGCCGCCGGGCCGCTACCTGGCGGTTCTGGGTAATTGCCAAGCCTGCCATACCCGGGCCGGGGGCCAGCCCTTTGCAGGCGGGCGCGGCATCGCAACGCCGTTTGGCACGGTCTACAGCAGCAACCTGACGCCCGCGGCCAGCGGCTTGCGCGACTGGACAGCGGAAGACTTTTGGCGCGCCATGCACCAGGGGCAGTCGCGCGACGGGCATGTGCTCAACCCCGCATTTCCCTATGCCAACTTCCGCCGCATCAGCCGCGCCGACAGTGACGCGCTCTACCACTTCTTCATGGGCTTGCAGCCGGTGGAGGCCGCGGTACCGGCGCACACGTTGCGCTGGCCTTTGAATACCCAGCTGGCTTTGCGCGCCTGGCGCTGGCTGTACGCGCCCGCATCGGAGGCTGCGTTTGACCGCACGCAGCCCCCGGCGGGCCAGGGGGTAGGTGACGCGCAGTGGCAGCGCGGTGCCTATCTGGTCGAGGGCCTGGGGCATTGCAGCGCCTGCCACATGCCGCGCAACGCGCTGGGCGGCAGCACCGATATGTTCAGCCTGGCCGGTGGGTTTATGGCGGGGCAGTCCTGGTATGCGCCTTCGCTGCTAGACCCGGCCGAGGGCGGCGTGCAGGACAAGCCGGCTGCCGAGGTGGCGCAGTTGCTGCAATCGGGTCGCGCTGGCAACGCGCGCACATCGGGGCCTATGGCCGAGGTGGTGCGCCACAGCCTGCAGCACTGGAAGCCGCAGGATATGGATGCCATGGTTGCTTATCTGCAGCGCTTGCCCCGGCTTGCATCCAGCAGCCGGGAACCCGCGCCGGCCGCCCCACGTGCGGTCGCGTTGCGTGGCGCGGCCTTGTACGAACGCCATTGCGCCGATTGCCACGGCGCGCAAGGTCAGGGCGTGCGGGCCTCTGACGGCAACTGGGCGTATCCGCCTCTGCTAGCTAACCGTACGGTGCTCCAGGCTGTGCCGGTCAACCTGGTGCAAACCGTGCTCTACGGCGGCTTTGGACCCAGCACCAGCGGCAACCCCCGGCCATTTGGCATGCCGCCTTATGTGTTGGAACTCAGCGAGCAAGATATGAGCGATGTATTGAGCTTTATCCGCAGCGCCTGGGGCAACCGGGCCACCCCGGTGTCAGCGCTGGAGGTGCAACGCCTGCGCAACGGGGCAGCACCATAGACGGCCGGATCAAGCCCCAGGCTCGCCGTACATCACGTTGATGCGGGCCACATATTTGGATACCGCGCCGCTGACCCGGCAGCCTTCGTGGACCACCGAAGCCGGGCCAAACCCGTGGCGGAAAAACAGGGCCGATCCCTTGACCGGTGATACATCCACAAAGCGTCCGTCGCGGTTGAACAGGCGGGTGTTACCCCCTTGGACGCCGTCGGCCGGGCCGTTCAGGTAGAGCAACATGGTCAGGCCCGAGCGCAACTCCGGTCCCCACTCCAGCATGGTGCTGCGATCCGGGCTCAGGCTGTAGCCGGGCCAGTTGCCGTCGGTGTGCCGGTTGAAGACGTCGTTGGCGTCGTAGCGGTACATATTGATGCGGTGGCTGAAGGCGGCAAACAGCGGCTCGCCGTCCAGCACCGGCGGCAGCAAATGGGCGATGCGGGCAAACATCGGCCCCAGCAGTTCGGTATCCGCCACCCAGTGCACCGATTTGTTCATGCGCATGCCCGGCGGCGTGGCGATGCCGGGTGCCTCGTCGCGGTAGCCGCACTGCTCGCTGGCTTGCACCATGGCATCGGCTTCCGCAGGCGTGACGACCTGGTCAATCACGAAGGCGAGGAGCCCGCCTAAATCGATGTCGCTTCGGTGTGGTTGCAGCGCGGGCTGCTCTTGCAATTGCAAGGCAGAGGGAACGCTGTCAAAAGCATGCACCGGGGTCATGGGCACCACGCCGCCCATGGGCAGCGAGCCAGGCAAATAAGCCACCGGGTGGTGGCCGGGCCAGGCCTGGGACGGGGACTCCATCACCAGTTTCCGATATTCGGCATGGAGGCCCAGGGCTCTGCCGGGGGCATGGGTCCGCCGCGCTGCAGCAGCTCAATCGAAATCTGGTCCGGTGAGCGGACAAACGCCATGTAGCCGTCACGCGGCGGTCGCTGAATCACGACCCCGTGTTCTTGCAGGCGTGTGCAGGTGGCATAAATGTCCTCCACCGCATAGGCGAGGTGCCCGAAGTTGCGACCGCCGGTGTAGTTTTCCGGGTCCCAGTTGTAGGTCAGCTCCACTTGGGCGCTGCGATCGCCCGGCGCGGCCAGAAAAGCCAGGGTGAAACGCCCTTGCGGAACCTCTCGCACGCTCAGCACTTCGAGGCCCAGGGCGTCGCGGTAAAAGCGCAGGGAGGCGTCCAGGTCGGTCACCCGAACCATGGTATGCAGGTATTTCATAGCGCGGGAATTATTTGAGACCCAGAATCCAGGACGCCAGCATCTTCAGGTCGGCGTCCGACAGTTTCGGGTGCGCGGGCATGGGCAGCTCGCCCCATTTGCCCACACTGCCGTTGCGTATGCTTTGCACCAGCAGCGCCTGGGCGGCTGCCTGTCCAGCGTACTTGGCAGCCACGTCTTTGTAGGCGGGACCCACCAGCTTGGTGGCGACGGCGTGGCAGCCCAGGCAGTCGTTCTTGCGCGCCAAGGCCTCATTGGCCTGCGCGGGCAGCGCCAGGATAGCGGCGGCCAGCAGCAAACCGGTACGGACCGAGGCCAGTCCATGGAGATGGAACCATGTGCGCATGGCTTAACGTCCCAGGTTTTTGAGGCGGGCCGGCTCGACGATCTCGATCCAGTAGCCGTCGGGGTCTTTGATAAACGCCACGTCTTTCATCTTGCCCTGGTCGGGGCGTTTGACGAATGTGACGTGGTTCTGGTCAAACCAGGCCGTCGCGGCGTCCAGGTCGGGTACCGAGAAGCAAATATGGCCAAAGCCTTGGGGCTGTGCATTGCCGTCGTGGTACTTGAAATCGGGGTCGGATTCGGTGCCCCAGTTGTGGGTCAGCTCCAGGATGCCGCGTTGCGCAAAGGTCCAGGCCGTGCGCTCGCCCACGTCTTCGGGGGCGCTCTCGCCCTCAGCGGCCCGGTGCAAAAAATAGAGCGAGAACTTCATCTCGGGGAAGTCGAGCTTGCGCAGCAGGCGCATGCCCATGACGCCAGTGTAGAAGGCCAGCGATACCTGCGGGTCTTTGATGCGCAGCATCGAGTGGTTGAACACAAAACCGCGTGTGGCATCGGGCACAGCGGTGCTGACACCGGCTTGGTTTTCGGTGGTGAAACTCATAAGCACATTCTCTCGTGGGTGGTCGCGTTGACTCAAAAAAATCCCATCCGCTGCCGTGTCAGGCAGCGGATGGGTTGCGATGGGAAATGTAATTACCTGCCCACCGCCGCCACCGGCTTTGGGGCGGATTCAAGCGATTGGGCCCGACCGGGCAGGTTGGTGACGTTGGCGATCGCAACGGTGTTCGTCTGTTCGCGTTCCATATGGATCACGCAGCGGCGCAGGTAGCGCATGCTGGTGACCCGCAGGAAGGACGCAAAGTTCGGAACCTCACCCCGGTGCGCCAGGATTTCGTCGTGGAAATTCGAAATCAGCGCATTCGTGGTGCAGCCTTCCTCCTCGGCCATTTCCGCCAGGATGTCCCACACCATGTTTTCCAGCCGCAGGCTGGTGAGCACGTTGCGGATACGAACGGTCCGCGTACGCTGCTCGTACTGGATCGGATCCGCTTTGACGAAATATTCACACATGTTTATCTCCTGCGTCGGTCTGTCCCAATCTTAGATCGCCCGCTCGGTCATTTGCTGGGCGATGTAATCCGCCTGGCGTATGGCCAAGGTAACGATGGTCAGCGTGGGGTTTTCCGCGCCGCCGGTGGTGAACTGGCTGCCGTCGCTGATGAACAGGTTGGGGATGTCGTGCGTCTGGCCCCATTTGTTCACCACACCGTCTTGCGGGCGCGCGCTCATGCGGCTGGTTCCCAGGTTGTGGGTGGACGGGTAGGGCGGTGTGCGGAAGGTCTTGATCGCACCTGCCGCCTGGTACACGCGCTCGCCCTGGGTAAACGCATGGTTGCGCATGGCGATGTCGTTGGGGTGGTCGTCAAAGTGGACATTGGGAATGTAGTTGCCCCACTGGTCTTTGACGTTGGTGTTCAGCGTGACACGGTTGCCTTCGCGCGGCATGTCTTCACCCACCAGCCACATGCCGGCCAGGTTGGTGTAGTGGTCCATCCACCATGCGAAGTCTGAGCCCCAGCCGCCCGGGTTCAGGAAAGCCGCCATGAAGGGCACGCCCAATGCCAGGGTTTCCATCTCGTAGCCACCGACAAAACCGCGGTTCGGGTTGTGTCCGGCTTCGTCACGGATGATGCCCGCCATGGTGGTGCCACGGTACATATGCACCGGGTTTTTGAACGCGGCGTAGACCGAGCCGGTCATGTGGCGCATGTAGTTGCGCCCCACTTGGCCGGAGGAGTTGGCCAGTCCGTCCTTGAACATGCTGGATGCCGACAGCAGCAACAAGCGCGGGGTTTCGATGGAGTTGCCGGCCACGCAGATGATGCGTGCCTTCTGGCGCTGCTCTTTGCCGTCCTTGTCAAAGTACACCACGCCGGTCACTTTGCCAGAGGCGTTGTGTTCGATGCGGGTCACGTGCGATTGGGGCCGGATCTCGAAGTTGCCAGTGGCTTCGGCCTTGGGAATTTCGGTGTACAGCGTGGACCACTTGGCGCCGCTCTTGCAACCCTGGAAGCAAAAGCCCAGTTGCATGCAGCGGCCACGGCCGTCGCGCGGCTGGCTGTTGATAGCCATGTTGCCGGTGTGCACTTCCTTGTAGCCCAGCTTGGTCGCACCGGCGTGCATGACCTTGAAGTTGTTGTTGCCGGGCAGGCCAGGAATACCGTTGGTGCGTGTCACACCCATTTTGTATTCGGCCTTGGCGTAGTAGGGCTCCAGGTCTTTGAGGGTAATGGGCCAGTCCAGCAAATTCGCGCCCGGCACATCGCCGTACACCGACTTGACGCGGAACTCATGCTCCTGGAAACGCAGGGATGCGCCAGCCCAGTGGGTGGTAGTGCCGCCCACGGTTTTGCAAATCCAGGCGGGCAGGCCGGCAAAGTCTTTGGCCACACGCCAGGAACCGGAGGTGGTGCGGGCATCCAGCCAGGCCAGTTGCACGAAGGACTTCCACTCGTCATTGATAAAGCTTGCGCTGGATTGCAGCGCGCCAGCCTCAAGGACCACCACTTTGATGCCTTTTTGGCACAGTTCGTTGGCCAATGTGCCACCGCCCGCGCCTGAGCCGATGACGACCACTACCGAGTCGTCAGAAAAATCAAATTTCGCCATGTTCTATCTCCTGTAGGGGGTTGTGTTGCTTAGCCGAGGAAGGGCGGTGGGCTGGCTTCTTTGGAAGGCTCGGGCAACCATTTGAGGTCCTGGAATCCGCGGGTGATGTAGCCGCCTTTTTCCCAGGCAGAACCGGGGTAGCCGAACACGGCGTAGGCCATATCGTTGTCATACAGCGAGGTGATGCACTGGCCGCGCACCGTGGCAAAGAAGGCGGTGCCTTCCATGCCGCGCACAATTTCTTCGCGCTGCTTTTCGCTGGCTTTGGCGAAATCGCCACCAGCCGACTTGTTGAGCCAGGCGATGCCGTCTTGCAGCATCTTGGCCGCGCCTGCATCACCTGCCGCTTTGCCATCGATGTCTTTGGCCAACAGGGCGTAGACCGCGTCGGGCAGCTTTTTATGCGGGTAGAGGGTGCGGCCCATGGCCATCAGGGTTTGGCCTTCGGCAGTGGATAGCTTCTTCAGCTCCAGCGCCCAGGCGCTGCTGGGGGCCAGCGTGGCCAGCAGCGTGCCGCTGGCCAATGTACCCATCAACAGGCCGGAGCCTTTGAGGAATTCGCGCCGCGCCAGCGGCAGATTGACTTTGCGGACGATGCCGCTGTCTTCTTCGCAGCCCGCGATTTCGGGGCTGTCCTGGGCAATGGAAATGACACGCATGTTTTGTCTCCGGTAGGGTGGTCGCAGGTGCACGAATTCGTGCAACGCCACGGCAGTATCCGGCCGAGAAACCGCGTCTGGGTGATAGCAGACTACCTACAGGGAAAACCCTTTACGCCTGAAAACCGCCCTGTCTCCACTGGAGAGAAGGGGGGCATGCCCCGATTTTCATACGGCGCTGTACTTTTTTTCACGCGTCATGTACCTGGCTAAAAAAACCTAGCCACTGGCGAGCTGGGCTCCAGCTCCATCCCATCTATGCGTCGCTACACTGGTCTCCTCAAATTTCAAAACAGGTTCCATTTGCTCCGACTCATCCTCCGCCTAGCTGCTTTTTTCAGCCTGTCGATCCAGGTTTTTGCTGCGGAAGTGAGCGTGGCAGTGGCGGCCAACTTCACCGCCCCTATGCAAAAAATTGCGCAGGCTTTTGAAGCCGAGACCGGCCACAAGGCGGTTCTCTCCTTCGGCTCCACCGGCACCCTTTATGCGCAAATCCGCAACGGCGCACCCTTCCAAGTTTTTTTGGCTGCCGATGATGAGACGCCCACCAAGCTCGAGAGCGAGGGTTTGGGTGTTGCAGGCAGCCGCTTTACCTACGCGTTTGGCAAACTGGTGTTGTGGAGCAAGCAGCCTGGCTTGGTGGATGACAAGGGCGAGGTGCTGCGCAGCGGCACGTTTCAGCGCATCGCCTTGGCCAATCCCAAATTGGCGCCCTATGGTTCAGCGGCGATGGAGACGATGAGCAAGCTGGGCCTTGTGCAAGCGCTGCAGCCCAGGTTTGTTCAAGGCGAAAACATTGCGCAGACCTACCAGTTCGTCTCTACGGAGAACGCGCAGCTGGGTTTTGTCGCCTTGTCGCAGGTTTATGCCGACGGCAAGATCGCGCAGGGGTCGGCCTGGATGGTTCCCGACAACTTGCACGCCCCGATTCAACAGGACGCGATATTGCTGACCAAAGGAATCAACAACCCGGCGGCCACCGCGCTGCTGCACTTTTTGCGCAGTGAGCGGGCCAAGGTGTTGATTCGGGCGCACGGATACGCCTTATGAGCAAGCGGCGGGCGCCCGCCTGCACCCATAGTTGCCGGGTGGCCGCGTAAAATCCAAAGCCCGACGGGAGTGCACAAGCCTATGGATGAAGCCCTGCTGCCCATCCCTCACTTTTTCCACTCGGTTCTCGCCCCCCATGCACACTTCTATTTCCCGCCGCAGCGTCCTGCAAGCCGCCTGCGCTTCCCTGGTTTTTTCTGGCAACAGCGAATTGCGCGCGCAAGACGCCGTTCGCCGCTTCGAGCCCAAGCCGCAAGGCTGGCGCACCTTTGACGTCACCACGACCGTACAAATCAAGCTAGCCGCAGGTGCTACACGTGTGTGGCTGCCGGTGGCGTCATTGGACACGCCTTGGCAGCGCACGGTGGATGTCAGCTACAGCAGCGACGGCGCCAACCTGGAGTTGGTGCGCGACAAGGCCACCGGTGCCGCCACCTTGATGGCCAGCTTTGCTGCCGACAGCGCGCAGCCGACTGTCACCCTGGTCAACCGGGTGCAAACCCAAAACCGCGCGGCTGATTGGAGCCAGCGCAAACCCGCTGTGGCTGAAGACGCAGCCGAGTTGCGCCGCTGGACTGAGCCCAGCGAGCTGATCACCACCGACGGCATCGTGCGCAAGGTGGCCACACACATCGTCAGCGGCGCGCGCACCGACCAGGAAAAAGCCCAGCGCATTTTTGACTGGGTGGTCATCAGCACCTACCGCGAGCCCAAGGTGCGCGGCTGCGGCGTGGGCGACATCAAGACCATGCTGGAGACCGAGAACCTGAGCGGCAAGTGCGCCGACATCAACTCCTTGTTTGTCGGCCTGTGCCGCGCGGTCGGCATCCCCGCCCGCGACATTTACGGCATCCGCCTGGTGCCCAGCGCGTTTGGGTACCGCGAGCTCGGCGGCAACCCGGCCAACTTGAAGGGCGCGCAGCACTGCCGCGCCGAAGTCTATTTGCAAGCCCAGGGCTGGGTGGCCATGGACCCGGCCGATGTGACCAAAGTCATGCGCCAGGAAACCACCGAATGGATCAAAGATGCGGGCCACCCCATCGTGACGCCGGTGCGCAAGGCCTTGTTCGGCAGCTGGGAAGGCAACTGGATGGGCTACAACAGTGCCAGCGATTTCGCCCTGCCGGGCTCGGACAACCAAAAGCTGCCCTTCTTCATGTACCCGCAGGCGCAAACCGCCGCAGGCCTGCGCGACCCCTATGACCCGGACGCCTTCGCGTACCAGATCACGGCGCGCGAAATCACCGCCTGAATCGCGGTTTGAATCCCCCTCTGCGAGACCGCATGGACGCTGCCTCCGACCACAAGTTGCCGCCTGACGCGAAGCGCCCGACCGGACCGGCTTTGGCGCTGGCGGGCCTAGCGGCCTTGCTGGCCTCCACGTGCTGCGTGCTGCCGCTGGCATTGGCGCTGGCGGGTATTTCCGGTGCCTGGATCAGCCAGCTGCATGTGATGGAGCCTTATTCGGATAGCTTGCTGGTACTGGCCTTTGCTACGTTGGCCTGGGCCGCTTGGCGGATTTACGGCAGGTCTGCGCAGACGCAGGCCGTTTGCGAAGCAGACCGCGTGTGCCAGCCGGTCAGCCACACGGTGCGCACCTGGTTTTGGCTGGTGCTGCTGATTGCCTTGGTGCCCTTGCTGGTGCCGCTGGCGGCCCCGTGGTTTTATTGATGGAGTCCGGTACGGTATGCCTGTGAACAAGTTCCTTCTGTCGTTTGTGGTGTTGCTCGCGTCCTTTCCCGCCCTGGCTGCGGTGCAGCAGGTCACGCTCACCGTGCCGACCATGGATTGCGCCACCTGCCCGGTGACCATTCGCCTGGCTTTGATGAAAGTTCCCGGCGTAAAAAAAGCCGTCGTCAGCTACACCCGCCGCACAGCCAAGGTCACATTTGACGATGAAAAAACCACGGTGCAGGCGCTGACCCAGGCCACCGACGCGGCTGGCTATCCGTCCTTCCAAGCCGATTGAAGGGCAGGGCGCTATCGCGCACTGCGGCTGTGCGCGCCGCTCAGACCAGCGTACGCAGCCA
>Ga0114968_10001526_pt1 | contig 17756 bp, 12 predicted proteins | sample M_130807_EF_Meta_FD_87020 | JGI IMG/M metagenome (GOLD analysis project Ga0114968, IMG submission 87020) | Freshwater microbial communities from Lake Montjoie, Canada to study carbon cycling - M_130807_EF_MetaG | ecosystem: Environmental > Aquatic > Freshwater > Lake | place: Lake Montjoie...
CTTTCCGTTGGCGTTGTCCGGCTTCCAGACCCAACCGTCGGGTCCGGGGTGACCGATCCCCGCCAAGGTGCCTTCACGGTTGGTGTAATACGCTTGGCTGAGACCGAGATAAACGGTGGTGACCTCGGCGCGCGTACCATCGGGGAAAGTGCGAAGCTCCTTTACGCTGGCCACGGTGGCGTTGAAGGCGCTGGCCTGGTCAAGAATGCCTAACACGTTTTGTAGTCGTTCCGCCAGGGAAGCGGTTGATTTTTCTGAGTCTTCGGGAAAACGGGCAATGATCGGCTTGAGCTTTTCACGGAGAGGCTCGGGTAGTTGGGGGAGGAGGGGACGAAGTTTCTTTTCAGCAGCGATGACCACGGCCTTCGATTTTTCAGCGGTGGCTTTCAGTTTGTCGGTTTGAGCAGCCAGCTCGTCCCGTTTCTTCTGGGCTTCTGCCACGGCTACGGAGATTTCCTTTAACTTGTCGCGAACGGTAGTGGTTTCAGCTTCGGCAAGGCGAACCCGATCTTCCAGAATGTCCTTGCCCGAGGCCCATTCTGATTTCTCTTTGGAGATAAGCTGCTTGGTTTCAACCCATTTGGTCAACGTTTCGCGGGTAGCCTCGATGATGGGGGCGGTCTCGCTGGTGACCTTCATTGCAGGGGCGGCTGAGGTAGGCGCATTCGTTGCTGAAGGGACATTCGTTTGGGCGGAAAGCTCAGGTGCCAAGGGAAAAAGTAAAATTACGATGAAGAAAATGATAAAATTCATCCTTAGAAACTCCACTTAAGGCCGGAGGAGATGATCTGGTTTGCTATAAAGTCGCTGGAGGAGTTAGAGCCTCCTATTCCATTTGCACCTAATGGCGTTTGCTCATTTCCAAACGCAAACTGGGGATCCATATAGGCTAGAAAGCGGTATTCGATAAATATGCTGAGGTTTTGATAGATCTGCCGTTCAATTCCAACAATCGCCTGCAACGCAAGGCACACATTATTTGCGCTAGCTGTATCCGTTATGTAATCGGTATCAGTCCCATTGACGTTTCCGTTCACAGATAATTTGTGGCTCGTTACGTAAAGAACGGATGCCCCAACCCCTCCGCCAAAGTAGGGCGTTATGGGAAGGTCTTCAAATTTGATTAGACCGTTTAAAATAGCTGAGTATGCGGTGAGATTAAAAGTTTCTAGACCAACATTTGCTCCTCCCTGGGGATAAACGTCCTGCTTTTCAGAGCAGCCCATATAGTTTAGCTCTAACTCCATTGCTGTTCGCATAGGAGTGGGCCCCCCAAAAGCCAATTGAACGTCCCGAATGGCAAAGTCATAACCGACTTTGAGTGCCGCATAAGCCCCTAATTGGCCACTGTCTTCTTGCTGAAGGGGAACCTGGCCAATAGCCGTAACAGAACCATTTTCAACAATTTGTTGAACCATAGCCCCTCCAGCTCCACCGATGTACCACCTTCCATCCCGCGGGCCTCTCGGGCCATCAGGGCTTGAGGTCTGCGACGGGGTGATCACCTTGGGCTGGTTTGCAATTTCTGGAAGTGGAGCATCGACTACATTTGATGTCGGTTCTGGGGGTTTTGCGACTGGTTGCTGTGTTGTTGCGGTCGGTGCTGCGTTGGTTGGGCTTGCAACTGGGGAGACGCTAAGTCGACCTGAATTCTCTTGGGCTTGCGTGGCAAAAGCCACAAAGCATATGACTCCAAAAAGAATGAAACTAAAACGCATCTCCTTAAGAATGAAACAGCGTCCAATTGAAGCGAGATGTCTAGTGTGACAATTCAGAGCCGATGCGAACTAGGCACGAATAAGTGTTGATAACAAAGTCTCGCCTCGAAGGGTGCGAATCCTGCGAAGCTCACCGAGGTTTACCGAGGCATGAGCGGAGCAGGGCCAACCCCGCCCGCGTCAGGCCTGCTCCGACCCGGCGACGCGTCGGGGCCCGCCCCGCACTCCTGTCGGGGCTAAAACCTCCAATTCATCTCAAACTCAGCCGCTTGGGTGTAAAAATTTTGCATCGTGTAACCCCCAAAATCAGGGCTGAGAACCCCGTCAATACGGTAGGCGATCGACACATCGAATCCCGGCGCGACCTGGTACCCGCACCCCAAAAATGCTTCCCACGCCCCCATAAAGTTCGATTGATTGAAATCTCCCTGATAGTTGATCGTGCCCGATATCGTGCTGACAGTGAGCTTTTGGAACATTCCTCCACCGCCTGCACCGACAAATGGTCTCCACCCATCCCCGATCGGGTAAGAAAACTCGACGTTCACCATTAGCGGCACCTGCAACAGATATCCTTCCGCATCCAACTTCATCGTTCCATTTAGATTTGGATCACCGCTAACCCCATTGAAAGTCCCATTTCCTGTGATCGTGTACGACCCGACCGTGTTGTAGATACAGCCGGTTTCAAACTCGAAATTGATCCACTGGTTCAGGCGGTAACCTGGGGCAAAATCAAAACGGAAGCCTGGGTTGAAGCCGATCGACTCATAACTAACCGTTCCATTGAACTGCACCTGATTCGAAAAGAGGGGGTTGATGTTCGTTTGCGGATAATCCCGAGAATCTCGCTGGGCGACCGACATGTCGGAGTTGACCGTCCCACCGAGTGCGATTCTTAGCCCTGGTCCAGGGCCCGTGACCGGTTGAGCTTGCACATCCGTCAGGGACAATCTCTGGGCAAAAAGATTTGTTCCACAAAAAAGCAATACGATCAGTAAGCACGACTTGCAAAACCTGAACCCCTTAATCCCTAATCCCTTGAAGCCATTCATTACACAATCCAAAATCAAAAATCCAAAATCAGAAATCTGGTTCGCGTTTTTTCTAATTATAAGCTGAATCATGGGCACCGTCTTTAGAAGCGAATGGTTACCGTCCCCATAATCGACATCGACGGGACCGACTGTCCTGCGATCGAATTTAAATAACGAAACTGAACATCCACCATCAGATCAGGCACTCCAGGGTTGATCTGCAATCCTCCAAACCCTTGGAAGGCGGAAAGAGTTTGGCTTCGGGTGTTATCATTTGGGCTGCCCGTAATAAATACTTGGCGGAAGATTCCACCTGCGCCACCCCCGGCTACGAGGCGAATTTTTGAATCGGCTAGCGGATCGGTCCGAAAAACAAAATTTCCCATCATAGGCACTTGAAAGAGTTGGATGTTGGTGACCTGAGTCATGTCGGTGGCACTAATCCCATCCAGCTGATTTTGGTAGACGGAGTTGTAGAGAAGGCCTCCTTCGATCTCGAAAGCGATGTTGTCGTGAAACTGGGCGCCCAGCATCACACCCGTGGCAAAGCCAGGCTGCATCGGAACATCCCCGCTGATGCCAAAGTCGGGATAATCCACCGTAGTCACAAAACTCAATCCAACCCCTGTCCGCACATAAAAAGGGGTCAGCGTGTTAGCCTCCCCGCCAATTCCGGAGGGAGAGGATGCGACACCAGCCTCTCCAGCTTTCGCTCCGGGCAGGGGACGATCCACCAACTCCGCATTCGGATCGGCCAGAGGGGAGGGAGGTTTGGAGAGAGGATGCGGATTCGCCGCATCATCCGCCCATACGGAGTGCGTGGCGAAAATAGCGAAAGACAAGTATACACCCCATCGGCACATGGGGGGAGGCTGGTAAGCCCCACGCAGGTTTCAACTGCTTATCAGACAGGGAAAAAAGAACGTGTGAATAGTCTTCGAAATGACACAAAAGCTAACTCTGCATCAGGGTTGTGGTGGCCGAAAAATATGGAGTGGATCCGATTTTAACTTGAAGAGAACAAACCCTTGGCCTGCAGGAATGGTGGTAAGGGCAGGTCCAGATGCGTCCCATCGTACCGATTCTGAGCCCCAACCTAAAATCCTCATCCAACGCCCACTTTTTTCTAAGCCGTAAATGTAGAAATTCTCTTTATCGTGAAGGTAAATTCGGTCGCAGAATGTTGGGTTTGCAGAGGCTGCTAAACCATCTGATTCCTTACCCCAATCAAGACCTAAACGAAGATCATTGGCAAAAGGGTAAGAAACCAGGTTGGGACCGGAGATCAAGGGAGCACGACAGGACGTTTTGCGCTGATCTCCGCCCAGAGAAAAACCATAGCCAACGGCCGAAGGGTTTTTCATGAGAAATGCGGTTCCTGGCGGGAGAATCGTCTTTTGTGCAGGCCAAACCGTAGAACGGTCCAATATCCATGCGAGCCGGGATTGAGGAGGTAAGGAGAGTCGAGGAATTAATTTGAGATTGTTTCCATTGCCTAGGGGTAGCCACACAGTTGGCATGCCGCTGGGCTTGGGCAAGGAGAGCCGGTACCGGATCATTTCTCCCAACACTCTTTCGAGTGTCCAATGGGGGTTAATAACGTATTCTGCCCCCAAAAGTTGGGAGTCAGCTGCGCTGAGCGTATTAAGAGGGGAGGATTCGAGTGCGAGGGTGCCGTCGGGTAACGAGCGACAAGCCTCCTCATCCAGTTCAAATCTTTCGCCCTCCAAAAGGTGGCCAGAAGGCCCAGTCACCTCAAGGTAATGGGGGCTCGTCCCGATGGCTTGAGCTGAAGCCCCCTCATTGGAGTGGGTGACCTGAATTTTCAATGGGGAAAGGACCGACTCAATTCTTCCCTGTAAAACTTCAGGGCGCTGCAAGGGCAATCCTACCGCTTCCGTCCCTTGGCCGATCCGAATTTCTAAGCTGATCTGTTGCGCCATCAGGCTGGAACAACAGGCTGCCCAAAGAATTGCAACCCACTTGATCCGTTTGGGCTTAGTTTGGAGGTTCATCAGCAAATCCTTATTGATCTCGCACCGTTAGCTGGACTGTTTTCTTGATCCAGCCTTTTGCGTTTTGAAGAAAGACGGTTGCCGTGTAAGTGCCGAGAGCAGTCGGCGTTCCAGAAAGATTGCCAGTCGTGCGATCGATGGAAAGTCCTGGCGGAAGGCCATAGGCAGCCACGTTCATCCCCGCGCTCGTGTCGACAAATGGCGCGCCGCCTGGTGCAAGGGCGTTTGAGAGGACTAAATTGTTGGGAGTCGAAAAACTCGTGCTTTTCGATGGCCTGCCTGCCGCCACATGAAGTTTTAGGTCAAGGCTGGCTGGCTGTTTTGTCGTGGGATCCCCCGGGGACCCGTAATTGTAGGCCCAAGCAATATTGCTGTAGGTGCCTCCTGTCGTCGGGATTCCCTCGATGACTGAGCCATTAATGTTCATTCCTGGGGGAGGGGCGTTCGAAAATCCCATGGCCATGGGGTTTCCAGATACGGTCAAGGTATAACTCGCCGCTTTTCCCGAACTCAGCAAAATGCGATTTGTACTTGTGATACTCGGGATCGGATTCGTCAGGGTGATGACAAACGGGGATGTGGTCGATCCGCCTCCCCGGTAAAGCCCGCCCGAGTTGTTGGCGACAATCCTTGAGGTCCAGACCGCTTGGGTAACATTCGTCAATACAGCAGGACTCGTGGTGATCGTGATCGTGCCGTCGGTACTGATCCCTGTTGCTACGGGAGGTAGGTCCGAGCAGGAGAAACTCGGATCTCCTGTAGCCCTAACTCTTTGGTTCGTGGTTTCACCTAAAATCCAGGTAAACGCGTTTGTGTCGAATGCCGGAGAGCTGTTTACCCAAACAATACGGACCAAAGCCTCGGCCGGGACCCCCGCGTTGTTAATAGCTCGGATGGTGTTTGTTAAGGCAGAATCCGTCAGAAGCATCGCAACCGGCGCTGAGGTTCCACCAAGGGAGTTAGTGACAACATTTAGCCCTGCAAAAGCACCCCCGGAAACATTCGTAATCGATTGGGGCGAATAACCAGGCGTGTAAGTTAGCGCTTTGGAGAAAGGAACAGATCCGGCGAGTAGCTCTAGCTCCCCGCTGGAATTTGTCCCTTGAATGAAGATCTGAGGAGAAGCAGTGATCAGCTGAAAATTGAGGGCTCGGACATCGCCCGAGCTAGTGTCTGTTACTAGGATACGAAATAAGTTGGTTCCCGCAGAAGTGTTACTCATCGTCAATACGCCACCAGTGGATAGTGCGATGCCCCTTGGCAGCGAATCCAAGGCGGTGAACTGTAATGCGCTAGGGTCCGGCGCGTCAGTTAAAAAGGTAAAGCTATTGGAAATCCCCGCGATGTTTGTGAAAAGTGGGGCGTTGGTAAAATTTGGACCATTTTGTGCTCTTACAATAAGCGAAACATTGGATGTCACACTGCCCGCAAACCCGTCTGCATTGTTCGCTGTCACAACCAGGGTATTGGTGCCGATCGCATTGGTCAGGGGCTCTCCCACAATGACCCCGTTGCTGTTGGTTAGACCTAGGGTGGAGAGAACGTCACCATTTGATGCCATGACAGAGAATGAGGTAGGTCCATTGTTTGCCTCCAACTGCAAGGAGCTAGTTAGGCCTTGAAAAGCCACTAGGTTGGTTGTCAAGATTCGTTCCGGGGAGGCAATGGGCGCCAAGCGGAGTTGCCCATTAATCGTCTGCCCAAAAAGCACCCCCAGTCCTAATTTTAGAGCGGTATTGGTGGTATTCGTTCCGTCCCCTCCTGAAAGGAAGACTCGCCCCCGAATGTTATTCGACGGGAAAAATGCGTTGGTCACGGCATTCGTGGATGTGGATCGGGCGCGAAAAATACCCATTTCCGTGGCGGAGGCCGGATTGGTGTGGTTGAAAATCAGAACGTAAGCGGGGATGTCATCGGAACGGGAGACACCCCCAATGGGGATGTTGGTGGGCAGGGTGAGAACGTTGGACGAAATGGTGATATTGGTAGCCCGGTTGGTGCTGAAGAAAGCGCGAAAATTGTTAGTCAGAAGGTCGACAATCCCGCTCTGGTTGGTTTGGCCTCGGATCAGTGCCACCACATCCTGGGCATTGGTCGAGTTGGTGAAGGTGCCGAGCTGTAAGGAGAGATTGGTGGTTAGCACTTCACCGGAAGAAGAAAGAGTTAGCCGGTTGGTATCGAGGCTGATTTGGAACCTGCCGTCTGTTTGAGCCTCCCCTTTGCTAGGCCAAAGGGCTAGGAGAGGTAATAAAAAAAATAACCAAAAAACGAAACTACCGGTTCTGACGGGCAGGACCTTGGAGGCGCCCCATTCCTGAGGCAACGGGGGGCTGGATATTCTCTCCACTAAGAGAAAACATTGGCACTGGTAGCCGAGATTTCCAGACCCTGTCGCGTTTGTCATCAATTTGTCACAAAGCAGTGCAGGGCACAGCTTGGAGCGAAAATCTGACGCGAAATTGTAACAATAAACCGGTTGCGAAAAACAGGTCACTGTACAAAAATTACTCAATGACAGAAATTCGATTTCGTAAACTCAATCAAAAAGGAGACATCATAGATATGAAACGTACGCTCAACATCGCACTCTCGGTTCTCAGCCTCGCTGGGATCTTTGCACAACCCCTTCAGGCCGGTATCGCCACGCCTTCCGGCGCATTTACCATCACGCTAGCCAACGGCAACAACTTCATCGCCACGCCGTTTGCCCGCTCCGAGGAGGGCGTGGGCACCATAGCCTCCCAAGTTGGTAATGTCCTCACGGTCTCCCCCATTTCGGGTCCCCTGAGCTACACAGCCAACGCGTACGGCTCCAGTGCTACCGAACCCTACGTTCTGGAGATTTTAGACGGGAATTGGATTGGCTATTCGGCTGCTATTTCCTCCAATACGGCTAACACCATTACCTTGCCAGCGGGGGCTCCTTCGAACTTGGCTGGTTCTAAGTATGTTATCCGTCAGGACTGGAGCGTGGAGTCCTTTTTTGGTGATGCGGCGACGAGCATTCTAACCGCTACCAACTTGGACGATGGAGACGACGCAAGCAGCGCTGACCAGATCCGATTGATGAATGATACTGGAACCCTCGGGCCGATTTATTTTCGCGGTATTTTTAATGGAGTCTACGGCTGGTTCAATGAAAATGGCGACAATGTTTCTAAGACCCGCCTGCCTTTTGGTAAGGGCATCTTTATCAAATCCAATGGTTCCAAGTCTCTGATTCTTTCAGGTGTGGTCCGTGCGGTCCGCACTCGGATTGATATTGTCGGCGGAAAAAAGATTAACCTCGTAGCCAATCCGGCACCCTTTGCCGTCAAATTATCTAGTTCCGGAATGGACATCAATCCTGGCACCTCCGCGGCTACGGCCGACAATTTGCGCCTCTGGAATGGGACCACTTGGAATAATTACTGGCGTAACACCTCCGGTCGTTGGACGGTCGGTTCCAGCACGGATGCGAGCAATGTTACCATTCCGGCTGGGGCCGGGTTTCTCATCAAGCGGAACTCCAACCGGGGCGACCTGAAAAATGAGAATGCCCTCAGATTCGCCGCTACCGCAGTAGCTCAGTAATCAGGAAAACTAGCAAACCGTAAAGAGGTCAAACCGTGACGCTTAAATCCAACCAAGGCGACTTGCAAAGGTCGTCCGCCATTAAAGTTTGGCTTCTGCAGGCCTTGGTTGGGGTTTGGGCGGTACTGGCTGTTTCCTCTTCGCACTCAGCGACCATTCAGCTGGATGTAAATATGGCTGCAGGCACGGGCATCAACTCGGCGACCGGATCATTGGTCTCTGGGGGAACAGCCTATGTAGGCTCTTTTTTTAACGGATCCTCGGCGATGACTAAAAGCCAGGTGGCCGCCCTTTGGACCAATACCCGCGCCAGTTACACTACCTTGTGGTCGAGGTTCGTATCTGTCGCAAATGCAGTGGTGAGCAGCGGAAGTTTCGCCATCAACTCTAATGCCGAAGTGAACAATGTGGGCGGAAAAAATTTGGTGGGGAAGAGTGTTTATGTATTGGTCGTCGACAACGCCGCCAGTCCCAGTGGCTTCCTACTTTTGGCGGCCGACGGTACTGACGCTTTTGATACTTTTGCGAATCCTGCAGACTCTATTATAGGTGAAGATTTCACTTCTCTCGAGCTTGCAGGAGAGGCCTCCACCTTCACCGTTGAGGGCGTGATATATGATCAACCCGCAACCACTACCGTGGTGGGCACATCTGGAACTTACAATTCAAGCACCGATCGCTGGACTATGGCCTCTATCCCCGGTGGGGTGTCGACGCCAACAATCGCTGGAGCGGCAACAGCTTCAGCCTTTACCACGACCTACGGCACAGCGTCCGCGGCGCAAAGCTTCGCCGTTTCTGGAAACAATCTGACGGCAAACCTCGTGGTGACGGCACCAACAGGTTTCGAAATTTCCTCCGATGGCACAACCTACGGCAGTACGGCCACCTTTGTGCAGTCGAGCGGTTCGGCCAGTGGAATCTTGAGAATTCGCCTAGCTGCGACCGCAACCGTTTCAGGGGCTTATAACTCTCTGAACATCGTCCTAGCCAGCACAGGGGCCACAAGCGTGAACGTGACCACGGCGGCTAGCGGAAATTCCGTTTCTGCCAAGGCACTTACCATCTCGGGCCTAACAGCAGAGAATAAAGACGTGGATGGAACAACATTGGCCACTGTGATGGGCACGCCTTCGTACGAGGGCTTGGCTAACAGCGAAAGCTTCTCGGTGACCGGATCCGTGACTTGGGTGTTTCCCGACTCTGCTGTGGGGGTCAACAAAACACTAATTCGGAGCGGTAGTTATAGTGCTCCTTCCGGGAACTACACCGTAGCCCAGCCGACCCTGACGGCCTCGATCCGGGCCCTACCCACTCTTCGCCTTCTCACATTTGGCGAACCTGTCTATGGTGGAGGAAACACCACTGTCACTCACACTTTCGCCTGTAATGCGAACGGCTCCTATGTTCTGGAATACAAAAGCTCGCTTAGCGATAATTGGCGGAGCATGAACGTGGTCGTCTCCAACAACAGTAATTTCAGTGTGACTTTCATCAACGTCGGAGTGAATACAACAAGCGACTGGAAGAACCGGATGTTTTTCCGCGCAAAGAATAGTTAACCCCCAAACCCAATAAAGGAAACCCAATATGAAACATATCCGTAATCTCTGTAAAGTTGCACCTTTTGCACTGTGGCTGGCTATGCCGTCGGCTCAGGCTCAGACCATAGAGGCCGTTGCCTCGCCCTTCTACAACGCCCCCTTTAAGGACTCCTCGGGTAATTTACTCAGTGGGGCTTACGTCACTGTGGGGAGTTTTGGCAACCGCACTGCCACGGACGTCGTCGCTTTGTTCATCGGGGCTACAACTGCCTCCCAGGTGGGTGATGTGCTCACGGCGAATTACACCTCGCTGATAACACCGGTGGCCGTTAATTCTTCCACTTTTAGCATTTATAACAGTGATGGCTATGCCCCGGACAACATTGTGGATTTTAATAACACCCCGATCTACTCGGTCATCGCAAAGCAGATGGGTGCTGATCTCTTTGAGATCGGCATTTTCGGTGCCTACGACTTCACGCGAACAGGTTCTGCAGGAAGTTATACTTATAATAAAGGCAGTCAGATTAACTTTGCCCAACTGGATACTGAACTGGGTGTGGATACCATTCGCTTCCGCCAGGCTGTTCCCTCCGCGGGAGGCGCGGGAGCAGATGCCTTGAGTGGTTTCGGTACGGCCTCCGCCACCGGATTTCGCCTGTCATCCGTAACCTCCACGGCCGTCCCCGAGCCTTCATCACTTTCGCTCATCGTTATGGGCGGTGTGGCGCTAGCGGCATCCCGTCGCCTGCGTAAAAACAACAGCTAACCCAATAGAAAATTAACACCCAAACATAGGAATCCAACCACCATGAAAAACAAAATCTTTATCTCCATGTTAGTAGCATTAGGTTTTAATGTTGCTGCCTCCCAAGCACAAAACACAACGACATTTGTTGATGTTTCGACTCTGGGAGTCGGCATTGTCGACACCTTTGAAGGGGGTGCAGCCTCTAACGGTACAGAGGCAAGCGTAATCAAGGTGGATCAGCGCTGGACGCGGGATAAGGTTTACTTAATTACAAAGAACACAATTATCGCATCTGGAGTTAAAGTTGTAATTGAGGCGGGCACACTTGTGCGTTTTGAGAAGAATGTGCGTGCTGGAACGGGATCATTGGCTCCTGCTGATCCTGGTGCACTGGTCGTGTCAAGAGGTGCCCGCCTGATCGCTAAAGGTACGGCAGAGGCCCCTATCATATTTACCTCAATTGACGATCGCAATGTTCCTGGAGGTGAGTGGACGATTCCTCCATTTGAAAACAAGACAGAGGAAGGCAATGCGACGTATGGATCCTCGTATAGGGTGTTGCGCAGTGGATTTGGGAATCCTGTTCGGGGTACATTAGGGATCGGTGAATACACATTAAATAATACCGGTACTGTCACGGGTGTCGCAGGGCGCAGTTACTCTACAGCTGAGGCCGCTAACGGAATGTGGGATAACACGGGTCTGTGGGGTGGAATCGTCTATCTAGGACAGGCGAACATTACTGGCCCATCCTATGCTTCGAATGATAATGCGCGGACTTCAGCTGCAGTAAGCACAAAAGGGCTATATGCGGCAGAAGGTATGGCTGCATTTAGCACTTATGCCACGGGAGGTGGTGATAATGATGCCGACGACCAAGGCTGCCTAAGTTTTGTATCTAATTGCTACGGCGGCTTCGAAATCGATGTAGCTAAGGAGTTGAACGCCTTTTCAATGTACGGTGTCGGCTATAACACAGTTATAGAGTTTGTAGAGGATTGGTGCAACAAGGATGACTCCTTTGAGTTTTGGGGTGGTTGCAATACAGTAAAATATGCCGTCTCGGCATTCTGTGGTGATGATGGTGTGGATACCGACGCAGGCTGGGTTGGTAGCATTCAATATGTTTTGCAAATAGGGAACCCCAAAGATAATTACTTAGGAAATGCTGTAACAGGACGCTTAGACGTTGATTGCGGTGATAATTTGGGGGAGCACGACGGTCCTGAGGGTGGCAGTGCATTTCCTAAAACTGTTGCATCAATTGTTAACGGTACATTTATCGGTCGTGGTTATGGAACAACTGGTCGTATCGCTTTAGATCGTGTTGGACCAGAAGTTAAGTCCAGCGGACAGATCAAATTAATTAATAACATCTTCATGGATTCCCCTTTCGGCGGTATTTCCTTAAGCGGAACATCCGGTGAATATACTACCACTACGGGCACTGCCGCAGGATATGACGGGTCAGGAAAAAATATTCTTGGAGAGAATGATCTGTCCCAGGGGCGTCCTTATGGTGAAATCAAAGGAAATGTCTGGTACCGTTGCGGTCTAGCCTACAACAGTGCTGTTCCCGCTACACCATTCACATTAGCTCAGATTGAGGCCGCCAGCAAAATAGCGTCAAGGGCACAGATGTTTCGGCCTAGCACCGCGCGTAGTGCTTCTGGTGCAAGTGATGCTGCTATGGAAACGATCCTTGGTTCGGGGTTAGCATCGCTGAGTACAGCGGGCAGCACTGCATTGCTGAACAATAACTATGTGAACTTAGATCCTGGCTTTGCCGTCCCTCTAGTGGGCCGCATCGCTCAGAACAGCTTGTCTTTTACTCCGACAAGCACAACGGTTAGGGATGGTGGTTTCGCGATTAATCGAGATCGTGCGCCTCAGTTGTCGCGGTTGACTCCAGCCCCCCATATTGGGGCGGTGCGTGACAACGCATGGTATCTGAAATGGACGATGCTGGGAAAATCAGGGATCATAAACACCGGAGTAAATGGCGACGCTTCGATTGAACCTCTAGTGACGGTTGTCGCAAATGGTGCCAATGCAAGGGTAACATTCCCTTCCCTTACAGGAGTCAAATATAGTGTCGAGCGCTCTACTGATAACAAGGTGTTCGAGAGTATTGCTATCGTCACTGGCAACGGCGGCACCTATGCCTATGATGATTCTGTAGCAAACGGAGTCATTAACGGTACTCCCAAGTTCTGGCGGGTTTTGGCACAGTAAATTCAATCAATAACTTTAGTGAGAACGGGGCTTGGTAACATGCCAAGCCCCGTTTTCTTTATTCAGTTATTCTATGAGTCATTTATTGCTACTTATTTTTGTTCTTCTCGTATCCGGTTGTCAGAAAGCTCAAGATGAGCCTCTGCTGCGTGCATCGGAGTATTTGCCCTTGATTCGTGGGGATGAATATTGGTTAACGTTGGCTCAGCTTGACTTGGTAGATCAGTTGTATCGAAATAAAAACATAGATAAAGCTGGTGCTTTGTTAAATGAGATTATGGGATATCGGCGTGCAATCGGAACGTTAAGGGGCGTGGAAGCGCTTGTGCGTTTTGGCTATTTTGATCAAGCACTTGCTCAAGTTTCGACAATGGGATCACTCCCGAACGAGGGGGCTGCACAGCAAAGGTGGGAAATTATCGCAAATCTTATATCTCTTGCTGAAGCAGTTGGTTGTCGGGATCAAGTTGTAACTTCTATGACGAAAGCAGGTGTAGATGTGCCACCTATGTTTCAAGATCTCGGTAACGAAAGTTTTATGTCCTCTGGATCAAAGAACTCCTCGGTGGAGCCTTTAAGCAAAGGAGGCTTAAAGGCTTCGTCCTTTAAACGAACACCCCAAAACAAGTCAGAATATTCAGAGAAAACTGAAAACTCTAACAGGATCAAATCAGGTAAAGATGCTCCAGAGGGTGGAGAGAAGTTGCAAGCACGGATGAAGATTGCTTCTGGTGGTAGAGCCTTGATTTTAAGGGCAGAAGGTCTATTGGCTCGTGGAGAAGCGGTAGAAGCTCGAAAGCTGCTCAATCCTGTTCTCTCGGAAGGAGTTGATTATCGCTTTGCAAATGTAGGTGATTTAGCTGATCTATTCCGAATAGCATACGTGGCTGGTTTAGAGAAAGAGGTTAATCAACAAGAAGATTCTCTGGTCCGTGAGACCCGTGCCCAAGCGCCCGCACTTACGACTGCATATAAGTATTGGGGTAAAGTGATTCACCTTCTAGGTGTGGTAGGGAAAAATGAGTTGGCAGTCACATTGGCACATGAAGCCGAGGAGCGAATTCATGCTGCATTGCCTGATTTCTTTCAGGCTCAAGCCCTAGCCGAGCTTGGAACAGGTGTTTATTTGGCTGGTTTACATGTGGAGGCCAGAGATCTGTGGATTAAAGCGCTGCAAATTGCGGAAAAAATACCTAACCCCCGGAGTAGGGCTTGGGGGGTTTTCCAGGTCCTCATAGCGGAGGCACGAGCCGGAGCTACGGTCTTGCCGCAAGAAGAGATTTTTATTGGACGCATTGAGAAGGCTTTGCCCAGTGCCTATGCTACGATTGGTGAATAGCTAGAACTTCAAGCCTGATAATCCATTTTAGAAGCCATAGGAAAGATTAAGGCTGATGTCCCAGCCTTTTGTGTAGGTATAGGTGTCGTACTCAGTTCCATTGAGTGTTTGGGTGAGTCGATAGAAGGGGTTTAATAAGTTCTTTCCCCGAAATGTCATTTTCCAATTCTCTGTTAGCCCTTGAGTCAGATTAAAGTCTAGTGATGGGAAAGGCTGTTCGTAGACATCGGGAAGAGCTAATCCCGGCTCAGTTCCACCCCCTGCAGCATAAAGAAATTCCCCCGAAACGTTGAAATATATCCCAGAATAGAACATATACTCAGGGTTATCATAACTTAGCCCCGTATTTAGGACATAAGTTGGTTGACCCTGAAGAGGTCGCGTATCCCCTGGAATGCCGGAATCGTTGCGAACTTCAATTTGCTGTTCTGAAAGAGTAACCTGACTCTGGATTTGAGTGAAATTGAAAAAGATGCTGAAGTTTTTTAGCGTGCCGTGAAGCTGATCAAGTCGTTTACGGAGCTCAACCTCCCAGCCCCAGAGTTGTCCGAGGTCCGAGTTTACGTACTTAAGGAAAGTGCCGGTGTTCGCTTCGCCGAAGACGGTCTGCTCGATGGGAGCGTCAATCTCTTTGTAGAAAAGGCCAAGGGAAATGACTTCTCCCGGGCGGGTGAACCATTCGGCACGGAAATCGTAATTGTTCACGCTGGAAAGCTTGAGAAAGGGGTTTCCAACAAAGTAGGTAGACTCGCCAAAGTCTTGGGTTAAAACCGGACCCATCTCTTTAAAGGAGGGACGGGCCAGAGTCTGGGCCCAAGAGAAACGGAGGTTTATATCTTTGGCCAGTTCAAAGGTCGCACTAACAGCTGGCAAAAGATCCAGCTGCTGAATTTTGGACAGACCTGTAAAACCGGGAAAGAGAGAGCCGGGGAGGTCGTCCGATCCCTTGATTTGGATGTTGGTATTTTCAAAGCGGGCTCCACCGCTAAGTTTGAGTTGGGGAAATAGTTTGAAGCTGGTCATAATGTAACTTGCGGTGACAGCTTGATACGCATCATAGAAGGTTCCGGTATCCCCTGCGGTGTCAAAGAGAGTCCAGCTCATGAGCTGGCCGTTGCCTTGGCCCGTGGGGTTGACTAAGCCGGAGCGGTCAGGAGAGAGAAAATAATCGGACCAAGTCTGGCCTGGAATATTAGGTTGGGAAGTCAGGTAGTTAGGATCGTTGGAGCCACCGTACTTATAGTTATAGCTATCTTGGTTGTAGGAACGATCTGATTGGTCATAATAAAAACCAGTTTTAAATGTGTTGTCGTACTGGTCCTTTGCATCCATTGGCACAAGAAAATCGGCAATTGTATAGAAGCTATTTTCTGTAAGGTCTCTTTGGTAGCGGAAAGCAGGGCTAAGTTCTCCGAAATATGCATATCCACGCGCCCCTTCTTGGGGGTCGAGGGGGCGCTGCGTCCCGTCAGGCTCGGTGACCGACTGAAATGCTCGTTGGTCAGGCTCAATTAACTGGGCCCGGCCTAACCCGCCATTCCAGTTTAATTTTAGGTGGCCAGCTTCGGGAAAGACGCTGTCGCCGGTGATTTGCATAAAGGCTAACTGTCTCTCTCCGTAATCGATGACAGTAGTAGAGGTGCGGTTAGGAGAGTCAGTTGGAGCCTTCGTCATTTGGCTCGCTGTGGCAGTGTCAGAGGCCTGTTCGTTGAAAATAAAGTTTGAGCTGACCTTGTGGTTCGCATCGAGTTGGCCACTGAGATTAAGGAGGGTACCCCAGAGAACATCTTCCGTACCACGTTGTTGGGTATAACCGGTATCTACGACAAAAGGTTCCCGATAAAGCTGTGTTCGGGTGCCATTGTCGTAAAATGTATATTCTTTATTGTAGCTAAACATGCCGAATAAGCCGAATTTCCTGTCGTCTTCAAATTCCACAACATCTCCCCCTTGAAGATTGAGCTTATAGTTTGGGCCAACAGTCTTTTTGTTAAGAGAAAGCACGGGATTCATATCCCTCATCAGAGCCGTTTCCTTGTCGGCCTCTTCTAAGCCAGTTGGAAAAGTGAGTTGGGTAGGATCTCCGAAGGTTCCCGCCGGTTGGGAAGTGACGCTAGCTGGGATCTTTCTCTTGTCGGCTTGAAAACCAAAAGGTCCAGTTCCACCGCCTTGGTAGCTTAGAAAGTTTGGGTTAAAAGTAGCTTGGGAATTGTATTCAACGGTGACTCCAGCTCCAAAACTGGGTTTATCGGGAATATTTCTAGTCCGCAGGTCTACACTGCCTCCAGTAAAGTCGCCTGGTTGATCTGGAGTGAAGGTTTTGATCACATTAATGCTTTCCAAGGAGGCGCCAGGGAAAAGATCAACGTTTACCGCCCTTTTGTCGGGATCGGTCGAGGGGAGGCGTCCGCCGTTGAGAAGCGTATTGACGTATCGGTCCGAGAGGCCACGGACTGACACATATTTGCCATCCACCACTGATGTACCTGTCACACGCTTTAAAGCGTCTCCTGCAGTAGCTGCACCTAATCTGGCAATGAAGTCTTGTCCTATCATGTCCATCACCGCCGAGGCCTCTTGACGTTCAGTCAGAAGGCCGGTTTCCGACGCCTTGTCTAATTCGCCTGGAACAATGAGCTCTTCCATTTCCTCAATCTCGGCCACCGCTTCCACGCGTAGATCATTGAAAGCACCAGCGGAAATACTCACTTCGGGAACAACACGTGGGATGTATCCAGATCCTCGGACTTGCAAGGCATAAACACCGGGTGGCACGCCAGAAATGGTGTAGTTCCCCTGGTCGTCTGTAATCACGCCAAAAGGGGATCCCATAATCGTCACCTGCGCCTTCGCAATCGGCTGGCCAAAGTCGGAATCGACTACTTGCCCTCGAATTCCGCCGAACTGCTGACTAAAGGCAGGGGTGCACAAAGTGAGACTGAGAAATGTAAACTTAAGGGCACTTCTAAACATCAGCGGAAGAGGGAAATAAAAACTTCCTTTGATGCGCAACCCGAACAACTTGGAAATCTTTACCCCAATATTCCAGATGGGCCTGAAATTTATGCTTTTCGGCTGTAACATCTGCACCCCCCAATTCTGATTCGGACTACTACCAGCGGTAGGCACAACCTCGCGTCAATACAACAATCTGTCAGCAAACCCATAACATCCTGTCATAACTCGAAGCACCGAATCACTACTTTTGACCCAATATAAAATCCTACATATCAATGTTTTATCTCCGTAATTTTAAAAAATGAACATCCCTGCTAAACAATGGACTTCAAAATCCATTTTGGTCCCCGTAAATTCGTAGGACCTGAAGATAGTAAATTGGCACAAAAAGTTCACAATAAAGGGGTTGAGAGATGTTTTGGTGAGAGCCAAAATCAGAGTATGGAATTTCTGAAATTTTTGATTGGGTCGAGGTCGGCCAGGCACAAGGGTTCCGGAGTCCCAAGTGGAAGACATCTCGAAGTCCGGGCGGTACTTTTTCTTTTCATTTCAATATTTTTGGGAATCGCAGGTTGGACCTGGATGA
>Ga0114968_10001528_pt1 | contig 17747 bp, 24 predicted proteins | sample M_130807_EF_Meta_FD_87020 | JGI IMG/M metagenome (GOLD analysis project Ga0114968, IMG submission 87020) | Freshwater microbial communities from Lake Montjoie, Canada to study carbon cycling - M_130807_EF_MetaG | ecosystem: Environmental > Aquatic > Freshwater > Lake | place: Lake Montjoie...
ATATTCTAACGATGCTCTATAATAATGTTATCAAGGGGGATACATATGAGTATATTACAAGCAAGGAAGAAAGCGATGCCCTGCTATTGGAAGAATATCCCGATATGGATGACGATGACGATAACGATATTTTCAAGACGATATATAACGAACGGTTAAGCGGCGTCGATGCTTACACTGCTTATACTGCGGCTTCTGCTGCTGACACTACTTAAAGGAATATATGCGAGGGATATAGATAGGGTATATGTTATGTATTTTTTATATTTTTTATTAGAAAATTGATTGTATAGGTTGCTAAGAGATAACCTTCATAAAGATGAACGCTTCTATTGCGTCAAGCAAGAAAAACGCTTATCACATCTTCACGAACGTCGAGTTCTCTGGTGTGGTTGATATAACGCATTTGGGGTTCGACTACATTTACGATTATCACCTCTTCATCCGATATGGAGACAAAGTATATATGGAGGTGAAGGGCATTGGTGATGTCGTGATTTCGTTATCGGAACTTCAAAAAAACGAGGATTGGAAATATTGGAAATATTACTATGACCTGTCGATTATGCTTACAGACGATAAGCATCTTGTGGTGAATGAACTGCGATTTAGCAGTGAATACTGTGATTATATATTATATGATACTGCGAGGTATTGGTGGATTGATACCTCATATATCGTGGGTGATATGAAATCAAAGAAACTCCGCCGATACGGTGATAAGGGTGTTCGTGATACATATGACAAGACCGCTTATTACAAAATCAATCCCTACGACTTGGAGAATATGGACTACACATCGCTCGAAGATTTAGAAGTATTTCGAGCGAATTATATGTCATCCTCAATCGTCGAAGAGTTTGAAATGAAGTGCGTCGCTTATGATAACCTCGTAAGCGATAGACAAATAAAAGAAGCCGAATAAGAAGCAACTGTTTGAATGTTATTATGTGTGTATATGTTATGTATGTTATGTATTTTTTATATTTTCTTTAAATATCGTAAGCATTTTGTTTGGACTTTGTAGTTCTGTTCCTAACAATAAAAACTGATGTGATATTTTTAACATCATAAGAAAGACCTGTATCGAACCGCTTCGCTACTCTCGCATACTCTCACAAACTTCAAAAAACCAATAGATGTCTGTCGAGTATCATCGTTATCCCGATATGGCAGTTCATCATATACCCGAGATGGAGTTCTCCGCTCTTTTCGACAAGACCACGAACGTCCAAGGAGACCGAGACATATATCTCAAATATTTCCTTTTCATAAAGTGTAAAAATAACATCTATATCGATGTTAAAAACGTGGGTAGTATTGTGATGCCCTTTGAAGATATGTTGAAAAACCAGAAATTAAAGATGTATTACGACCTATCGCTTCTGTTTGTGAAGGATAAAAATAAGATTGTTGAAAAAATTAGCGAAGACGGAAGTTGCATTTGGGACGCAGAAATCACAGGCATATACAAGGGGCGACGCAATTGGTATGTGGATTGTGCGTATATCTTGAATGACGAAGTTAGAACGGACAAACAGTATTGCTATTACGAGATAAACCCCTATGTATTGACAGACCCTAATTATTTGTGGTTAGACGATACTGGTAATCGTAAGTGGGTTCATACAGCATCGGAGATTGAGTTTTTCAACTATAATTTACAAAACAGCATTGGATACGTATTATCAGTCGTTTATAAAAAACGAGTGATTAACTATACAAATCTCGCAATCGCCTATAACGCTACGCTAATGGAAAAAGAACTCGACGACATCACGGTTATCGAAGAGGACAAACGAAACCTCGTTAAACTCATATCGTTTTATGAGAAGAAGGATATGAATTGCGACCTATTCCAAATCATATATGGCAATCTCATACACGCCCCCAAGACGTTTGCTCGATACTTGACGAACTTGGAGGCAAAATTGGAGGATAGCGAGAAAACCATCAGGACGGTAATTGTATCGACGTAGATGTAGGTAAGGAATGTAATGAATATGTAATGAATGTAATGAATGTAATGAATATATGTAATTAGTTGTTATTTATTTTTTATTTCAATTGAAATATTTCTTTCTTACTTGAATGGTAGCATAGTAAGATGTTGGCGAACCGTAGTGTCCTTCTTGATGACATAGAAAGCATACGATTTTATTGTTAGGTTTCTTTTTGGGTATTGATTGCGATTGCTTCGCTTGATGTTTGTTATCCATTTGTTATAAAAGATACTATATATGCGGATGTCATTTTTTAGAATGAAATTGCTCTAATATCTTCTATCAATTATAAAAAATGATTTGATGTCTTTATTTTATATAGCAGAGACAAACCAACAACCAAAGCAACTTTCGCAGACAACAAAGCAACCAACAAAGCAATCAAACCAGCCAACCAACCAACCTTCGCAGACAGCAACAAGCAAACCAAGATGCTCCAATACATCTATCACTACAAGAAGGATATGGAGTTTTCGGGGTTTTACCAAGCGTTCTCCAAGAACACGGATTACTTTACTCACAAGTATTTCTTGTTTATCAAGGTTCGCAACCTCATATATATCGACGTCTTTGGCATCGGGGAAATCATCATCCCCTTTGAGAGACTTTTGAAACACAAGTATTTAAGGATGTATTACGAACTATCCACCAACCTCATCGAGAACACGCACCAAGTCATCGAAGAAAAAAGAAGCGGCTTTTACGCCGACGAAAGAAAATGGTTTATCAACACTGCCTATTTTGTGAAACACGATGCGAGGAGGACGATTGAGTCTGGCAAATACTGTTGCTACTACAATATCGACCCGAATAGTTTGAAGGACGCCTGTGTATCGAGCGACGAGGACATTGCGACGTTTTTCACCAAATTGAAGAAACGCAACCGATACGAGCAAGTTAGGCATTTCGTGGATTATACGAACCTGATGCTCGAATACAATATCGCTCTGATAGAACGAGAGACGGATAAGTTGTCCGCAGGTGATGAAGACAATAAAAACATTGATAACCTCCTTGCGTTGAATACCAAGACGGGGATGAATGACGATATCTTTTGCCTACTATATTCTCGTGTTATCAGCACGAGCGGACAGAGTAAATACGACCCGTTTGTAAAATGCTAAGCAGCGATTAGCAGCGTTGCTAACCGTCTTGTATATATATGTATATGTTTTTATATTTTTATATTTTTTATTTTGTCAGCATACCCGCTATGCTGCTATGCTGCTATACTGCTATGCTTTAAAAAATGATATATGATACTACCTACTGTAATACCATAGGTATTATCTGTGATATCAGTAGCAAGGATTACAACAATACTGAGTGATACAGAGTGATGATGGCGACCGCTACGACTGCTTCTGTTGCCTCGATATTTCGTGTGAATTATTTTTACGAATTGCCAGACGAACTACAATCCCTTATATACCGAAAACTATTTAAGGATAGTCTTAGTGTGATTGACGAAATGCGAGAGCCTCTCGATAATTACGAAAGGTTAATCGCTTATGTCAAGGTGAATAATAAGAAGAATAATATGAATAATGAATATAAAAATCGAGCGATATGGAATATATTTCTATGCGAACGCCGTGATATTGGCGACCCTTATTATAAATACTTTCAATATTTCGCAGACGACGGAGGAGATTACGTAGATGATACGGGAGATGCGACGAATGTGTTGCGATTGAATAAGACAAAGATGATACGAAATGACAATCGATATTCTACGATACGATACATCGATTACTCCATCTACCCGTTGAATATCCGTGTGTCTGACGAGAGTTATACGTCTATGAAAAAAGTAATCGACGACTATGCCGTGATTTTCCTTCGTTATGATGCGGATAATGAAAATGAATATCCGTATATTCGGCGGCTGTATTTATTGAACGACAAAATACGCATCGAATACAAGGACGAGTATGTATTTAGAAACACGATAGATATTTATAATAATATCTTGGATGCTTATAATTTTATCACAAAAATATTCGATATCCTGTTTATGTATAATCATCTATACCCTGCGTATGACTTGGAATATATGAATGATATCATCGACTTACGCAACTGGTTCGAATACAACACGTATTTTCACGGGTATTCGATTGCCGATACGGGCGACATTTTGCGACCTCGCTTCTACTCGTAAATCCCTCGTAAAAAATGATATAGAAAGTAATATGTAATGTGTAGTATATGACAATGGATATGAACGATTTAACGATTTTTACAAAATGCGATATTTTTACGCCAGACAATATAGCACTCCTGATGTCATCTAAATTATTACATAAAGGTAATTTATTAGAACCTTGCGTTGGCACTGGAAACTTATTGAAGTTCATTAACACAGATGCTTATGACGAGATTGATGTGTATGAAATCAAAGAAGAATATTTGAAGAAAATCGGATATTCGGAGAAAATCGGATATTCGGAGCGATATAATATGTTTCATTGCGATTTTATCAAAACGGCGATTAACAAACGCTATGATAATATCATATTAAACCCTCCATATATAAAGATACAAGACCTGCCTCTCGAATACCGAGATTATATAAATAGCAACTTTGAGTTGCTTAAAGGCGGGGCGATTGATATATACTATGCGTTTATCATTAAATGCTTAGATTTACTAAGCGATACTGGTGTGATGGTTAGTATCACACCGAACTCTTATTTATATAATAAAACCTCTTATAAATTAAGAAAATACCTATTTGATAATCGATTGATAAGAGAAATCATCGATTTTAAGGACAAAAAGGTGTTTAGCAACGCATCTGTTTATTGTTGTATAACAATTTATAGCAAGGAGCAAAAGTCCCACCTGATATATAATGATACGCCCATCACATATAATGATATTGTTAAAAATTATTCATTATTCAATTTCGCTTCCACTGAAAATACACTAAAAACGCTTTGTATAATTAGGAATGGTATCGCAACGCTAAGAAACAATATATATATTCATTCTACGAAATTATACGACGAACCTTGTTGGAAACAAATTACAAATGGTTCATCTACGAAGTATATTATCTATCCTTATAAAGATGGGAAAATAATAGACGAAGATACATTTAAGAGGGATAACGTCTTAACGTTTGAATACTTGGTAAAAAATAAAGACGAATTAGAAAAACGGGATAATGGGAAAAAAACATATCCTATGTGGTATGCCTACGGGCGAAGCCAGTCTATAAAATATGTGAAAAAGAAATGTATATATATCCCTTGCTTCATAGACCCGAACGCTATATGCGACAATCTATTTACACACGAAAACATTCTACATTATAGTTGTCTATGCTTAGAACCGAATGATGAGAACGATATTGATGTTATAAAGGATGTTATAACGAACAATATCGAGTTTATCAAAAACAATAGTTCGAAACGTTCGGCGGGATGGATTAATCTAAATAACAGTTTATTATATAACTTGCCCTTATACTAAGTCCTTATACTAAGTCCTTATACTAAGTCCTTATACTAAGCCCTTTACTATATCAAATAATGTGCGATATGGGGTATCACTATCGATATCTAAAATCCGTGGTGTCTTGTCAAACGGTTCATTTATGGTATTTACGTGTTCCACAATAAGTATATAATTTATCATATCAAATGTGATATGCTTAGCCGTTAGCATTTTATATATTTCAATATCTTCTATCGTTATATTTTCGAACTTTGATATCTTCCCGCTCTTATCTAAGTAAGGTGTTTTATTCATCAAAATGTTGATTGGTATAATTATGATATTTTCATTCGCCCAATGTAAATGATGTAATTCGCCTGTTAGGTTTTCCCAAGCATTATTTTTATTTTGTTTATAATTTGTCTTAATTATTTTCACTGGGAATATAATATATGGCGTATTCATCTTTAATACGACGATATCGCATCTTTTTTTCTTTGAAGAGTTTGTGGAAACAACATCATATTCTAAGACAACCGAGTAATCTGGTAGCGTAAAGATTTTTTCAAGTTCGCTCTTTATATAATTGTGAAAATAATTTACATTCTTGTTGCTTCTTGCTCCGTGTTCAATGTATATATCATATACATTCTTCATAACTTCCATAAACTGCTTCTTATCTTTCATACCTGTTTGTTCTTCCATCTATGAAAATTGTATTAAGTAATATAAATCATATAAATCATTTTTATATCAAAATATTATGTATTAGTACTTATTTATTTTTATCGATATACTGGATACATTTGTTCTAATCTTTAACTATTCTTATATAAAAAATGATTAAATATCCTGAAACCTATATAGCAGAGACAAACCAACAAGCAACAACCAATCAACAACAACCTTCAACAACAAGATGCAATCCTCCGTTTTCACTTATTTGGCGAAGAATTACTATCTCAATACTTCGACGAGTGTCAAGGTGCTTCTATTCGTCAAACTGGATGACGACAAGGTAATTGTCAATGCTTCACGCCCTGGGAAGGGAATGGGGATAGATGTAATGATGTCTTACGACCAACTTATGAAGCACAAGTATTTGAAGGCGTATTACGAGTTGTCTCTCAAAGCAATCGGGAAGCCCAATCTTGACCCTGAATATGGAGTTTTGGGTGCGAAAGAAGCAGATGCGATAGATGCGATTTATATTGTTGAAGATGTTTTGACAAAGGAAAGGGTAGCAAAGAAAGGCGAGAGTTATCACACAGTTTCGAACTATTCGAATGCTAAGGAAGAAGACGAAGATGACGAAGAGGATAACGACTGTGAGGATGAGTATGATGCGACTGTTGCGACGGATGTCGAACTCGCCGAGTTTAACGCTGCTTACGATGCGAAGTTTGATGAAACCAACTTTGATGAGAGAATAGCAACCTACAAGGCTCTCGTGGATAAGTTGTAAATGCGATGTAGCACATCGTAGCCGTAGTTAGCAGGTTAGATTTAGTCTGTGTATATATTTTTATTTTGTTCTTAAAAAATGATTATATCGATTGAAGTTGAAAACAGAAACAATCAAACCAACTATGGAACTCTCCGTCTTTGCGTATTACAATACCGCAACTACCGTAATGCCTTCCTATCCCTCTCGTTTTAAGGAGATTGTATTTGTAAAACTTGACGACGAAAAGGTATATATTGAGGCAACAATCTTAGGAACAGGGGAAACCACTAATATTTATATGTCTTATGAACTGCTTATGAGACACAAATATCTAAAACCCTATTATGATTTATCTCGCAAAGCAATCGGGATGCCAAATCTGGATGCCAAGTATTACGGATACGAAGACCCTGAAAAGTGTAAAAACGACGTTAAAGACGCCTCTTACGTTTTCGTCGATACGATGTATATTGTTGAAGATGTAGCAACCAACACTATCGAGGCAAAGAAGGGCAACAGTTATCGCTCATTTGATTTGGAAAAGATGAAAAAAGAAATTGTATCGCAAGGTGTTGATATAATGGGGTTTGACAGAATATTTAAAAATAAAATATTATATGACCGTGATGAAGGCGAAGACTTTGATGAGAGAATAACAGCCTACACGGCTCTCGTGGATAAGTTGTAAATGTTGTAAATGCGATGTATATCTGTATGTATTTTTTATTTTTATGAAAAAATGATTTATCTTGCTATCTTTTGATTTTTAACAAATGGAACTCTCAGTCTTCACTTATATCGCCAAGGATGTCAAGAATGACGAACCCTTGTATTGTAAGGAGATTATATTTGTCAAGTGTGGCAAAAAGATATATATAGAAATTACGTGCGGTGTAGATATAGAAGATATCGCAGACGGTTTAGATATGGGTATTATGGATATCGTTATGCCCTTCGATATGCTTATGAAACACAAGCACTTAAAGCACTTAAAGGCGTATTACGAGTTATCGCTCAGGGCAAATAAGTGTAGCGACTATGCGAATACGATATATATTATAGAAGACAGTTTGACAAATGCGAAGGAAGCGAAGGTAGCAAAGATTGGCAAATGTTCGCATCTGTTTAACATTAAAAAAATGAAAGAGATTAGGGTAGCACACGAAACAGATATCGAAGATATCGAGGAGTTTCTCGCAAATTACGATGCGAAATATGGGTGTATCGAAACAGACTTTGAAGATAGAATAGCGGGATACACTGCTCTTGTGGATAACTTGTAAAATAGGATAAATATGTTCTAAAACGCTCCTTATATAATAAAAACTGACATAACATCCTTCATAAATACAATTACGCGCCAACTGCTGTTGCGTGTCTTGCCTTGTCTTTACATCAAAGAGACTTTTCAAAGACCTTCAAAGACCTTTCAAAGAAAGTTTGAGACTTTCGACCGCTTTCAACCTACGGTTTCAACCGCTTTCGCTGTTTTCAACCGACCGTTTCAATGTCTTTCAACATCGTTTCAGTGTCTGATAACGGTATCAAGACAATCGCCGACGATAACGGGTATGAGTTCGAAGAGTATCCCGTCGGTTCGTTGGAGTTTTCGGCATATCATTATCATAGCAACAGAAACCCGTTCTATATCTTGTTTATAAAGAATGGCACAAAAATATATATCGAGATGATGAATGAATACACCCGTAGGCAGAAGATTATTGATAATATCGTGATGCCCTTTGATGTCTTGGAGAAGAACGAAAACCTCAAAAAGATGTATGACTTGTCCCTGATGATGGTGAATACATACCAGACAATCTACTATGATAAAACTGGTATGTCGATAAAGCGACTGGTACAAACATACGACACGGATAGCGAAGACCTCGAAGACTGCGATAGCATCATAGAGGAGGACGAAGATGATGAAGAAGCAAAAACGAAAAAAGAAGCGAAAGCGGCAGCAAAATCACAGAAACCCGAGCGACCATTGGGCTTACCGTTGAAGCACTGGTGTATCAGTTGCGATACAGTCTGGAAAAGTCTAAGAGTTTCGAAGTCGTATGCTTATTTCAACTGTTATTACAGTATCGACCCATTCACATTCTCGTATGATGTGGATAGGCAAAAAAACATAGGTGGTTTCATCAAGTGTTTCAACAGTTTCATCAGGTATAACAAACCTTCTCCTGCGATTGAGGCGGAGATTGTAGCAAACTACGAGAATTACCTTCGGGTAGTAGTAGGTAATTAATATAATTACAGGTAAGTAATAGATTTACATAGAGTGTCGCTCAGATAATCGAAGCGGTGCGTTGTTTAAAAGTAATTGTAATGGAGGATTTACAATCGGCAAGTCTGATTTATTAGGTTTTATACAGTAATTAAACATTTCATCTGGCTCGTTGTTGCTATCGTTGGTATTGCCTCGTAAAGTTGTTCCGAATACTTCGTCTAACTCTGGTTCATATTTGCTGTTTGCGGCATTCGCACCACCAAGTTTATTCTCGTTGTTATTACTAAGATTATCCTTGTGAATATCTATATTTTCTATATTATATGTATAATCCATATTATTTGTTTTTTTAGTCATTTGCTGATGTTCCTGAGTATGATACTGATGTATCGATTGCTTTGGTAGTTGTGAAACCTGCGTAGCCTGTTGTGAAGTCTGCAAAACCTGAGCCGAATACGGAGAATACGCAGATTGTTGCTGTTGATTATAATACACTAAGAATATCAATAGTCCTACGAATATAAAAAATAGAAGATAATAGCCTTCATTTGCCCCTTCTTTCTTCATATTTCTTTTACTATAATACAATATATTAAACAAGTTAAACAAGTTAAACAAGTTAAACGACAGTTAAACGTAGTTAAACAAGTTAAACAATGGCTTAATCGTCGGTATCTTCAATAAACAGCATCTTTTTTTTAGTTCCGCCTTTATTATCATTCGTGTTATCTGCGTCATTGTCGTCATTATCTTCGTTGCCTTCTTCGCATTCCTCGCTTTCTATTTTAACATTATCCATATAAAAGGATACTTTATACTTGTTGTTCTTATAAAACTTCAATCTTGCCGCACCTTTTCGCTTAAATATCGAAAAATCATCGAGAATATCAATACATAGCGGGGTATATTTTCGCTTCTCAGGGATTTCTCGAAGAATACGCCCAATGGATTGTTGGATGTCTGAGATTGGACTTGCGAATATAATCGTATTTAAGGAAGGGACATTAAACCCCTCGGATGCAAGTTGATATGTTGCGAGGATGATTTGTTTTTCCGAGGATATTGCGAGGTCGGCTTGTTTCATTCCGCCCACATAAAACCCATAACTGACGTCGCTGCCATCCTTGGGAATGGCGATTTTATGCTCTATAATGTAATTTTCAATGTCTTTGAGTTGGTTTCGGCGTTCGCTCAGTATAAGCACACGTCTATCGGGTTCTTTACTCAAAATATCCTTTAATAGCGAGATTATAAACTCCGTCCGTGGCTTGAACGTGCAAACGTTGTTAATCATCCCCGCACCGTTTTCTTTGCCATTCCACATTAGTTTCACCGTCGAATAATCAACGTGTGTCTCAAAGTATTTATGAACTTGGACGATAACATCGCAAAACTCCTTGTTTTTCAAGGTATATACAGATTTCCCGATATAATTCTCAAACACCTTTCGCATACCATCCTTGCGGTTCAGTGTCGCCGATAACCCGAGAATGATAGGGTTGCTAAGTTTCCTGAATGCCTTACAAAAGACTTGTGCGCCTGTATGATGAACCTCGTCGATGATTACAAACCCAATGTCGTCAAATATGGCGTCGTCATAATCTCGCATTGCCAGTGATTGTAGCGAAGCGATGATAAAGTCCTTGCCGACGACATCGACTTTCTTCTGTTTAATTATCCCGACTTTTGCGTCGGGGGCAAACTGTGCGATGGTATCTAAAAATTGCTGATTTAAGAAATCCTTATGACTTATGAATATCGTCTTCTTTTTCAAGCAACACGCAATATACAGGCTCATAATCGTTTTGCCAAAACCGCAAGGAACGGATATGATACCGCCCCTTTTAAGAGGGTCGTTGGCGGCTTTTAAAAAGTTGCTTATTGGTTCTTGCTGTGCGTCTCTTAGAGAACCGATGAAAATAATATTAATATCCGCGCCGCTCGTCAATTTACATAGCGTAGGTGCGCCAAACTTTTGCAACCCGTAATATCTGGGAATATATATCCTTTTTTCATTCTCGCTATACAACATAAACGTCAAATCTTCGGGTGACGCATTGCCTCCTCCTCCCGCATCAAAATTGACTTTTGGCGTCATCGTCAAATCCTTCCTTATATGCTCGATTTCCTTCTCGGACAAAGCGGATTTCAAAATGCCATAACCGTTTTTGGATAATATCGAAAACATCGTGTCGTATTGCGTTTTCAAGAAGATAGAATATAAGTAGAATATAAGTATCATTTTTTTATATGGATTATTATAATAGAGAGCGCAGCGAATGATACTCAATTCATTTAGAGGGTTGGCAGTAATATTATTGGTATCGATATTAATCATCAAAGAAATCCCTTTTAAAAAACTATTTAAAGACGCTATGATACAATTTTACTTGGCGGTTGCCTGTATGGCAATACTATTACTCGTGGATAATATCATCGGGTTCATACTATCCATCTGTGTATTAACGCTTTATTTTAGAATATATACAAGCGAACTCAAAAATAAAAACGTGGCAACGAACAAACAGGACGCTCAGGTAGCATCAGTAGTCCCCTCACAAGCGCATATACACACGCACGACACCCACGAAGGCAAAGGTTGTGGCGACGGGAAATGCGAGATGAATATGGCACGTCTCGAAGATAAATCAAGGACGGTTGTGGTTGCAACATCGGTTGCCACAGCGTCGGCGGATGGCAAAGTTCCTTATATAACCGAAGAGAACCTGTTGGCAGCACAATCGAATATTGTAAATCCCAATGAGTATAACAAGGAATTACATAGCGACAATCTGTATGGTTCGCAAGGGTTAGATACGAAACACCTACATATCCGAGGGTATGATACGACGAACGCACTTTTAGGTTCTCTTTCATACGAGATAATTTAGATTATAAGAGTAAATAGAGTAAAAGAATAGCAAATTAAAAATATAGATTATTATTAAGAAAGATTATTTAAAGAATAATGAAGTATGAAGGTTTTGTTTCGAACTCTGAGAATGACCAAATCGTAGAAAAAATATTTATGATATTTGGGTTTTCGATGCTTACGCTTGTGGTATATGGGGCTTTGCTATGGGCGTATTATACTACCGATAGAAATCAGTATATGTTTATATCGATGTTCTCGCTATTCGTGATATTTTATGCTATCATCATCATATCTATCGTAGTCATCAATAAAAATAATTATGATGCCTTATCTTACACGCTTCTATTTGGTATCACGATATTTGCGATATTCACTGCGTTTTTCATAGGCGTCTTTTTCATTCTCAAAAGTTTCAATCTAATATCGTCCGCTGCGTATGCTACGTCCGCTACATCGTATTCTACGGCTTCGCCATCTGCTATGGCAAGTGTAAGGATGAACCCTTACGGACAAGGCATCAGTAATAATCAGAGCCTTTTCCGTCGTGAAGTATAAACGGCGAAGCATAGCGAAGCATAGCGAAGCTGCGGCGACTTATAAATACTCAAAAAACGACAATACGTAAATGATGGAGAATAGTGATATGGATTTAATATAAATATCGAAACTGTTTAGATTGTCTTGTAAATTGTCTGGCAACTTCTCATATACCGTGTTGATAATCCCAGAGTGATATATGATAACCGCTAATATAACAAATATCAAACTTCTTTTTGCGACTTCTATATCGAGATAGGCAGACATACCAGACATACTATCATACTTGCTTTGCGACGGATATGGCGGGTATGAATGATGCGGTTGCGAATGCGGCGAATGCGGCGGATATGGATGCTGCGAATGCTGCGAATGCGGTGGGGGCATCGGGGGCATCGGTGGATATGAATGCTGTGGATGCTGTGATAGCGGCGGATGTGGCAGTTGGGGTGATTTCGATTGCTTCGACATCATTAATTCGTCTTGGAATTCATTTAGGACATCTTGAACTACTGGGTCATTAATGTCATTCACTTCTGCGGTGCTTGAAGATTGCGTTTTTAGCGGTAATGTGCTAATAGGCGTCGACATTATAATTCTTATCTATTGATATATAATATTTTCAATCTAATTTATATTACGCAATAGCAAACATCCTTTCGAAAAACCCAGGAACGCTTATTAGATTATCGGGCGTTTTATTAATATCATACGGTTCTAACGGTTTCTCGATAGTCGAATTACATTTCACGGGATACGACTTGTATTTATAGCAGGTATCTTCGAGTTTGAAAACATTCCCTTCAATATCCTTAATGTCAGGGGCAGAATACACGACGCAATTGTCTTTACATATGCGTCGAAATAACAGGGCTAACGAAAGACCGAACAAAGCACTCACGATGATTTGCCCCGTTTCGTCATAGAACATTCGGTCGATTGAAACTCTTAGCCCCGAAGGCTCTTTTTTATTTATTATTCTATTCATCCTATCTATATCTATCTAATTTATATCTATAAAAATTAAAAAAATAAGTATCAGTAGCCTCGGCAGCCCCACCTTCCCCGCCCCTCCTTTTCCTTATATAATAGGTTGTGTTAAAGACGTATCGGTGCATTTCACTTCCTCTGCGTTATATTTATAGCATTGATTGTCGAGGTTCTTATAGACTATTTTGTTTGCGTTATAAGGCGTTGGGTATTTAATGATATTTCGAATAGGTGGCGAAGATATATACACGTATATAAGTCCTAATATAAAAGCGAATATGAAACTGAACCAATTGATACGAAATGTTCGCTCGACAGTTTTAACCATTCTTCAAATTACTTACTATCTCCTTCTATTTACTTATTTTTTTTATAATTTACATCCTTGATACATCGGTTCGTTATCGGATTTCTCACTTTACCCTCAGGACAGTCTTTCAGTTCCTTTGTTGCTTTCGCTGCTTTCGGTTCTTTCACAACCTTCACAATCACTTCCTTAACTTCATCCGCATTCGCTTTCGCCGCTTTTTTCTCATTGACACATCGCTTCGTTATCGGATTTCTCACTTTGCCCTCGGGACAGTCTTTCAGTTCCTTTGTTGCTTTCGCTGCTTTCGCTTTCGGGACTGCGGGTGCTTTTGGCGCTTTCGGGACTTTCGGGACTTTCGTTTCTTTGTCATCCTTCTTCGGCTCTTTCGCTTTCGACGCTTTGGGAACGACGATACGGTCATTTAAATCGAAATATTCGTATGTATAGATGTCGGGGATGCTTTGGTGGTCGTTCGTATATTTATAATTTAAATAATCATATAGCGACGATAAGGTTTTCGTTTCTTTAAATATAGAACGCAACTCGTCCTTCTTTTCTAAAAATAAATCGTATTCATATTCATTACGCTCTCTAACCTTCTTAAACTGCTCGTCGTATTTCGCAATCTTCTGTGAAACGACATTGCTCTCATCCCCTTTGTGTTTAAAGTAATCGCCAACCAGTTTTTTAATCTTGCTTAACTTTGCGGGTTCGGCACTTTTGTCATACATATTAATAGCCAGAAGGCTTTTTTCAATATCTTTTAATATATCCATTTACTAATATTAAGGATAAAAATAAAACCAATTAGCGTAATAATATGTCTTCGAACATACTCTTATAAAATGTTTGGAGACTTTCTTCGGGCTTTAATTGCTCCTCGTAAATACTTCGTGGTATGTATTTGACAATCACCTTATCTTTTTTACATACAGATTTATTATTATAGTAGCCTTGTATAATCATTATCGACCCTAAAAATAATAAAAATATCGCTATTGCTTTCATTTCTTAATATTAAGAAATAAGAAAAAAATACATATTATCCATTTCCCTCGTATCAACTCGTTTCTTCGTTCCGTCGTTCCGTCGTTTCTCACTCGTTATTTACATTTACTGAATGCCGAGTTTCTGAGAACTCCACGCATCCACTTGCTCGATACTGCTCTTAACCTCGGACATTTCGATACCTTCCGCTGCGTCAGTCGCATCCGCTGAGACTACTTCATTTGTCGCTTCATCCGTTGCTTCCGTTGCTTCCGTTGCTTCCGTTGCTTCGGTAATCTCAGTCGCTCCTGTCTCAGTCGTTTCCTCCGCATCCTCAACGACCGTCTGGGGAGGGAATAGAGATGCCTTGCGATTTTCAAAGAGAACATCCTTGTCGGTCATATTCTTCTTGTATTCCTTCATTAGGGTATTCAGTTGCGTCTCGGCATATTCTTGATTTTCCAAGCAATCAGGGTTCGGCGACCAAGGACACCAGCAACCCATCTGTGCGATATAGATGTTGAACTTATTGTCAATCTTCTTGATAAACTCACTGCGGTTCTTGGCTTCCTCGATAGTATCGAACACTCCACGAACCTTGATGCCACGGATAGAGGTTACAAAGTTATTATCACGGTGATATTCTGACTCCAACTTCTCATTATTAATCGACTTGTAAAACCCATATTGTTCGCTCATATCTTTCGGGTTAAAGATATAGGCATTGTTCTCCTTGATGGAACTAACGAAATCCTTTGAGTCACTATATTTCTCCGAAATACCGTCCAGTAGTGCGGACATATCATTGCTAAACTTCGTAATGAATTGGCTAAACATATACGCCTCCTTATTCACAAGGACATCCTCGGGGCTTAAAAAGGAGAGCAGCACGTAGTTCTGCCCCCTGATAGGCTTATCCTCATCCAAATAATCTACCTCCTTAACACTTGTAATATTTGCGGACATTTAATATCTTTTTCTAATCTAATACTATTATAGAATATAAATCTTATATATATTTTTAATTTTTATGTTATAATAGTATAGTATAATAGGTATAGCATAAAAATAAAATGGAATACACTGTTGATTTCTGGGATGTCGTTATAAGACTTCTTAAATACGCTTTCGAAGGTCTTATCGTCGCCTTCGTAGCCCTTATATTACCGAATAATAAATTGGATTGGAGCGAAATCTTTATGTTAGCATTAACCGCCGCTTGTACCTTCTCCGTCCTTGACTTGTTATCCCCTGCGGTATCGGCGGGAGCGAGACAAGGCGTCGGGTTAGGTGCTGGTTTCCGTATGGTGGGCTTCCCGAACGGCTTTTAGATTAGATTAGATTAGATTAGATATCATAACGAAGGTATGATTTCGTAATTCAGTTCTATACATATCTTTTTCCATATTTGGTCTTGGACGTATAGTTTCTCTCTGCTTTTTAATAGTGGGAAATATTTGAGATATTCATTTAGCCCTAATATTTGAAAAAACTTATACAAAACATAACTATATGACAGGAAATTCTTCCTATCCTTCGGACAATGTTTTAAAAACGGTGCTTGGATGTTTCGAAACATATTACACAACTTATCTTCGAGTTCTTGGCTAAACTGCGGAGTAGGTATTCCATTAATTCGATTGATGATATAGTTGATATGTTCGTAATATTTGTTAATCCGCAGACGTTTAAGAATATCCCGCATCTTATTATAGGTTATCGTTTTCGTATCCACAATCTTTTCTTTTTTTATTTCTGTTAAAATCTTTTCAAATATTTCGTCAGGAATATCTGTGCTTTCTTTCCCCTGAACCTGATTACACCACTCTCGAAAATGATTGATACGCTTATAACTAAAGTGAGACGTATCCTTTGTATTCTGCTTTAATATAGGACGGTTTTGCTCCACAAGAAGCAACTCTTGGTATCCGCAAAGATTACAGATGATGATTGCGTCGTGCTGTAAGCAGGTCATCTGGTTCTTACAATTCTTACAAATCTCAATGTCCTCCTCTTCGACATTGCGAACATACTTTTTATTTATAATAGACATATATTTATCTACGAGGGAACTTTTATCGATTACATTATCATTCGTGTTCGTATTCCCCGTCCCTACCCCAGTCCCTGTCCCGCATCCGTCATTCATATCCGAGGGTTTGCTTATATCGCTCGTTAAATTATTTTCTGTGTTTAGATTATTAAGAGCATCTAAAACATTTATTGTTGTCGCTGAAACAGACGAACGCTTCTTTTTCGAATCATTCTTGTAAATCTTCGGTTGTCTGCTTAGCAATTCACTCGAAGAAATACAGACGCCGTTTGAGATAGACGTATGCGGATTACTTATATTCGACTGCTTCTCCACGGTATCGTAGTATTGAAATAATATATAACTCGTGTTTTTATAATACTCAACTTCGTTATACGTATCCAACTCTTTAATATTGTTTCTCAGTTCAATAATTTTCTCTCTTATAATAATATTGCTCGTCCATAAAGCATTTACGTATTCCTTGTCGTTCATATGAATGCTCTTGTGGGTTTCTATATTTTCCATAATGAGGTTCGACTGGGCTTCTAAATCGTGTAGTAGTATCTTGTAGCCCTCCTTGTCTTTGTTGGTCAGTTCAAACTTCTTTATAATGTTGTTATGCATCGCATCTAACGTAAAAACCTCATTATTGTCGGAAATATATTTTTTTTTTGATGATTTTTCTTTGAACATCGTTATAATAGAATAATTAATATTAATTTTTATATAATAAAATGACACATACATTTAATTCATATTTTTTTCTCCTCTAATAGTATAAAGAATATAGCGTAAATGGGTGGTGGTCTTCTTCAATTAGTAGCATACGGAGCACAGGATGTTTATTTAACTGGTAATCCTCAAATTACCTTCTTCAAGG
>Ga0114968_10001529_pt1 | contig 17745 bp, 18 predicted proteins | sample M_130807_EF_Meta_FD_87020 | JGI IMG/M metagenome (GOLD analysis project Ga0114968, IMG submission 87020) | Freshwater microbial communities from Lake Montjoie, Canada to study carbon cycling - M_130807_EF_MetaG | ecosystem: Environmental > Aquatic > Freshwater > Lake | place: Lake Montjoie...
CGCCGGATGCCGCGCGCCCGCGCACCGAGGGGATCGACCGCAGTTCGTTCCGGTGGGCGCAGTCGAGCGACCAGTCGTGGATCCTGGTGGCCTCGATCACCCCGACGCCGGGCTGGCACGTCTACTGGGAGAACCCCGGCGACAGCGGCAACGCACCGAGCTTCGAGCTCACGCTTCCCGCCGGATGGCGCGCCGGCCGGACGGTGTTCCCGCGCCCGGAGGCGCGCACGCTGGAAGGCAGCGTCTTCTACGGCTACTCGCGCTCGGTGGAGTACCTGATCCCGGTGAAGCGCGTCGATGGCATCGGCGACGATCCGTGGTCGCGCGACAGCAAGCCGGACGCCAACGCCGCGTGGAAGCTGCGCGCGAAGGTCATGGCCTGCAAGGAGCGCTGCACCGTCTCGACGCTGGTGGCGGGCGGCGACTGGCCGCCGTTGGCCGAGGCCGGCACCGATGTGCGCCTGAACGGAGGTTCCTTCGGCGGCCGCGCGTTGCCGGCAACGGCGGCATCGGCCGGCATCTTCGCGAGCCTCGAGAACAACACCGTGCGGATCGAGGGCCCGAGCCGCGGCACGTCCACCGTGCGATTCATCCCGGCCGCCATCCCGGGCATGCAGCTCGGCGTGGCCGATGGAACCGTGGCCGTGGACGGCACCGTCAACGGCGATCGATTCCGCCTGGAATTCACCCTCCAGTCATTGGGACAAGGACCGGGCGAGCCCGCCGTGGCGGGGCTCATCCTTCTTGGCAATGACCCCTCGGAACCGTGCGTCTGGCTGACCATCCCGCATCCCCTTGCCGGCCCGGACGGGGCATTCGGCGCCAACGGGGTGGGTGCATCGGACCAGGCTCCGCCGTCGAAGTGAGCCGTACAGAGCAACCGCGCGCCTGGCGCATCCATCCAGGCACCGTTGGGTCCCCCGGTCGCGGGACCGCATTCGGAGTGAACACATGAACGCCATGAAGCTCTTCACCACCTGCGGCATCGCCGCCGCGCTCACCGTGGGCATCGCCTACGCCGCCCCCATGCAGGATTCCAAGAAGGAATCCAAGAAGGAAGCCGCCAAGGAAATGGCCAAGGAGATGGCCATGGTCGGCAAGGCCGCCCCGGCCTTCACGCTGAAGGACTCCGCCGGCAAGGACGTCAGCCTCTCCGACTTCAAGGGCAAGGTCGTGGTCCTCGAGTGGATGAACCCCGGTTGCCCGGTCTGCCGCGGCAAGATGGAGGATGGCTCGGTGGCCAAGATGATGGCGGACAGCAAGGCCATCACGCCGGACGTGGCCTTCCTCTTCATCAACTCCACCGCGGCCACTGCCAACAAGCCCGCGGAGAGCGGCGAGTACCTCGCCCAGAACAAGGTCACTGCTCCCGCGCTGATCGACGGCGACGGCACGGTCGGTCATGCATACGCCGCCAAGACCACGCCGCACTGCTACGTGATCGACTCGAAGGGCGTGCTGGTCTATGCCGGCGCCATCGATGACCAGGCCGACAAGAACCCCAAGAACTACGTCGTCAACGCCATCAAGGCGCTCAAGGACGGCAAGGATGTCTCGCCGGCCACCACCAAGCCGTATGGCTGCGGCGTGAAGTACGGCAAGGGCAAGTGACCGCGCGGCATGCGGCGGTGCGGCCGCGGGCCGTGCCGATCGCAGCCCATGCATGAAAGAGCAGGGGCCGACCCTTCGATGGGTCGGCCCCTGTTTCATTCGGCGCTTGTTCCGTGCGGGGCGCTTCGTTTCATGCGAGGCGCCTCGTCCCATGCGGGGGCTCGTGGTCCGCCTCCGCTCCGGACCGGCGTCAGACCACGTTCACCGGCATCACCACGTAGGTGAACTCCTGGCCCACCTTGAAGACGCCCGGCTTCTGCGGGTTGCGCATCTCGATCATCACCTGCTCGCCGTCGACCACCTTGAGGGCGTCGACGATGAAGGCCGGCTGGAAGCCGATCTCGATGGCGTCACCCTGGTAGCCGGACATGGGCACGCGGATCTCCGCCTCGCCCATCTCCGGTGCGCGGCTCGAGACCACCAGCGTGTCGCCCTTGAAGGCGAAGCGGACGCCCTTGGATTCCTCGTTGGTGAGGAGGGCGGCGCGGCGGATGGCGGTGGCCAGGTCGGCGGCGTCGAAGGTGACGCGCTTGTCCTGGTCCTTGGGGATGACGTCCTCGAAGGGAGGGAAGGTGCCTTCCACCAAGCTGGTGACGAGCATGCCCGTCCCTTCCACCTGGAACACGGCCTGGCCCTCGGCCTTGCCGATGGTGACCTTCGCGTCGGGCTCGCCGAGCATCTTGACGAGGATGTTGAGGCTCTTCGACGGAACGATGAGCGTCATGTCGCCGTCGCCCGAGCAGCCACCGGCGGCCACTGCCAGGCGCTTGCCGTCGGTGCCGACGAGGCGGATGCGCTTGCCCTTGCGTTCCATGAGCACGCCGTTGATCGCGAAGCGCGCGTTCTCCACGGCGGTGGCGAAGATGGTGCGCGCCACCAGGCGACGGATGGTCTCCGCGGTGGCCTCGAAGGCGCCGGTGGGCTGCGGGTCGCGGCCGGCCGGGTAGTCCTTGGGGTCGTAGCCGAAGATCTTGAAGGTGCTGCCCTCGCTCTTCACGGTGGCGACGTTCTTGTCCATCTCCAGCGTGACCGTGGAGTCCTCGCAGGTGCGGACGATCTGGCCGAGCTTGTCGGCCGGGATCAGCGCCTCGCCCTCGGAGACCACTTCCACGTTGGGCACGGAGAGCGCGAGGGAGATCTGGCCGTCGGTGGCGCGGAGCACCAGCTCGCCGTCCTTGGCGGTCAGCTTGAGGCAGGTGAGGACGGGCGTGGTCGTGCGGGTCGGCACCACGGCGGACGCCAGCGCGAGCGCTTCGACGATTGCGGACCGGTCGCAGTTGACCTTGAGATGCGATGCCATGTTCTGGGCTCCCGTGAGTGACTTGTTTTTGCGGAAAGTCAGTGTAGCCGGATCCGGCCCGGGGCCGCGGGTGCGTACGCTTCGGACATGCTTCAGCGGTTCTTTGCCGCCATCCGCGCGCACTACGGGATCACCGTGTTTTTCCTGTACCTGGGCGCGTTTGCCATCGCCTTCGTGGGCACCTTCACGCTGCCCCTGATCGCCATCGGCATGGTGCTGTTCTCGATCTTCCTGCTGGTGCCGGCGGTGCTGGTGGGCGACCTGGTCGGCTCGCTGGCGCGGCGCACCACGCGGCCGTACCTGCGTCGCGGCGTCTGCCCGAAGTGCCGGCAACAGCAGGGGCCTGCCTGGGAACCGCCGGTCTACCGCTGCGCGTTCTGCGGCGCCGCCTACGAGAGCGACGGCGACCCGCACGAGGGCGCCGATCCCGCGCCCCGCGAGCCGGACGTCACGCCTGTGCCGAATGATGGTCGATGACCGCGCGGACGGGTGCCGCCAGGTGCTCGTCGCCGGCCAGGACGATCAGCTGGCCGCCCGGGATGACCTCGATCACCACGCGCACGCCGATGGCCGCCACGCTGATCGACTGCGATGCGCCGTCGCCCGCGTCCACCACCGCATCCACCAGGTCGCGCAGCAGGTGGTGGTGCGCGGGTCCGAAGAGGAGCGGATCGCGCGTGTTGAGCTCCACCATCGCGGCCGCGTCGATGGCGCGCCACTGCTCGTGCGTGCTCATCGGCGTGGCCACGGCGTTGAACACGTCGCGCCAGCGGCCCACGGGGATGACCACCACTTCCGGAAGCTTCAGCTTGTGGACGATGCCCTCGACGATGGGGCCGATCTCCGCGCGCGGGACCCGCAGGACGCCGGCGGGAACCGTGCCGGAGAATTCCCGCGCGGCCAGGTCGAAGGCCACCACGGCAGTCGATTCGTCGAGGTCCAGGTGGAGCTCACCCGCCGGTTCCTCGGTAGACGTGACGCCCTGCGCGCGCAGGCGGTTCCAGGTGAGCGGTTGTTCGATGAATTCCACGTGGGGTCTCGGTTGAAGGGCGCGTCCCACCAAGGTACCCGTGTTCCGTAGGATGCCGCGGCGTGAAGACCGTCCTGTTCGTATGTACCGGCAACACCTGCCGCTCACCCATGGCCGAGGCCATCGCGCGGCACCTCCTTGACGAGGGAAAGGTCCCGGGCCAAGGGCGCGAGGTCTTCGTGGCATCTGCCGGGCTTGGCGCGTGGGACGGAAGCCCCACCAGCCACGAGACGCTCGAGACGCTCCGGGAGCGGGGCATTCATTTCGACGGGCATTCCAAGCGACTGACGCCGGAGATGATTCGCAAGGCGACGCTGGTGCTCACGATGACGCGGTCGCATCTCATGGGCGCACGGGCCTTGGTGGGCGGCGAGGCGCACCAGGACAAGGTGCAGATGCTCGACCCGGGCGGCGACCTGGACGACCCCATCGGCATGGGGCAGATCGCCTACGACGCGCTTGCCGTGCGGTTGGAGCGGGTTCTTCCCGGACGTCTGCGGGAACTGCTCTGAACGAGGCCTTCGCTGCGCGGCTCCTGTAGAGTGTGGGAGTCATGCGAGTTGCCGTCGGCTCCGATCACCGTGGTTTCCAGACCGTTTCTGCCTTGGTCCAGCACCTGAAGGCAGACGGCCATGACGTCGAGATGCTCGGCGACTGCGGCGGCAGCATGTGCGACTACCCCGACGTGGCGTACCTGGTCTCCCGGGCCGTGGCCGACGGCCAGGCCGATCGCGGCATCCTGATGTGCGGCACCGGCATCGGCATGTGCATCGCGGCCAACAAGGTCAAGGGCGTCCTGGCCGCGCTGGCGCAGGATGAACTGAGCGCGCAGCTGAGCCGCACGCACAACAACGCCAACGTGCTCTGCCTGAGCGCCGACCTGACCGGCACCACGCTTGCCAAGCGCATCGTGGACACCTTCATGAAGACCAACTTCGAGGGTGGCCGCCACGAGCGCCGGATCCACAAGATCCACGAGATCGAGGAAGGCCGCGCGCCCAGCAAGTAGGGCTAAATAGGTGCCGTGTTAAAGCGGCACCTATTTCTTCAACTCGTCCAGCTGCCTGCCGGCGACCACCTAAAATAGGTGCCGCTTTAACACGGCACCTATTTAGCGTCAGCGCGTCTCGCCCTCGACCCAGTCCGTCAGCAGGCGCACGCCCCAGCCGGTGGGGCCGGCCACGCACAGGTCGTTCGGGCTGTCCACGTTGCCCACGCCCGCGATGTCGATGTGCGCCCACGGCGTCTTCTCGTCCACGAAATAGCTGAGGAACGCGGCGCCCTGGATCGGGTGCGCGCTGCGGGCGGGGTTGGAATTGATGAGGTCCGCGTGCTGGCCGCGCATGAAGTCCTTGTGCTCCTTCCAGAGCGGGAGCTTCCAGAGCTTCTCGCCGCTCTGCGCGCTGGCGGCCTCGATACCCGTGGTGAGGGCCTCGTCGTTGCAGAACCAGCCTGCGCAGAAGTGACCGAGCGCCACCACCACGCCGCCGGTGAGCGTGGCCACGTCGACGATGGCCGTCGCTTCCAGCTCTTCCTCGGCGTAGGTGAGCGCGTCGGCCAGCACCAGGCGCCCCTCGGCGTCGGTGTTGGTGATCTCGACCGTCACGCCGTTGTACATGGTGATGATGTCATCCGGACGCATGCTGTCGCCCGAGACCATGTTCTCTGCGGCGGCAAGCAGCGCGTGCACCTCGATGGGGAGATCCATCTCGGCAATGGCCTTCATGGCGCCGAGCACGGCGCAGCCGCCGAGCTTGTCGTACTTCATGCCCTTCATGCCGTTGTTCACCTTCAGGCTGTAGCCGCCGGTGTCGTAGGTGAGGGTCTTGCCCACCAGCACCAGGCGCTTGCCCTTGGCGCCGCGCGAGCGCTTCTTGGGAACGTGCGCCAGGTGGATGAGGCAGCTCTTGGAGTCGCTGCCGTGGCCAACGGTGGCCAGGCCGCCCATGCCCATCTTCTTGGCCTTCTCGTGGTCGATCACCGTGCACTTGAGGCCGGTCTCGCGCGCCAGCTTCTTGGCCTGCGCGGCCACCCACGCGGGGTTGCAGATGTTCGGGGGCGTGGCGCCGATGCCACGGGCATAGTTCACGGCTCCGCCGAGGAGGAGGCCGCGACGGAGCCCGTCCCGGAAGTCGGCGTCCGAGGAGTCCACCGCCAGGGCACCACCGCGCTCGGCCTTGCGGCTGGCGGCTCCGTCGAAGCGATCCACGCGCCAGTTGGCCATGGCCAGGCCTTCAGCAAAGGCTCGGCCGAGGGCCTCGACCTCGGCGCGCTTCTTGGGGAAGCCGGCCGACAGGTCAACGGAGATTCCCTTGTCGCCGCGGCGGTCGAGGGCCTTCACCAGCTTGGCGGCGGCCGTCCGGATGGAGGCCGGGGTCACGGATCCGGGCTCACCGAGCCCCAGCAGGACGTGCTTGCCGCCGGCGGCCAGCACTTCGCCGTTCTCCCCGCTGAATCCGGGGGTCTCGAGCGCGTCCGAGACGGCCTGGATCTTGGCGTAGGTGGCCGGGACGGTCTTGCCGTCGGAGGTGACGCCGACAACCGTGACGTGCGAGCGGGTGGAACCGATCGAGAGGGTGCTGAACATGGGGCGGGCAGTCTATGGCTGGTGCCGTCATCCGCGTTGGGGGCCGGAAGCCCTCACGTGAGGCCTGGGGAGGGCACTCCGCGGGGTTGGATTGGGGGCAAAAAAGAGCCGAGGTCCCGTCAAAGACGGGACCTCGGGCGAAACGTTTCGCAAGTGGGACCGGCGAACCGGCCCTGCTACTTACATCGTCTCGGCGTCAGCCTTGCTGATCTCATCGAGCATGTCAGCGTTCTTGCTGGCAAGAACGTTCTTGGTCTCGTTGAGGCCCTTGATGGAGCCTGCGGTCACGGCCACGGCGGCAGCGGTGTACTCGAGGGCTTCCTGGCCACGCTCGTCGCGAAGGAAGTTGGAGAGAATGCTCTTGATCATGTTTCAAATCCTCAATTTGCTGAGGCCCGTTCGATGAGACGAATGTCAGGCCAGTCCTATGTACGCCTTCCGACCTTCGGTGAGCGTGGGAGGATGGTAGCCCAGCTCTGGGGCTGAACAAGGCAGGGGGTGGAACAAGACCTCCAATTGTCTCGAAAGTTCAGGATATAGGACTATGTTGCGGGTGATAGTCATAGTTATTGGTCAAAATGAAGGCCTTCCGCGAGGCATCTGCCCCCATGCTGGCTGACGCGATCACATCCCGCACGAAACGGGGTGGCCACATCCAGCGGCCACGCGACACCCCCAGTGCAGGGTCGCGACAACGCCGTCACTTGGTCGTCATCCGGTCGTCACGTGGCCGTCACTTGGTCTTGGTGAACTTCGGCCGCGCGGCAATGGCCAGCTTCATGTTCGCGTCCACGTCAGCCTGCGGAACCACCCGCTCCCAAAGTTGCCGGGCTTCCTTCTCGTCGCCGGAAAGGGCGCGCGTGAGGGCCAGGTTGGAGACGTAGTCGGCGTCGGAGGGGTCCTTGGCGTAGGCCGCGCGGAAGTCCTTGTCCGCGGCAGCCAGGTCGGCGTCCAGCAGGTGGCAGAGGCCCCGGTTGTTGAGGAGCACGGGGTTCTCGGGGAACCGCACGAGACCACGATCGATCCACTGGATCGCATCCGTGATGCGACCCTCGATCAGCAGCACTTCGGCGCCCTCGGAATAGGTTCCGAGGTTGTCGGGATAGCGTTGGTACATCCGTTCGATCAGAAAGCCTGCCTGCTCGGTCTTGCCCTTGGCGGCAAGGACGCGGGCGGTCAGCTGCATGGTGTCCGGGGATGCAAGCTGCATCGGACCGCCCTCGAACCAATCCTTCTCCTTCTCCTTGTCCTGGCCGCTCTGGCAGCCGGTTGCCAGCAGGACGAGGGCGGCGATGGCCAGCCCGCGCGCCGTTCGCGCTGCATGGAGCCTGGTGATGGTCATGGCATGCCTCCGCCCGATGGACCGTTGACGTCGCGGGGATTGAGGATCTGCGGCTGTCCCTGCGGCAGCGGCGTGGAATTGATGTTCTCGCGGATGAGCAGCGCTGCGGAGGTCGCCACGCCGGACCCGCCAGCCGGTGCCTGGTTCAGCGCAATGCGGGCGCGGGCGATGCCGGTGGCCTCGAGCCGCCTGCGCACTTCCGCCAGGCGCGCGTCATAGAGCGCATCGTCAGCCAGGCCACGACGGACTGCGATGCTTCCGCCGTCGTCACGCAGCGCGTCCGCCAGGATGGTCAGGTCGCGCCTGCCGAGCGGCGAGAGCGAGGACGAGCCGGGGAGGAAGTGTTCCTCGCCGAGGCTTCGCTGGCGGATCACGCCGAGCCGGGTCTGTTCATTGAACGGCTCGCGGACGAGCTGTTGGTCGAGTTCGTATTCCTTGTCGTTGCTGAGATTGACGCGCTCGGGGTCGGTCTTCGGTGGGGAAGTGCACGCCGCGGGCGCAAGCGCGCACATCAGCAGCGTGGTCAGCGCCAGCCGCTTTCCTGCGGCAGCGGCCGACGCGTTGCGGGCCAGGCTGAACGGCGAAGCGGGATCACGTGTTGGCTTCATCGGCGTCTCCTTGCATGCTTTCGAGGCGTCCATCGTCGCCAGGGCGGTCACTTGACGTTCACTTCGCGCATCGATTCGAGGAACATGGTGATCAGCGGTACGCCGATGACTATAACCGTTGCCGGCAGGAAGGTGCCGGCGAGGATGAGCACCATCAGTACCGAGGCTCGATGGGCACGCTCCTCGAGGATCTGGCTCTCCTCGTGCCGGAGCGAGTCGGCCATCACCCGCACCATCACCGCGACCTCGGTGCCGAAGCGTTCGGTCTGCCCGAGCAGCGAACCGAGCGATTCGAACTGCCCGACGCCGGTACGCCGCGCCGCGTCGACGAGCGCCTTGGTCCAGGTGGAGCCGAACGCCACCTCGAGCTCGATCCGGCGCATTTCCTCGGCCATGGCAGGGCTCGAGTCGTCCAGGTGCGTGGCCACCGCCATCCACGCGGCCTGCAGGCTCAGGCCGCCTTGGAGCGAGAGCTCGACGAGGTCGAGCATCAGGGGGAAGTCCGCCGCAATCTGGATGCGGCGCTGCGCTCCCATCATGCCGAGCCAGGAGGACGGGACCATCCATCCCACGTAGGCGCCCAGGCCGGCAATCGCGGCCATGCCGGCGGTCACCGGTCCGGAGTTCCCGATGACCCACATCCCGCCGAGGGCTCCGGTGGCGATGGCGGATGCGTGCAGGAGCGCGAACCAGGCCTGCTGCGGGCCGGCGACGAGGCCGGCCTCCTCAAGCCGGGTGCGGTACCACGCGGGCAGCGCGCCGGGGCCCGCGGTTGGCGCAGGTGCCGACGGCGACGAGCGTGCCTTCGACAGCAACCATGCCGAAGTCGCCAGGACCGCGCCGGCACCGATCACCAGCGTGCCGAGGTTCATGACGGCCTCCGGACCAGGCTGGCGTCCACCCGTCCGAGGCGCTGGATGGCGATCAGGCCCACGGCGACGAGCACCGCCGCGGCCGCGAGCACCAGGTTCCCGAGCGGTCGGTCGAAGATGAAGGACGTGTACCCGTCCATCATCGCGCACAGCATCGGAACGGCCGCCGCGGGCATGATGGCAAGGACCATCGCGGCGGTTCGGCCGTAGGTGAGGATGGTCTTGGCGCGGCGGCGGCTTCGTCCACGCTCCAGCAGCGAGCGACTGAGCCGGTCGGACGTCTCGGCGATGTTGCCGCCGGCGGCCTGGTTCGCCAGGAGCACCAGGCCGAAGGCGCGCAGCGACGGCTCGCTGGAGCCGATCAGCTTGCGCTTGATGGATTCGGGGAGCTCCTCGCCGAGTTCTTCCCGTTGCTTGATTTCCCGGAATGCCCTGCCTGCCTCGCCGTGGGCGTCCGTCGCCAGGATCCCGACCACGCCGGTGACGGGCAAGCCGGCACGGAGCGCGCGGCTGGCGGTGCGGATCGCCTCCAGGGAGTTCGCCTCCTCGGCCATCTCACGCCGCGAGCGGCGCCGGTTGCGGATGATGGTCAGCACCGCGTACCAGGCGCCGACGAAGCCCAGCGCCAGCAGCAGTCGGTCGCCGAAGACCCAGAGGGCACCCGCGATCACGATGCCGATGGTCCCGGGGATCGGGCCATCGAGCCCGTCCTTCGCCGGGGCGCTGGCCGTGGGCTTCGGCGCTGGCACGGCCGCCGGGCTGTCGGCATCCGCCCCGCGGTTTCCGCGCAGCACCAGCACGTAGAAGGCCACCGCCGCCATGATCGCAGCGATGACTGATGGCCAGGTCGTGGATCCCGAAGCCAGTGCGCACACCGTCAAGTGGCCGACCCCTGTTCGAGCTTCCCTGCGGCGAACGCGCGCGCGTCGATGTGGATGCCGCGTGATTCGAGGTACTCGGTGAACGCGGGACGCACGCCCGTCGCTTCGAAGAAGCCCTCGGTGCGGCCCTCATTGCTGCCGGTGATCCGGTAGCGGTGGATCACCTGCATCCGCAGGCCTTCGTCGCCGGCCTCGCCGACCTCGATGACCTCGTTGATGACGCGCCGTCCGTCGGGCAGGCGGGTCAGGTGCACCACCAGGTCGATGGCGGACGCAACGTAGTCGCGGAGGACGCGGATGGGCATGTCCATGCCGCCCATGGCGAGCATCGACTCGAGCCGGTAGATGGCGTCGCGCGCGCTGTTGGAGTGGAGGGTCGTCATGGACCCCTCGTGGCCGGTGTTCATCGCCTGCATCATGTCGAACGCCTCGGCGCCTCGGCACTCGCCGATGATGATGCGGTCCGGCCGCATGCGGAGCGCGTTGCGCAGGAGGTCGCGCGGCTCGACCGCCCCGACGCCTTCGACGTTGGCCGCGCGTGTCTCGAGCCGCACGATGTGCGTGCCCTCGAGCCGGAGCTCGGCGGCGTCCTCGATGGTGATGACCCGCTCGTGCGGCCCGAGCGAGGCGGACGCGGCGTTGAGCAGCGTGGTCTTGCCGACGCCCGCTCCGCCCGAGAAGATGATGTTCAGGCGGCCTGCCACCGCAGCGCGTAGCAGGTCCGCCGTGGCCGGCGCCAGCGTGCCGAAGTCGACGAGGCGGTCGAGGTCGAGCGCGCGCTCCGGGAAGCGGCGGATGCTGAGCTGCGGCCCGTCGACGGCCAGCGGCGGGATGATGGCGTTGACGCGCGAGCCGTCCGCGAGGCGCGCGTCCACCATCGGGGAGCGCTCGTCGATGCGGCGGCCGGCGTTGCGGACGATGCGATGGATGACGTGCAGCAGGTGCGCGTTGTCGCGGAAGCGGGCCTCGCTCTGGCGGAGCTGCCCGCGGCGCTCGACGAAGATGCGGTCGGGGCTCACCACCAGGATGTCGGTGATCTCGCCGTCGGCGAAGAGCGGCTCGAGCGGCCCGAGGCCGAACACGTCGTCGAGCACGCCGCGCACGAGCTGCGCGCGCATCTCCGCGGGCACCGTCCTGCCGGAGAGGTCGATGAGCTCGCGCACGCGCGCATCGCACTGGGCGACCAGCTGCTCGCGCTTCATGGCGCTTGCGGCCGCGAAGTCGAGCGTGGCCAGGAGGCGCTCATGAAGCTCGCGCCGGAGCTGGTCCATGGAATGGTCTGCGCCGCTGCTCACGGGGCGGCTACCTCTGCGGCGGCCGGCGCTGCAGCGGCCGGCGCCGGCGTGGTCGCCGGTGCGGGAGCCGCCGCGAGTTCCGTGGCCGGCATGGGATCCGCAGCGACCACGCGCTCGGTATCCGGGCGGCGCCATGCGCCGGGACCGCGGAGACCCTCGAGTCCCAGGTTCTTGAGGCGCGCGAGCGGGCTTCCGACCGACACCGCGCCGGCAAGCTGGCCCTTCATGAAGAGCTCCCAGTCATTGGGCGTCTCGTGCAGGTCGCCGGGCATCGGGCGATCCATGCCGTCGTAGAGCGGCTCCACCACTTCCGCGGTGACCATCACCACCAGCTCGGTCTGCGACTGCTCGTAGCGCACGCTGCGGAAGAGCGGCCCGAGGATCGGCATGTCGCCGAGCACCGGGACACGCGATACCGTCGCCTGGTCGAGGCTGCGGAGGAGGCCCGCGGTGGCGAACGACTGGCCGCTGGCAAGCTCCACCGTGGTGCTCGAGCGCCGCGTGCTGAGCGCGGGGATGGTGAAGCCGTTGACGTTGACCTTGCCGATCTCGCTGAGCTCGCTCACTTCCGGCGCCACCTCGAGGCGGATCTTGCCGTCGCCGAGGATCTCCGGGCGGAAGTTCAGCCGGATGCCGAACTCCTTGTACTCCACGGTGACGGTGCTGCCGCCGCCGACCACGGAGCCCTGCACGATGGGGATGGGGAACTCGCCGCCCACCAGGAACGTGGCGCTCTCGCCGCTGATCGCCACCAGGTTCGGCTCGGCCAGCAGGCGCACGTAGCGGTTCTCGCTCAGCGCGTGCAGGAAGACCTCGAGGTCCGCGCCGGTGATGCCCATGAAGAGCGTGGAGGCGCCCGCGATCGGGTTCTTGTCGAACTGGAAGCCGGCATCGTTCACCGGGTTGCCATTGGTGGGCGTGATGCCCACCGGCTGGAAGGGCGTACCGCCCGGGGCCTGGAAGCCGCCGAACACGGTGTTGCCGCCGATCACGCCGCCCACGGCCAGTTCGCGCAGCGCGGTGCGGCTTGCCTCGGCAATGCGCACGCGCAGCTGGACCTGCTGCACGCCGGCGATCTTGGTGACGTCGATCCACTTCATGTTGGTCGACTGCATGTAGGCGCGCACGCGCTCGGCGGTGGCGATGTTGGGCATGACGCCGCGGAGCACGACGGTGCCGCCGACGTTCTGCACCTGGATGTCGGCGCCGAAGAACTGGCGCAGGCGATCCGAGAGCTGGTCCTCGTCGAGGCCCACCTGGAGATGCCGCGTCACGGTCTGGCCGTCCTCGAGGCGGAACACGACGTCCGTCACGCCGGGGCTGCGTCCGAGGATCACCACGTCCTGGGCGGACACGGGGCGCGCGTCCGCGATGGCCGGGTCGGTCACGACCACGCGCTCGATGCGGCTCGGCATCGAGATCATGGTGGATGATCCGGCGACGACGTCGATGTGGTCCGCGTCCGGGTCCGTTGCGGGAACCTGCTGCGGCGGCACGTCCTGGGCGGGAACCACGCTCGCGTCGGCCAACGACACCGACGGGAAGGCGAGCGTGGCCGCGATGGCGATGAGCGATGCGTTGTCTCTTGAGATCATCGTTGGCGTGTCCTGGATTCGGTGCGGTCCTTCGCGGTGGGCGAAGGGGCGCTCACGGCGTCTTCGGCTTCGGCGAGTTGGCGAAGGAGTGGCGTTCGGTGTCCTTGCCTCGGATCACCAGCACGTCCCATGTCTGGAACTTGCCGGAATCGCTTGCGGCCGGCGCGGTAGCCGGTGCGGGAGCGGACGGTTGCGCCGCTGCCGGCGCAGTGCCCGTGGCCGACGCAGGGCCCGTCGTCGGCGTTGCGGCCGCGACGGCCGGGGCGGCGTCCGGCGCATCGTCGTCCGCGCGGACCGTGATGCCGATCGTTCCGCGCGCGCTGGCGAACTCGACCGCGGAGGCCTGCTCGGGCGTCACCGCCAGCGTGACCGTCATCCGGCGGTTGTTGCTTCGCCGCTCGGCCGCCGTGCCGGAGGAGCCGGTCGGCAGCTTGACGCCGAGCGCTTCGTCGTTGACCGCGAGCACGCGCCCGCGCTCGAGCACGGTGCGTGTCGCCATGCTGCGCGGCGCGTTGCCGCTGCCTTGCACCTCGACGGTGGCCAGGACGTCGACGAGCGCGCCCGGGAAGAGCGAGACCGCGGGGCCGTTGTCGCGCAGCGTGATGGTGATGGCGCGGTATCCGGGCGGAAGCTGGTTTGCGATTGCCTCGCCCGACGTCTGCGTGGTGAGGTCCGACTCACGGATCACCTGGTCCTTCGCCACGGCGGCGGCGAGGATCCGTCCCATGCCCTTGCCGGTGCGCGGGGTCTCGGTCGTGCCGCCCGCTGCCGGGATGGAGAAGTCGCCTGCGACGAGACGGTGTCCCGCGGGCATGTCCTTGGTGGCGACGCCGATCGCACGCGGCTTGGCCTGGCGTTGGGTGCCGTCGCTCATGAACTCCTGGATGCCGTCCACCAGGATCCACGTGCCGACCGCAATGACCAGGGTCAGGATGACCGCTCTGTTCCGTTGCATCTCTTGGGTCTCCTTCGTGTCGCTTGCGGGCGGCCGCATCAGGCGCTCGGCCAGGATGGCGGCGCCTGCAGCGGATCTTGCTCTATCGGGTCATCCGTATTGATTCATCCACTCCGGCGGGCTGTACAGATCGGCGCTCGCTCAGGAATCGGGCTCCCGGATCATCGAGGCCTGCCCATGGAGTGTCGAGGGAAGCGGCATGATGCCGCGCAGGCCAAGCAGCCTGACCTGGGAGTAGTCCACGTCCACCGTGACGGTGATGGAAGTGCCTGCCTCCACTGAACTTGGGTCCGCCGGCTCAACGGTGACCGTGGCGCTTGAAATGCCCGCCTTCTGGAGCGCTTCGGCCACCCGGTCATGGATCGACTCCGAGTTGGAGCCGTACATCGCGGCGTAGCGGGCGCCCGTGCGGGCGGCCTGGTCGATCTGCATCGAGCGGAGCATGAGCCAGCCGTACTCGAAGCCCGAGAAGACGACGAGCAGGAACACGGGAAGGCACACGGCCAGCTCCGTGGCCTCGAGGCCGCGGCGGACCGAGGTTCGGCGGCGCTTCACTTGGTGCCTCCGATCGGGCCGTACGTTTCCCAGTACCACCACGCAGCGATGGTTCCCACCAGGATCGCCGGCGCGTACGGAATCCAGCCGCTCGGTCGGGGACGGACGGTCGTCCGTGCACGCTCTGCCTCTTCCGGCGTCTCCAGCTGGTCGCCGAACTTGCCCCGGATGGCGTTCCTGGCAGCCTTCTTGGTCTGCGAGTACGAGTGCATCATCAGGTACGGAACGTCGCCGATTCCGCCGCGGTAGATGGTGACACTGAGGCCGTAGAGGAAGCCGATCGTGTTGACGGACGCAATCAGCACCTTGGACGGCTCGGGGCCGAGCCAGGCCCCGAATGCCATCATGATCTTGGCATCGCCGGCGCCGCCACCGAACATGGCGTAAAGGACGATGAAGACGAAACCTGCGATCGCCGCTCCGCCCGCCGAGGACCCGAGTCCGGACCACCCCTGCTCGACCGTCCAGTACACCAGTCCCGCAAGCAGCAGGGGCAGGGTGAGCCAGTTGGGGATACGGGTCGAGCGGATGTCGGTGACGGTCGCAACGACCCCGGCGGCAAGGACCAACAACCAGATCCATGCTGGCACCGGGTCTGCCGATGGGGCAGCGGTTGCCAACAGGGTGATGTTGGGAGATGCGCAATTCATCCAAAATCGCCGATGGTGGTCGGCATCCAATCCTCGTTAGCATGATATAGCTTCGATTTCTCGCTCTCCGAAGCGAAGGTTGGTCGGTTTCCCGATGAAGCGCCGCTCGCCCCAGCCCCGAAACGCACGTGCCATCAGCGCAATCTGGGTGGTTATCGCATTGCCGGTGGTGATCATGATGGCCTGGATCGCCATTGAGATTGGGTCAGTACTAAGGTCCGCTAACCAAGCGAAACTGGCGGCGGACGCCATTGCGTTGGCAGCGGCCGCCCGGTACGGCGATGGCACGGAAGCGGCCGTCCAGGAGGCGTTTGCCGCCGCGGGATTCTGCCGTGCGCCCAACGGGCCGGTGCAGATCCTCGTTGCCGAGGGGCCCGGTGGTGGCGGGGACCTGTACTTCGGTACCTGGGACGAATCGTCGCTTTCCTTCGCCCCCGACCTGGCCGAAGGTGGGCCTGCCGCCGAGGTCACCGTGCGGTTTGCGCCGGGCCATCCCAACGGCGCGGTGCGCCTGCTCATCAGCGGGCTCTTCGATTCCGGCGGCGTGACGCTCGAGCGCACCAGCGTGGCCGTCTACAACCCGCCCAAGCACCTGACTTCGCTGCTGCTGCCGGACCCGGCGCTGGCCTTCGTGAGCATGGGCGGGACCGCTGCGGTGCGGGCGAAGGGCGGGGTCTCGGTGGCGTCGCAAGGCTCGAGCTCGGTGCAGCTGACCGAGGGCGCCTCGATGAACATCGCGATCCTGCGTGCGGCGGGAACCATGGATGGATCGCTCGGCTCGCGGATCAGCGGGTCGGTGGAGTCGTCGGCCACCGTGCCGGAAGATCCGTATCTCGGCATCACGATGCCGGTGTTCGACACCAACGAAGCGACGGGCATTGCGCACACCGGCGCCGGCACGCTGCACGTGATGCCCGGCATCCACGAGGCGCTCTCGTTCAACTCCGGCACGATCGTCCTCGATCCGGGCATGCATCAGTTCACCGGAGGCATCGAGCTTTCGGGCGATGCGGTGCTGCAGCTCGACCAGGCGCTGGTGCAGTTGCAGGACGGCAGCGGGCTGCAATTGCGAGACGACGCATCCATCACGGGAACGTCGCTGGGAGGCGCGGGCGACTGGGTGGGGTTCTGCTTCATCCAGGGCGGTGCGGGTTCGGCCTGGAGCGTGACGGACAACGCATCGATCATCGTGGACGGCCGCTGCTACGCGCCCGGTGTGGCAGCGACGTTCGGCGACGCTGCATCGGTGCGGATGGAGGAGGCGGTGTTCCGTTCGCTGACGATGTTCGGTGCCTCGCGCCTGCGGTTGTCGAGCGACATCGAGGCCATCCGGCTGCCGGTGGTGCCGGGCCGCGCACGGCTGGTGCGCTGACGGAGGCGCCGGCGAGGCCATTGCGCGCCCAACCTATCCTTGCGGAATGCAGCGGCCCGACGTGATCATCATCGGCGGCGGCCACGCGGGCGTCGAGGCCGCGTGGGCGGCGGCGTCGGTGCTCGGCGCCGGTGGGCGCGTGGTGCTGGTGACGATGGATCCCGGGAAGATCGGCGCCATGAGCTGCAACCCGGCGATCGGCGGGCTGGCCAAGGGACAGATGGTGCGCGAGATCGACGCGCTCGGCGGCGTGATGGCGCGCGCCACCGACCACGCCGGCATCCTCTTCAAGATGCTGAACACCTCGAAGGGCGCGGCGGTGCGCGGGCCGCGCGCGCAGTGCGACAAGTACCACTATGCGGCGGAGGTGCAGCGGCTGCTTGCCACGCGCGCGCAGGTGGAGGTGATTGCCGGCACGGTGGATGACCTGCTGGTGGAGGACGGTGCGTGCGTGGGCGTGCGGTTGCCTGCCGGTTGGCGCCACGTGCGCACGGACGAGGCTGCGGCGGCGCGCAACGTGCTGGGCACGCAGATGGCGGAGCCGGTGTTCGTGCCGGAGGGCGCGCCGCAGGAAGCATGCGAATTGCGCGCGGGCGCGGTGGTGCTGACCACCGGCACGTTCATGCGTGCGCTCATGCATACGGGCGAGGCGCGGACCGAGGGCGGGCGCGTGGGCGAGGGGAGCGCGGTGGGGATCTCCGGCATGCTGCGCGGGCTTGGTTTCGAGCTCGGGCGGCTGAAGACCGGCACGCCGCCGCGCCTTCGACGTGCGAGCATTGCGTGGGATTCGCTGGCGCCGCAGCACGGCGACGAGCCGCCGGTGCCGTTCAGTGACTTGCCCGCGCACCTGTTGCCGCGCCGCGCGTTTCCCGGGCTTGCGCAGGTGGATTGCCGGATCACCGAGACCACCGCGGGGATCCATGAGCTGATCCGCGCCAACCTGCATCGCGCGCCGATGTACAGCGGGCAGATCGAGGCCTCGAGCGGCCCGCGCTACTGCCCGAGCCTGGAGGACAAGGTGGTGCGCTTCGCGGATCGCGAGAGCCACCACGTGTTCCTGGAGCCGGAGAGCCTCTACACCGACGAGGTGTA
>Ga0114968_10001531_pt1 | contig 17731 bp, 14 predicted proteins | sample M_130807_EF_Meta_FD_87020 | JGI IMG/M metagenome (GOLD analysis project Ga0114968, IMG submission 87020) | Freshwater microbial communities from Lake Montjoie, Canada to study carbon cycling - M_130807_EF_MetaG | ecosystem: Environmental > Aquatic > Freshwater > Lake | place: Lake Montjoie...
CTTCCACGAAGCTGATATAGGTCGGCTAACCCAAACCTATCTGCCCGATCCAGAATAATGGTGTTGGCGTTGGGAATATCCAATCCGCTCTCCACAATCGTGGTGCAGAGGAGAACATCGGCCTTTCCTCGAACAAATCGACCCATCACATCTTCCAACTCCCCTTCCCCCATCTGTCCGTGCGCCATCGCCACTTTGGATCCCGGCACCAACTCCTTTACTCTTTTGGCCAGAGCCGGCAGAGCGGCCACCCGGTTGTGTAAGTAATAAACCTGACCCCCGCGACTAAGTTCCCGGCGTACCCATTCCCGGACCAAACGTTCATCATACTCCGCCACCACAGTCTCAATCGGATGTCGCCCAGGAGGAGGGGTCTCGATTTGACTTAGATCTCGGGCTCCCAACATGGCCAGATAAAGGGTCCGCGGAATCGGTGTGGCGGAAAGGGTCAGAACATCCACTCTTCGAAATCTTTCTTTTAGCTTCTCCTTCTGTTTGACCCCGAAACGCTGCTCCTCATCAATCACCACCAAACCCAGATTATGGAATACCACATCAGGAGAAAGCAGTCGGTGTGTTCCCACCACCACATCGACACTTCCATCCGCCAGTCCACGAACCGCCTTGGTTTGCTCGCTTGCCGTGCGAAAACGGCTCAGTTCTTCTACTGCCACCGGCCAATCGGCAAATCGTTCCCTGAGATTTCGGGCATGCTGCTGAGCCAGCACCGTGGTCGGAGCTAGCAACACTGCCTGTTTACCGGCCAAGACCGTCTTAAAGATCGCCCGAATGGCCACTTCCGTCTTCCCATAGCCCACATCGCCGCAAACCAACCGGTCCATGGGGCGTTTCCGCTCCATATCCGCCTTTGTCTCCGCGATCGCCTTGATCTGATCTACGGTGGGTTGATAGAGGAACTCCGATTCAAATTTGGCCTGCCATTCATGGTCAGGAGGGAAAGCATTGCCCGGCATGGCCTCCCGCTCGGCCGCAGTCCGCAAAAGCGTTGCGGCGAAATCCTCCACCGCCTTTTCCGCCTTGGCCTTTGCCCTTTCCCATCTTCCACCCCCCAAGGTGTCCAACATTGGGCGTTTTCTGCCCACCCCCACATATCGCGAAACCAGATAAGATTCCTCCACGGGGACATACAAACGGGCGCCGTCCGCATATTTAAGCAAGAGACACTGGCCCTTACCTCCCGGCTTGTCTCCCAATCCCTCATAGATAGCGACCCCGTGCTGGAGGTGGACGGCATAGTCCCCCAATTTTAGTTCTCCTGGATCAAAGACCGGCCGTTTCCACCGATCCCCGGAACGCCCCATCGTTCGCCGGTGACCGCGATAACTTTCCGTCCTACCCAACAATTCGGCTCCGGTGACAATTACCCACTCTCGCTCCGGACAGGCAAAGCCGCGGGACAGTCCGGAAAGGACAAATTCAATTCGTTTAATTTCTTCCGGTGAGACATCACATTCGGCCAGCCACTCTTCCAAGCGAGCCGCTTCACCCTCATTCACACCAGTCATTACCACCCGCCAACCCCGCGCCAACCAGGCGCGTACCTCCGATCCCACTCTTCTCCTTCTTGCCTCCGCTAAGCCAGATTCCCGGATCGGTTCTCCGGAAAAACCATGACTGACAGCGAATCCAGGTCTTGGCTCACCCTCTGCCTCTGCTGAACACACTAGTTTTCCCCATTTACCCTGCAAGTAATTCATCAAGGATCCCTCGCGAGTCATATCTCCAGGTCGACCCAGAAAAATCGTCGTGGAGGGCACTTCACCGATCCCTATCTGTTCATGGAGGTCAAAGTTCCTGATCGATTCAATCCGATCCCCCCCCCATTCCATGCGAACCGGAAGATCGGCATGCATCGAATATATGTCCACGATTCCTCCACGTCGGGCGACCTCTCCACGTTCTGCAACTGTGTGCACTTTTTGGTAACCGGCACGGATGCACTCCTCCGTCAGTTCCAGTGGGTCGAGAAGATCCCCGCGTTGGACTCGTTTCAGTCCCTTTGTCACTAGTTCAGGAAGAGGATGTTTCTCCCGCAGGACTTGTTCCGTCGCCAGAATTAGTCTGGGATGGGGCTTTTCCAGACATCTTCCGAGAGCACCGATCCATTCCGCCTGAAGATCAGGATCGGGTCGGACCTTTTCCTCTCCCCGATAAGCCTCGGGAATCACCAAAGGTTCCCCTCCCCAGGCTTCAATTTCTGCCGCCAGTTCCTCCTGCTCCTTGGGACCCTGGGCCACCACTAGGTAACCCTCCTTTTTGGACTCCGCAACCAAGTTCACCGCCAAGAAAGCCGTCGCAGAGGGACTGAGTCCGACCCCGGGACAGACCTCTTCCGTATCCCACCCTGCCACCAGTTGTCTTGCACCCAGTGTGCCGAGGAGATCTTTCAGTTCTCTTCTTTTAACGGACTTAAGCAAAAACCATTAGGATGCTACCACGACTTGGGAAACTGCAAAGATCTCGAATGAACCTCCAGTCCGGCGACTCGCCCAGACTAGGGCAAAGAACCTAGGAACTCTGTAAGCCAACCGCTTGGGCAGCGGTAGTTTTCTCTTCCACCAACTCAGCAACGGTTGTCTCGAGCTTCTTTTGTCCAAAGGCATCCAATTTCAATCCTTGGACGATTTCCCATCTACCCCGACCCAATGCCTTGATGGGAAAAGAGCACATCAGTCCCTTGGGCACCCCGTAACTTCCGTCGGAACAGACCGCCACACTGGTCCAATCTCCGGATGCAGTTCCGTGATGAAGGGTTCTTACGGTGTCCACAGCAGCATTCGCCGCACTCGCTGCGCTCGACAAACCCCGCGCCTTGAGAACCTCGGCCCCCCGCTGCTGGACCGATTGAATGAACGCCCCTTCCAACCAAGTGCGGTCTTGAATCACTTCCGTTACGGGTTTCCCTTCAATCCGGGCATGGGTGAAATCAGGATACATCGTCGGGGAGTGATTTCCCCAAATGGCCAAGCGATCCACTTGACTCACTCCAACTCCAGCTTTCTCCGCCAATCTGGCTTTTGCCCGATTCTCATCCAACCGTGTCATAGCAAACCAGCGGTCTGCAGACAGAGACTTGCCGGACTGCATCGCAATCCAGGCATTGGTGTTGCACGGATTCCCCACTACGAGGACCCGAGCCTCCTTGGAGGCCACCTCCGCCAAAGCCTGCCCCTGTTGAACAAAGATTTTTCCGTTCAGGCCCAGCAAATCCGAACGCTCCATACCGGGTTTACGGGGGATGCTACCGACGCAAAGCGTCCAATCTGCACCTTCAAAGGCGCGCTTCGGATCACTGGTGGCTACAATGTCCTCCAGAAGGGGACACGCGCCATCCCGCAACTCCATCACAACGCCTTGCAGGGCGATTTCCGCTTGCGGAACCTCCAACAGCTGGAGCTTTACCCGCTGTTCCGGGCCAAAAAGCCCCCCGCTCGCGATACGAAAGACGAGAGCATATCCGATCTGCCCGGCCGCTCCGGTCACCGCCACTCGTAGGGTTTGGCTCACGGCTTTTTCTTGGCCTCCACTGGACCACCCGGAAGCTTTCCCTCCCCGGGATTCATGGAATTGGTGCGGTAAGGTTGGAATTTAAAAATCACCTCACCCGGACGAGCCACATTCAGGGTATCCCGTGACATTCTTTCCACGGTAAAGGGGTCCTCCTTCAACCGGCCCGCCTCCTCCTGAAGGTCCGAAAGCTCCTGTTTTTTAAGATTAATATCCTTTTGCAGAAATTCAGCCTGGGCCTTCATACGCTCTCCCCGTTTCCAGGTGGGATAAAAAAGAGCCAACACCACGGCCACAAAGAGAAGCGCGACCAGAGAGTAAACCCAAGGTTGAACAACTCGCCAAAAATGACCCTTGGCGGGAGGTTCACCCAAACCACGGGGATCAAACAGTCGCGAGTTGCCCGCCATAAATCGCCTTGGATCCAAGCTCTTCTTCGATCCTCAGAAGTCGATTGTACTTCGCTAAACGATCGGAACGGGAGAACGAACCGGTCTTGATCTGGCCAGCATTGGTGGCAACGGCCAGATCTGCAATGGTGGAATCCTCCGTCTCCCCGCTCCGGTGACTGATTACCGCGGTATAGTTGGCCGAACGCGCCAGTTCGATTGCCGCCAGGGTTTCGCTCAAGCTCCCTATCTGATTCACTTTCACCAAAATTGAATTCGCGACCTTCTCCTGAATCCCTTTCTTTAAAAACTCCACATTGGTGACAAAAAGGTCATCCCCGACCAACTGGGTCTTCGACCCCAGCTTCTGCGTCAGGATTTTCCAGCCATCCCAATCCTCCTCCGCTGTTCCATCCTCAATCGAGACGATCGGATACTTTTTTTGCAGCTCAGCATAAAAGTCCACCAACTCCGAGGCCTTCAACCGGCGCTGGTCCGATTTTTTAAAGACATACTCTTTGGTTTTACCGTCAAAGAACTCACTGCTGGCCACATCCAGCGCGAAGAACACCTGTTTACCGAGTGAGTACCCCGCTTTCTCCACAGCTTCCGCAATGACCCCAAGCGCTGCCTCCGTCGATTCCAAACGGGGGGCAAAGCCGCCCTCGTCGCCCACAGCCGTGCCCAGTTTTCGGTCATGTAAAATCTTTTTGAGCACGGCGAAAATCTCAGCCCCGCATCGAAGGGCTTCACGAAAGGTGGGCAAACCCCGGGGGACAATCATGAATTCTTGAAAGTCGATCGGGGCGTCGGAGTGGGCACCCCCATTGATGATGTTGGCCATGGGCACTGGCAGAATGTTGGCTTTTTCACCACCCAACCAACGATAGAGAGGTTGCTGATGAGCAGCCGCTGCTGCCCGCGCTGCCGCTAGTGAAACTCCCAAGACGGCATTGGCTCCCAAGTTTTTTTTGTTCGGTGTTCCGTCGAGATCAAGCATCGCACGGTCAATCCCCTGCGTGTCGGCGGCATCCTTACCCTTAAGCAATGGAGCGATCTTCTCCTTCACATTGGCGACGGCTTTCAGAACCCCCTTACCTCCGTAACGCTTCGCATCGCCATCCCGCAACTCCAAAGCTTCATGGATTCCGGTGCTAGCTCCGCTTGGGACCATGGCTGACCCAAAAGCCCCTCCCTCCAAAATAACATCCGCTTCAAGGGTGGGATTCCCACGAGAATCAATCACCTCACGCGCGGTGAGGGCTTGAATCTTGGTCTTCATCAAAATCGGGTTCCTGAAATCAGGAACGGTAAGCACGAATCGAGCGGATCACCACTTTGGTCTTGGGCCCCTTTTCGCTCGGGAGCTCGGCATGCTCTCCCAGCTTCTTCTGAACCAAAGCCTGTGCGACCGCAGTCTGGTAGGATAGAATTCCACGATCAGGATCGCTGTCCCAAGCTCCAAGAATCGTCACGGTGCTCTTCACTCCTCCCTCCACGTGCTCGTATTCCACGACCGTGCCAATCGCCACTTCATCCCCCTTCACCCCGCTGAAATCGGTCCCCTGAGCCGACACAATCATCGACTCCAACTCAGCCTTACGCCGCATCAACACGGCCTGCATCTCCTTGGCAGCCTTGAATTCGTGATTTTCTTTCAAGTCCCCATAGGAACGGGCCACCCCGATCTCCTTGCTGTTGGCAGGGATCTTCTTGCTGACGATTTCCTCTAGTTCCTGTTTCCTTTTTTCCAGACTTTCCCAGCTGACAATCGGCGCCTCCACTACGGTTGTCTTGTTTTCACCCGCCACCATGGAGCTGATCTCAGGATATAATTTGACCAAGGCTCCGATCAGGGATCGTTTATCCAATTCTTCAAATGCACTGGAGGAGAGTGAAGCTCGGGTCACGTCACGAACCTCTTCCGGCGAGGATGGAGCCAATAAATCGCGGATCAGCTCTTTGTCTTCCAAAAGAAGATCCCGTAAACGCGACCCCCGACTCGAGTCCAAAAGTTGCTCGTTCTCCAACACCGCCAGAGCCGTCATAAAGAGCGCCGGACCGGCAAGCTTGGAAAGTTCTCCCGAACGGTTTCGGCAAAGCCAGACGATTAAATCGGGATGGGTCAGACGCTCCCTCAAAAGCCGATCTAAGGCACCCTCCAACTCGGCCAGACGAGTCGCTTTTTTAAATCATTGCGTAATGGCATCCATCAGTCGTCCCGACGCTTTGGGCAGCAAGGCCAGGTGAAGTTCGGTCCAACGCTCCCCCAGTTGATCGCATATCAAGTCGGAGAACCTTGGCTGTTTCCCTGCTGGGAGAGCCTCAATGACATGGGCCAATCGGTTAGGATCCGTCGGAAGAATGGACCGGATCACAGGGCCGGGTTCAGGGGGCAATCCAGCTGCTGCAGAAAACTCCGCCCGGGCCAAGGCCAGTTCGGCCACTTGGCTGATCTGACTCTTGGGAATTTTTTGAGCTGAGGCATCAATGAGCTTAAAAGCCTCCTCCGCCATCCCCTTCAACTCCGCTGGAGAGTGGGATTTTTGCAGCTTTTCCAGAGCCTCCATCACCCGCTTGGCGCCCACCGCCTCCCTCAACTCCTCCACCCCTACCGACTTGGTCTGCGGGGCGCTTTCCAGATATTGAAGAGGTTCCACCCGTTTCGCCGGCATAACAAACTTCGGGTCCTTTTTCATGGCCCGCTTGGCGGCTTCCCAGAATTTTTTCCACTCTTCGTGTTTGTAGAGATGCGGGACAAAAGCTTCTTCCAACCTCGTGGTGGTCGCTTCCCGACCCAGGCTTTGAATCGCCAGTTTCATAACTTCCCCGGGTTGCTTCGCAGCCATCTCGCGGACAGCACTGGGATTCTGCAGGATCTGGGCCTCAATATGATCATTGCCCAGACTCTTGAGCGATTGGGCGGCGTAACCAAACTCCATCGGATGCGCCTTTTTGCTACGGAAATCAATGGTCAAGCTGCGTAACGCATCGTCTTTGGAGACAATCTTGCCCACTCCCCAGCTACGATGATGGCAATAGGATCCAGGGCTTAACTGGTTCAGCTTCTCTTGGGTTTTGGGATCTAGCCCTTCGGTTTCTTCCATGGCAGCTACAGGTTCAATTTCAGCGTCGGAGAGCATTCATGACAACCATACGGAAACGTCCAACCCTAAAGCAACCGGAATCCAAGGTGCGCGCAAAAAACTCAACGCTCCGTCTCGCTGGGGGACGCTTGGGTGGAGGGGGTAGAGCTTGCCGCGCCCTCACTTACAACGCGGATTTGCTCCGGAGACTTAACATCCATGGAGGGCTTGCCCTCATACATCTTGATCAGTCCGGTGACCTCCACCTCCTTGCCTTCATAAGAAGGGACCCCGTCCGGGAAATCCTTCGAACGAAGGACACAGCTAAAGACCTGATTGGGATAGCGGCCACCGAAATTGAGATAGGTGCTTCCCTTGGCAGAGGTTTTTTGACCGTCGACCACCCCCTTCACCTTCACCTGTTTCCCCTCCTGGGTTGCGGCTTCCTGTGGCGTGATGACTGGAGCCTCCGGTGCATCCTCTGCACGGACAGAGTGAAAAGAAAGCAGGGCCATCAACGCAATCTGGAGGATATTTTTCATGCTGAATTTTGCATCAACTAAAAAAGTCGTTCAAGCACCGGTTATCCCAGATTTTCTTCAATCATCTGGAGACAGGACACGGTGCGCGAGTGCCGCGCCTCATCGCCTAGGCGGCTGTAGCTGTTGAGCAGGTTGACCAGCATCCTTTCCGCCGTATCCCGCGGAGTCGCCCGCATATACATCGGGTTGGCCCACGAAGTTCGATCGGTTCCAAATTTTGCCGAGAGGTCATCCGCCGACATCACCACCGCCCCGTGAAAAGGATCAAAAATCACTCCACCCATGCCCGCAAGATAATGCCCGGGGGTATTCATTCCGTAGACATCCAGACCCGCCCGCTGTCCCGCAAAGAGGTAGACCAACGCCAACGTCAGGGGAATACCCATCTTGGTCTGCAGGACCCTGTGGAGGTAGCTGTTAGAGGGATCGAAATAGTTGTCTAAATTCCCCCGAAACCCCTCGCGCCGGGCCAGAATTTGCCGCAAGGCGGAAATGGAGTCAGTGGGGGAAATACTCCGATGGGGAAGGTTTTTTTCCACGAGTTGCCCCAGCTCATCCAGATAGGCCTTCCCCTCTTCCAGTTCAGCTTCCGGATTTTCAATCTTGGCCAAATCCCAACAGAATTTCTCTAAATCCTCCCAAGTCCGTAACTGCAAACCGGCCAAAAGAGGACTGGGCACAGCTTGGGTTGTCTCGGCCCAGAATCGGAGCAACAAGCGGGCTCGGGATCGGACTTTTGCATCGGGGGATCCAGCCAACTTCTCGATCAAAGGACGATAGGAATCTTTTTGCGAGCGTAGTTCACGAACCGTCAGATCCACCATGTCGGCGTCATCCCCGGCCAGGATTTCTTCCAATGCCCTCGCCTGCTTTTCATCGTGGGGGGCGCCCATCCCCACTTTACCCCTTGAATTGTACGGGGATTTCACCCCGTTGAGCCGCGTGCTCCTCATCGGAACAACCACGATCCGTGGGGACATCGACTGCGGCCTGATTTGCTTTCACCAAGCCCTGACTCAACATCCACGCCTCCACCTCATCCCCACTGATATCGGGCAACATATGCCCGTTGATTTCGACACAAGGCGAAAGCTCCTGACCGCTCTTCTGGATCATTTCAATCCTCTGGTTCATGTCATTCCAAATGTCCCGATCCTCAAACTCCAAATTGTATTTCGCCATCACCGCGCGCACCCCCCGACTCCACCCGCAATGGGGTTTTAGGTAAGCGATGATCTTCATTTTCGGTGTTTTCTCACTCATAATGGTTAAATTAGCTGGCAGGCTTGATTTCGCAAGAGGTTGATTTTCAGGCCCCTGGAATCGTCTCGGACTTGATATGAATCTCCTTCAGCTGCCTGGCCGTGGCCTCAGCCGGGGCCCCGCTCATCACATCTTGTCCTCGGGCATTCTTTGGGAATGCAATCACATCCCGGATACTGTCGTGACCCAGCAACAAGGCCATCAGTCGGTCAAAACCAAGGGCAATGCCTCCGTGCGGTGGCGCGCCGAACTGCAGCGCCTCCACCATATAACCGAAGCGGCTTTGCACGATGTCCCCCGGAAGCTTGAGAATTTCCCGAAAAATCTTGTCCTGCACTTTTCCTTGATGGATACGAATACTTCCCCCGCCCAGTTCGACCCCGTTCAAGACGAGATCGTAGTGCTGACCACGGACCTTCTCGGGTTGGCTCTCCAAAAAAGGAAGGTCTTCCTCCACCGGTGCTGTAAACGGATGGTGACTGGCCACCATATTGGGATGTTCCGGATCCTTTCTTAAAAGAGGGAAATCCACGACCCAATGAAAATCCAGCCGGTTTGGATCCTTTTTCAACTTTCCAAGCTTCTCCAAATACTCGGCACAGCGGATCCTCACCAACCCCAAGACCTCACAGGCCGCCACCCATTGATCCGCCCCAAAAAGGATCAAATCCCCTTCCTCCACCTTGAGCTTTTCCGTCAGCGCTTTTTTTTCTGCGTCGTTGAAGAATTTAACAATCGGAGATTTCCACTCTCCGTTTTCCACCTTAATCCAAGCCAATCCTTTGGCCCCATGGGATTTGGCCAGATTAGTCAGATCCTCGATCTGTCCGGTGGTGATCACCGCCAACCCTTTTGCATTAAAAGCCTTCACCACGCCGCCAGCGGCTACGGCGGACTGAAAGACCTTAAACGCCGAAGCACGGAATATTTCGGTCAGATCAACGAGTTTCAGGTCATAACGTCGATCCGGTTTGTCTGTGCCATAAGTCTCCAGAGCCTCCCGGTAAGTCACCCGTGGAAAGGGAATTGAAAGTTCCACACCCTTCACCTCCTTCCAAACCCTCTGCACCAATCCCTCAATCAGGCAATAAATGTCCTCCCGCTGGATGAAAGACATCTCAATATCGATTTGGGTAAATTCAGGCTGCCGGTCAGCACGCAGATCTTCATCCCGGAAACAGCGTGCGATCTGAAAATATTTTTCCGCCCCACCGACCATCAACAACTGCTTGAACTGCTGGGGAGACTGGGGAAGCGCATAAAATTTCCCCGGATTCAGTCGGGAAGGAACCAGGTATTCCCTCGCCCCCTCTGGCGTGCTCTTGAACAACACCGGCGTCTCGATCTCGTAGAATCCCTTTTCGTCCATGTAGTGGCGAACGGCGAGAGCTGCCCGGTGCCGGGCGCGCAACGCATCAGCCATCGCCGGTCTGCGTAGATCCAGATATCGATATCGCAACCGCAGATCCTCGTTTACTCCCTCCTCATCCAAGGGGAAAGGCGGAGTTTCACTGGGATTCAAAACCTCCAAGCCAGACGCCAAAACCTCAATCTCCCCGGTGGCTAGAGCGGTGTTCTTCGTTCCGTCGGGACGGGGGGAAACCTTGCCCGTGATGTGCACCACAAATTCGGACCGGAGGGCATGGGCCGAAGCCGAAACCTCCGGGGCCAAAGCCGGATTAAAGACAATCTGGGTCACGCCTTCCCGATCCCGGAGGTCGATAAAGATCACCCCCCCGTGATCCCTTCTTCCGGAAACCCACCCGGCTAATTGAACCTCTTGGCCTGCTTGCGCAAGCCTCAGAGCACCGCAACTGTGTGTTCGTTTCATGAGGTCAATACCTTCGCCCAATCCCCCGGGTTGGGCTCAAGGCAAATCGATCCGTCTTTTTGACTGATCCAACGCGCTTCTCCCTGACGCCGGGTGGAAATCTCCTTGAAACCCACTTTTCCATCTTTCGCTTCTCGACCCACCAACAGAGCCCAGCGCGCGCCTTTGGCCTCCGCCAATTCCAGTTGCTTGCCCCACTTCGCAAATCCCGGTTCATAGTCGACCGAAAATCCACCGCGACGAAGACTTCCCACCAAGGAAAAGGCCAAATCCCGTTCGCCGCCCTCCGCCACCACAAAAATCTCCGCTCCCACATCTTTTCCCGATTCTATTTTTTTATCTCGCAGTAACTCACTCAACACCGCATCTCCCATCCCGAATCCTGTGGCTGGAAGATCCTCCCCTCCTAGTTTTTTCAGTAGATCATCATAACGTCCCCCTCCTGCCACCGCCCTCAGTTTCCCGGCACGGTCGTGCACTTCGAAAACCACCCCTGTGTAGTAAGCCAACCCTCGGACGATTCGGAAATCCGTTTCACACCAATCTCCATACCCCATCTTCTCCACCGCTCCCTTAATTTGGCCCAAAGCCTCGGAATCTTGCACTCTCCCCTCCCAGGCCTCCTCCACGGGTTGCGCCAACGCTCCAAGTTTTTCTTTTCTCTGTTCGGGCGTAGCCCCTTCCAGTCGATCCAACGTGCGCAGAACCCCCGGTTTGTCCTCCCCCTTCACCCCGTGCTTTTCAAGAAACCGATCCCACCAACCCCGATCGCTCATTCTAACCACTACGTCCTTGGGTCCCAAGCCCAACAAAGCCAATCCTTGGCAAAGGGTCGCAATCAACTCCGCTTCTGCCAGCGGGCTTTTCTCCCCGACAATATCACAGTTCCATTGATAGTGTTCGCGGTGACGCCCCCGTTGCGGTCGCTCATAACGAAATAATCTCGGGATACTGAACCACTTGATCGGCTTTTTGTAATTCCGATGCTGACCGGCGACCATTCGTGCGAAAGTAGGGGTCATTTCCGGACGCAATGCCACCTCCCGGTCCCCCTTGTCCTTGAAATGGTACAACTGCCCTACAATTTCGTCCCCTGACTTCTCCGTGTAGAGCTCGAGCGATTCAAGTTCCGGTCCCTCATATTCAGAGAAACCGCTCCGGCGCGAAGCCTCCCTCCATGCAGCAAAGATTCCCCGGAGGGATGCATGCTCTGGAGGGTAAAAATCCCGGAACCCCGGGAGGGGCTGACTCGTCATTCCGCCGCTCCGATCCCGGAGCGGACCGTCAGGACTCCGCCGAGGGTGATTCGTTTCCGGAAGCGGAAACCACCGCCGCCAGCTTGGCCGAGCTGCGGATTAACTCCGCCTTCATCTCTTTGCCAGCCTTGAACTTCACCACCGCCCGGGCCGGGATCGGTACATCCGTCTCCGGCTTGTTCGGATTCCGACCCACCCGTGCTTTGCGGATTTTGATCTCAAAGACACCAAAATTTCGGAGTTGCACCGCATCCCCCTTTAAAAGGGATTCTTTGATGTGATCGAGTGTTAACTGAATGACCTTCAACACGTCCTGTTGGACTAGGTTGGTTTCATTGCTGATCCGTACCACGAGGTCTCTTTTGGTCAGGTTTTCCATATCTCCCTATCTTTATGGTATTTCCATCGATAGCCAAGTAAATTTTTAACGGTTAGAGGTTTATGCAATTTTATTATCTAAGTGATTGATCTTAAGATCTTTTTTTCCACTCCACTTTTGGAGCCACAGGATCACCAACCGCCTCGGAGAAAGTACGAAAATGAGTTTTTGCTACATAAGCCAATCCTTCGCGCCCCTTCTGTTTAAACATATCCTCTGCCATTTTTTTCACACCAGAACCACACCCCTTGGCCAAATCGAACCCTACCTCCGCCGATAATCGGGCCAATTGCCGCACAAACTCTGCCCGCGCCAGAATACTGGCCGCCGCCACCGCAATATCACTCTCTGCCTTCGTTCTCTGCTGCAATTGAATCTCCACTCCCTGCCTTCTCAACTCCCCCTCCACCAAACGCGGGTCCCCAAATTGATCGGATAATGCCCTAGGACATTGAGGAATTTTGGCATGAAGATTGGCGATCACCTTCCCGTGGGCCCAGGCCAACAGTCGATTCAGATTACCGAATTTCCGATAAAGCTCGTTATATCGGGACGGCCCCATCGTCACGACCTCCATGCCACCGCGGACCGTTTTTTCAATCTCCTCGGCCAGCTCGGCGATCTTTTTATCCGTGGTGATCGTCTTGCTGTCGCGCACCCCGATTTCAATCAGACGATCCGCTGTATCCTCATCCACATAAACACCCGCCACCACCAACGGCCCAAAAAGATCCCCCTTGCCGCTTTCATCAATTCCAAAATGAGGGGCATACATCTCCGGGTTTCGGATCTTTTCATATCCTAACCGCGCCTCCCCCAACACCTCCGGTTCTAGGGTGAATTCAATAAAATCCTTCGCCTCTTTTCCGGCCACCACCAGCTTGCCACTCAAATAGGCATGAAGGACGCATTTGCCCTTTCGCGCTGTGAAATGCCCGTACTCCAAGGGGGAAAACTCAAATCCCTTACCCTCGATCACCTCCCGCAACCGCCGGACTTGGGACTCGTCCAGCTTGTGGGTAAACATTGTGTCAGCCATGCCCCACCACCTTAGAACTTCCTCCACTTCTATCGATTCCAAAATCAGGAAAACCCTCCCCCGTCTCTATGCCTGGTATCGGCGCCATCACCGCCCTTTGCCATGGCGCCGCAACCCCACCCCCTATCGTGTCACCGTCTCCGAATTCATGGCCCAACAAACCCGCATGGCCACAGTCCTTCCTTACTACCGTCGTTGGATCCGTAGATTTCCCAATTGGTCCTCCTTGGCCCAAGCCCCGCGCCGGGTGGTCCTAAGCCATTGGGAAGGCCTAGGGTACTATCGGCGCGCCCGTTTCCTTCATGAACTTGCCCGGTCTGTGATACGCCGCCCCGACCGCCGCCTTCCTTCCGATCCTGAAACTCTTCGTTCTCTCCCTGGAATCGGTGACTACACCGCCGGCGCTATCGCGAGCATCGCCTTTGGCATCGCCGTACCGGCCTTTGACGGGAATGTGGAACGTGTTTTGGGTCGCTTAACGGCACGCCGGGGTCACGCCCTCGGTACAAAAAACTTAAGAAAACTCGCGGGCCGGTTGGTGCCTGAAAAAGACCCAGGAACCCACAATCAAGCATTCATGGAACTGGGAGCCTTAGTCTGTTTGCCAAAAAAACCCCTCTGTACCCAATGCCCTTTTCATAAAGTTTGCCCTTCGGTCGGAAAAAAAATCTCCACCGCCAGGTCACAATCCAAAATATCCAAAATCAAAGAATCGATCCTTGTGATTCGAAGGGGTTCCTCTGTCTGGCTCACCCGTCAACACCCCCAAGGACGCTGGCGTGGTCTTTGGCTTCTTCCAACCTCCGTCCCGTCCCGACAAAACACGAAACCCATCCACCGGATCTCGTATCCCTACACGAGGTACCAGATTTCCGCCCGTGTTTTCACCCTTTCTCAGCCTCCTACCGATTATCCCGGGCGTTGGTTTGCGTTAGGATCACTGGACCGGATCCCCCTTCCCACTCCTCACCGCCGAATCGTCAACACGTTGATAATGAATTCAAACACTAGGCGGTAGCCGGAATCTCCAAGGCCATCACATAAGGAGAGCCTTCCCCCCCCGCTACCAAGACATGAGTGCCGGCGGGCAGTTGCACCTCATGCACCCCGTAAACCGGGCCAAAGCCCACTCCGCTGACCTCATTGCCGCGCTCACTCTGCTCATCCTTCATAAAAATCCCCCCACCCTGAGATTCGATTCTAAATTGCGTCGGAGAGAGCCACTGCGGTGGCTGTTCCTCAAGTAAGACAAGTTCGGTTCCCGCCGGAACCCCTGCCGGCCCCGGATTTCTCCCAAAAACCAACGGGAGTCGATGCTCGCTGACCTGCTCCCCCCACGTGACTTGTTCCCCCACCCTCCAGCCCATTCGAAGAAGGATTTTGGCAGAGTTTTTCTCGACGGAAGCCACTGGGCCATTCGAAGTCGGTTTTGGAGATTCGCGGACGGCGGGAATTCCCGACTCAAGTTTTTCCACCTTCTCATTCGCTTTGCGCAAACGTTGAGCCAAAATACGCGACACGATGCTTCCTGGATGATCTTGGCCGTCGGATCGTTTGTCCAAGAGATCTTGAGCTGTCATCCCGTAAAGTAGGCACCGCCCCTTGGCTGTAGCCGTTGCCGTCCGAGGCAGGTTCTGGATAACCCCCATCTCCCCGATCACCTCGCCGGGTCCCACCCGGGCAAATTCACTGGTCGATCCTCCCGCCTCTTTGGTCAGCACCACCTGACCACTTCTCACAATATAAAACTTATCGCTGGCCTCCCCTTGTCGAAAAATGACCTGCCCATCACCAAAACCCAGCGTGGCCTTCCTCACTCCTGCATTCACCATCTCCGTCTGGATGTAGGACCAGATAAACCTACCGAGCATGCCCAAACCGCCCCCCGTGGCTACGGCCATGCAATTGGTGGTGAAATCCCCGGAAAAGTCCATCGAACGACCGAAAATGGGCTGAATCACCTCCAACGTTGCGCTCATCCCCGCAACCAAAATTAACCCCAAAGGCCAAAGGATGGGCCGAAGCCCCATGATCATGAGAGCACCCAAGAGGGTATATCCGGAAAAATGGACGATTTTGTCGGCCTCCACCGCCACCCCTTTCTTCGCCATCAGACTACCGATCACCGCACAGATGATTCCGGCCAAGGCCACCACAATCATGACATTCCGAATATGCGGCGGAATATCCAGGTAGGGCGTGTTTCCCTGGCGCCGGACCGGAGCCGCCGAGCGACTCTGCTTGCCGGAGGATTTTCCGCTGGAAGAACTCATTTCACTTTCTTCCGCCAAGTCATAATTTGCTTACGGACTTCCGATAGGCTTGGAGCCCCCACCACCCCGCTCCGGGCCTGTAGCGCTTTCCGAGTACGGGTCAGCGGGGATCCTCCGCCCAGGACTGATGTGGCCAAAACCGAACTCCCCTTGGATAACTCCTCCCAATCTTCCCGGCTTAAACGATCAATCCGCGTTCCTCTCTCTTCCGCCCTCCTGACTGCCGCTCCCACCACTTGATGCGCCTGACGAAAAGGCATTCCCTTTTCCACGAACAAGTCTGCTAGGTCGGTAGCCAACAACTCCGGAGCCGAGGCCGCGTAGGCGCAGGCCCCCGCGTCCACCTCAATGCTGGCTATCGCCCGAGCCATGACCTCCAGCGAATCTCGGAAAGTATCTGCCGAGTCGAAGACGCACTCCTTATCCTCCTGCAAATCCCGGTTGTAGGTCAGAGGCAAACCCTTTAGTACAGTTAACAAAGAGACCAAATGACCCGTTAACCGACCGCTTTTACCCCGCACAAGCTCGGCCATATCGGGATTTCGCTTTTGGGGCATCAGGCTCGATCCTGTCGTGAAGGCCTCTCCGAACTTCAAAAAGGCGAATTCTGCCGAGGAAAAAAGAATCATGTCTTCGGCCAACCGGGAAAGATGGACGCCGCCCAACGCCACCGCCGCAAGATACTCGACCAGAAAGTCCCGATCAGAAACTGCATCCATCGAGTTCGCTGAGATTTTTGAAAACTTCAGGAATTTACGCGTCACCTCTCGCTGTAGTTTTAGAGTGCTTCCGGCGAGCGCCCCCGACCCCAAAGGAAGAACATCGGCTCTTTTGGCCGCATCCTCCAACCGCCCGTGATCCCGCTCCAACATCTCGACATACGCCAGCAAGTGATGAGCCAACAGGACGGGTTGGGCTCTTTGCAGGTGGGTGTAGCCCGGCAGGACGACTTCCCTGTTCTTATCCGCCAACTTGACTATGGCCCTTTGCAAATTCCTAATGGCTGCACAGTCCCCAACCACCTGTTCCCTAAGCCACAAACGGAGATCCGTGGCCACCTGATCGTTTCGACTCCTGCCGGTGTGCAGCTTCGCTCCAGCGGGAACCCGCTGGGTTAAAGCCGCCTCGATATTCATATGCACGTCTTCCAGCGAATCTTTCCAGCGGAACTTGCCACCTCGGATATCTTTTTCAATCCGATCCAATCCCTGCCGGATGGCCAAAACCTCTTTCGAAGTGAGAATCCCGATCTTGCCAAGCATGACGGCGTGGGCCCGACTTCCCTCTAAATCATGGAGGGCCAGCCTCCGATCAAAATGGACAGATCGACTGAACTTTGCCGCCACCGGATCCGGTTCGCCTTGGAATCTCCCTTTTCCACTACCTCTCATTTCTTCTCCTCCAGTTTGCCCGCCTCATGGGCGGAAAGCACGCGCCAAGCTCCCGGCGCCAGATGCCCCAGCTCCAACCCACCGATCCGAGTCCGTTTCAATCGTTCCACCGTAAAACCGAGTGTGCGGAACATCAATCGGATCTGTCGCTTTATCCCCTGCCTTAAAATCATCCGGACTTCCAACCTACCACTCGAAAAAACTTTCTCTGCTTTCGCAAGGCCCTCTTTCAGACGAACTCCCTTTTCCATCTGCCGGAGGACTGCTTCATCCGGCGGACGATCCAACTTCACCCGATACTCTTTCTCCACCTTGTGCTTCGGATGCGCCAATCGTTGAGCCAAATCCCCTTGATTGGTCAAAAGGAGCAGCCCCTCGCTGTCGGCGTCCAGACGCCCCACGGTAAAGAGTCTTCCAAAGCTCCTGGGCATGAGTTCGGTGATGATCGGTCTTCGATCTTGGGCAGAAGCCGTGCAGACCACCCCTCGCGGCTTGTGAAGGGCAATCACCACTGCCCGGGCCACATGAATAACCCTTCCGTCCACCGTCACTTGGGCTCCATCCGGAACTCTCTCACCCGGACTCTCTGCCTGCCGTTTGTTGATCCGGACTCTTCCCTCTGCAACTAAAGTTTCACAACCACGACGGGAACCTAGACCAGAAGCGGCCAAAAAACGGTTAAGACGCATCCCCCCCCGGCGGGGACGGGATCGGGAGACATCACTCGGGCTTGGTTTTGGGGAGACCGGTCGGC
>Ga0114968_10001534_pt1 | contig 17695 bp, 17 predicted proteins | sample M_130807_EF_Meta_FD_87020 | JGI IMG/M metagenome (GOLD analysis project Ga0114968, IMG submission 87020) | Freshwater microbial communities from Lake Montjoie, Canada to study carbon cycling - M_130807_EF_MetaG | ecosystem: Environmental > Aquatic > Freshwater > Lake | place: Lake Montjoie...
CCTTTCCAACATTTCTCTGTAAGTTCTGTTTCATTTAGGGGTTTACCTTTATTACATTCATTTTCCCAATACATTACAGTTGATTTCTCATACTTATCTTTTAAGTATTTTTGAATGTACTCACTAGCATAATCCCAATCATCATCACTTACTGTTTGATAGAACCAAGCGTGATACAAGTCTGATAAAGTTCTTTCATAAAGAACCCCCAATAAAATGTTAGGATTTCTATAGTCACAAAAAAGTCTGTGGTATCTACTTCTCATGTTTTCAAACATCACATCAATTAGATGGTGTCTTCTTAAAACTTGAGAAGGAACTTGAGTTTCTTCTTTTATTATTCTTCTTATATGCTCTTTAAGGTTCATATAGAATAAATACTTACAAAGTAGAATATTGATAACCTGAATGATCAATAACTTGATAGGATATCATACAGTTGTGCCAATCTAAATTAAGATAGTCTCTTAAACCATTCATAAGATCTTGTCTGTCGATACCTTTATTGATTGTCGCGTAAAGTCCATCGGTCGGTTTTAATGCAACTTCTATATGAACATTATATCTTTTTGGTGTGTTGGTTACATTGACCTTGATGTCATCTCTATGTGAAAGATGATTATATACATATTGTTCTATTACTTTTGATAAATCCTTTTTCATATCAAAAGCAAATATAAAAAAAATTATATAATATTCAACTTTTTTAAAGTTTGAGGTCCGACAATCCCATCAGGATTCATTTCATTCTTTTTTTGAAATTCTTTTACTTTTTGTTCTGTTTTCAAACCAAACTTTCCATCACAGTTTTTATCTTCGAATCCCAAACTTTTTTGAATTTTTTTAACCATGTCACCTTCAGATCCTACCTTGAATATTTGAATCTCTATTTTTGGTTTTTTGATTGATGAATTTTTATAACAAATAAAATGTTCGGTAATACTTCCTGACTTGTAAGTATATACTTTATCACATCCTAAATATTCTGAACATTTTTCAATCATTTCTTTTTTTCCTGATGTCGCAGGATGTCCCATACCACCTCTTCTATTTATTTTTAAAATAGAATTAACCTCATCTGTCTTTTCAAAATAAACTTTAATTCTAAAATATTTTGATTTTTTTTCAAATTCAATTTGATCCATCTTTGGTTTTAAATAAACACCCGAATTATAAAGATCTGTTAAATGTTTGTTGGTTTCATAAGTGAACACATTTGACATTTGATGGATGGTATCATTTGGGTTATAAACCGCACTTTCTAAACTAAAACCTGTTTCAGGTCCTTGATATATAACTTCAGAATATTCTTCAGATTTATTTACGGTTATTTTTGGTGTTTTTATTCCATCACCATTTTTAAATAAACCTTTGGACCATAACTTTGTTTCTTTCATACCAATCTTTTTTAATTATTAGTCTAATCCCGATAACCATTTTGAATTGTTTCCATCATCCAAGAAATGATTGATAGTAACTCGTCATTAGTTAGGTTGTTGATAGTTGTTAGGTATTGGTCTTTTTGTTCTCTATGTCCATATTCATCAAGATGATATTCCCATATTTCAACAGCAATTTGGTCGCTATCTTGAACCATTATGTCATTAACATACTTGGTATTACTAAGTGGTATTTCCACACCAATAAGAACTCCACTATTTTCACCACTATTTGGGTCATCTTCTATAACAAATTCTCGAATATATTGTTTTAATATTTCTTTGGGGTTATCTATTTGTTTTATTAACGATCTAACTTGATTGAAGTCTAATCCTGACATTTCAATAAAGTTGTATAGTCCGTCTTTTTCTATTAGTTTAACTAAGGATTTTTCTTTAGTTGAAGATTCGTTTAAACTTTTACTATTACACTTTTGTGAAGCATAAGAACCAACATAAAAATTATCTATTGGAAGATAATCTTTGATTGTTTCTTTAATATCGCGTCTTAATTTACTAACATAATGATTCATACCAATAACAGCAATAAACTTATCATTTAATTCTTCTGTTCCCATATTTAACTCAATAAGATATATGTCATCTTCTTCATCATACAAAACTCTAACATCACAAACACAATCTTCATCTTTGATTGGTTCTACAAGATCTTTGATTATATTCAAATACTTTGGTTTTTTTTCTTTTGATTCATTTATATCCCTATCGAAATGTATGTAGTATTTGAAGTCCATAGGAAATACCTCCAAGTCTTCCATGACTTGTTTCCCAACTCTTTTAATAACAGAGTTAATTCCTCCACCCAATCTAATCGAGTCTTGAACATTAAAGAATATATTAACAATAACATCATCGTGTGTGTCATCATAATACACAGTAAATTTTTTAACACTTGGGTATTCGTTGGAGTTTAAATAATCTTCCACATTTTGAATCAATTTATTAAACTTTCTTTCTTGTTTGTTTTCAGATTCGTTTATAATATTACCTTCATTATCATATTCTATTTTTTGAACATCAATAAAAAAGTCTGCATTTTTATATTTCCAATCCCAACCTGCTGCCCACCATGGAGATAAAATAATACCATCTCCTGTCATTTCTTTAATTTCATCTATTATTCTATGAGTAAACCAATTATCGTAGTTTGCTGCGGTATCCTCTACATCATGATAGATTTTGATAAGTGGTTTTCCTTTATAATTTGTATCAACTTCAATAAATTCAACCTCATCAAAAAAACTATAAATCATTTCTTTTACTAACTCAAGTTTTTTGTCAATTTCACGATTATCACTTTTGTTTAAACTTTCAGATTCGTTTATAACATTACCTTCATTATCGTATTTTAGTTTAATGGCATCTAAACGAAAATCTGCATCAGTGTTATACTGAATAGTGTGCCAATACGGAATAAGTTTAATACCTGTATATTCATAGATTTTATCTTGTATTTGTTCTGCAAAATAAATCTCTTCATTACCAAAATCTTCATCATTATCAAAATAAACTCTTATCATTGGTTTATTTTCATATTTTTTAATATCAATAAAACTAACATCATCAAAAAAATCATGAATCATTTTTGTAACCAACTTAAGTTTTTTGTCTTCAGATTTGTCAACTGATTCCATTATTCCCCCATCTTTACCTGAACCTTCATAGATAAGTTTGATTGCCTCTTTAGGTATGTCTTGAAAGGTTACAATATGTTTTGACCTTGATTCATAATGTCTATCTTTATACCATTTAACATTTGGTATTTTTGTTGTGTCAATTTCCCAAACATCATCATCATAAGTAGAATCAAACCACGATCTCTTATTTGTTGAGTTGGTTGCAAATATTGCAGGTTTACATTTTGTTCCATATCCTGCATATATTTTATAACATTCACCAGCACGAACTTTTAAACCTTGTTCTTCAATTTTATTTCTAAACATAGGATTTGATTGATGAAATACCTTTTCATTTGGAATTATTTCTTTTCCCGCTGGACTATATTCTTTGTCTTCTGTTTTACTTTCTCTTAGATAAATATTTTCTTTATCGTCACACTTTGGTGTTTGTTCTCCACGAACACCAATTACTACTCCAGTATAGTTTGCAATTTCTTTTGAAATGTCCTCTAAAACATCTAAATACATTTGTCTTATACCTTGTGTCATGGGCCAAAGTTTTGTTCCGTAACCACCAATAAATAAAACTGTAACTTCAGGTATATTAAAAACTTCGTTTAATGTTATTTCATAAGAACAAATAAGATGATTATATGAAGGAAGTATCATATCTTCCATTATCATTTTTGTTATTTTGAAAAGTTTTTTTGTATCTTTTTCACTTCTGTTTGAACTCTCGTTCATGAACTTAACCTCATCGTCACAATTATCCAAATACCACGGTGTATAGATATAAACACTAATGCCCATGGACCTTATTGATTCCTCTAAAGACTCTAATTCTTTTTCGATTTCAGTAATTGAGGTGAATGAATCATCTGATAAAACAGTTTCTGAACGTATTTCATATTCCTTTTCATCAGGATTGTATTCTGCCCATATATTACAAAGTCCATCCCAACTAACCAAAGATAACAATACATTTATTGCTCTTAAATTTTTGTCAATTTCATTTTTAATACTTTCGTTTAAACTTTCAGACTCACCATAAAGTTTGTTGTATATTCTTTTCACATCTTCTTTTGAAAAGGAATATTCATCCTCATGTAATTCGACATCTTTTCCGTTTATTTGTGTAACATCAAAATAATTGGAGTCTTTAAAATTAAGTGTTTTTGTTTTTATTTTTCCTGTGGTATTATCGTTTTGAATTACGGCGATTATGGATTTTAAAGTTTCATTATCACTTGGACTTAATTTATCTTCGTCATAAATAAGATTTAATTCAGGCCAAGAATTTGTGTTCCATCTGTTTTTTTTAATACCTACTATTTCGTATTTGAATGGGAATAAAATTGGGTTTTTATCCAAGTATTTTTCGTAATAACTAAAATCAACAAAACCTGTTAATTCATTTAATATTTCAGAAAATTCAGGATCATTCTTGAATGCTTTTTTGAAGTTTTTTAATCCCCCAACCATATCAATAGCATCAAAGATACCATTATCTTCGATAACTTGTTTCAACTCTTGTTGGAGTCTATTTTCTTTTAAGATATGTCTAATCAGTTCTCTCATTCTTAGTATCCTCTTAATCTGTCATATTCAACATTACGAAGTTTTTCTAAATATGTTTTTTCAATCCATCCTGGGTTTTCTTCTTCTTGTTTCAATATACCATCTCTTCTAAAAAGTGTGGTTTTAAGAATAAGTTCTATCATATCCTCCTCAGTCACGCCTTCAGGTTTTGTCCTGGGTGGAACACAAGTTTGAGCATCTCTATCATCTATATTGAATTCAGAAATATAGATGTCATTTCTACCCATCTTACTTTGAATTTCACCTAAATAAGTGTCGTCAAACCATTCTTCAAAAAGGTATTTTAAGTAACTGGCCCTTACAGGAATGTCAGACATCAAATCTTTAAATATATCATTTGGAATATAAATTGAACCTGAATCAAAATCTCTTTCTTCAGTTTTTCTTCTATCGTCATAAACATCACTATCATCTTCAAAAAATAATATAAATTTCATTATTTCTTTTCCATGATTACACCATTCAAAATCATGTCTTGTTTCCCACGATTTGTCATGATAAATTTTTGCGCCATCAAAATAGTCGTTTAACCATCTATAAACAAGTTGTTCTATTTTTGGTGTAGGTTTTTCGTATTTTCTTTTAACCTCATCTTCTAATATCAATTTAATTAAATTTCTCATTTAAATACAAATCTATCTGAATCTAATCTTTTTATATCATTAAATTGATCTTTAACCGTTAAATGTTCAGGAAGCATTTCGTAGATATCGTTTAACTCATTTTTAAGGATTTTATAGTCTTCATACATTTCATCACTTGTCATTTCATTTTTAATATTTAATATTGAAACGGCATATGGATAATCTTCGTTAGATAATTCATCTCTGTGTTTTTCATAATAAAAACTTAACTCACTATTATAAAATTCTTTTAGTTTGTCTATATCACAAATAATATTAATATCAATTATAAACTTACCATCATTAATTAATTTCCATCCAATAATGTATGGATAAGTTTTTTTTAATATTTTTATTGTAATGTCAATTCCCTTTTCAAGAGTTTTTGAATCATCCGTTTCTTCTTTTAATATATGTCTAATCAGTTCTTTCATTACATTACTTGATCTAAAAACCTTTTAATTGTTCTAACTATTTTTTGTCTGTAAGGATCATTCTCATTTGAGAAATTATCAACAGGTTCAATAACATTATTTTCTTCTAACATATTCAAAATCAATCTTATTTGTCTTTTTTTATTATCAAAAGTCCCAATACTATAAAATTCACCATCTACATTGAAATAAACCTTTTTAAATATAATCCGATCATCAATATTTATTTCTTCAACTTTATATCTTCGCATAAGAAAATTCATAACATTTTTGTCAATTTCTTCTGTTTCTTCTTTCAATATGTGTCTAATCAACTCTTTCATTATGCGTCGTATTCATCTTGATATATTAAAAACTCTAATGTTATCATAAATGGATCGTCACCGTAACTATCCCATTTCATGCCAATTGGCATGCAACTCAATATCCAATCATTGTCAGGTCCTCTTTTAATTAAACCACCTTTTTTAGTAAAAGTAAATTGTTTATTAATTTCATAAACTTCGTCTTCTAAAAGATCAATTCGTCTTCCAATAGCACCAAAATCATGGTCTTCGAAGTATGATTTTACAGTAAGTTTTCCTTCAATATAATTAAATCTTGGATCAAATTTGATTTCACTTATCACCACAGAATCAATATCGGATGAAACTTTACTTTCAAATATGTATTGAAGTTTTTGCATGGAGTTTCTAAATCTTTGTTCAAGATTGTTCTCATCTTCCTTTAATATTTTTCGAATAATGTTTTTCATTTTTTATAAATATCTAAAAAAACTTTTGTATCTTTGATGTATGGATAAAATACACAAATTATTATATAAGTTTTGGAACTTGGATTCTGAAAAAAAGATAAAAAAACCTTTTGAATTTAGAAATGATTCAAGGTTAATTTCTGAAATAGAAAATTATATTAACACGCCATTAAACTTTGGTTTAATAGATCATGAAGATTTAATTGTAAATGAATCCATTACTGATTCTAACCATTTTGATCAAATTTTTGAGGTCGAAGATGTTATTACAAAACCAAAGAGTAAAAAAGATGAAATTATTCAGTCTTTAAACTATTTGAAATCTAAAGATGTTAAGACCAAACAAGATCGTGATTCGATTTATACTTTAGAAATGATTTTAAAAAACATGCGTTGATGTTTTTAAGCGTTTCTAATTGCACTTGCAACTTTGTCTTTGTTTAACAATTTTGTTTTGTTTCTATCTTGAATTGCCAACTCAATTAATTCTTTATCCGATAGACCTCTCGAAACACCGTCTTGTAAACTTTTTGCAAACTTTTTAAAGAATCCAGGTCCATTCCAAGTAGCATAAGACATATGTAGTGTTAATCCTGGTATAGATTCAATCTTTTGTTTAGTTTTAGAATCACTAACAAAATTAGACATGTTTTTATCAAAATTTCTTCTCATTATTTTTACTGCCAGATCTTTAAGTTTACCTTCTTTATCACCACCTCTATATAACCATTTCCATTCACCACAGAAATTGTTCATATTTGACCATTTTTTATTTGCCCCTGATCCTGAAGATTTCGCACCAGCATCATACTTTTCGTCATCAATAATTTTAAAGAATTCTTGACCTTCAGGTGAAGATTCAATATTTCCATTATAACGATCTAATCCAAACATAGTTTCTGTAGATCTTCCCATTCCTGAACTTGGATGTTTACAAAATGGATTCCAATATCCACCTTCAAATTTGTCAATAACGGTTTTGGTAATTCTTTCAAAGTTAGATGATCCACCACCACCTGAAATAACTTCTTCATCTTTAACAACCGAATCTTTACATATTTTTTCAACATCATCAATTTCAAATGTAGTTTTTCCAATTTTCTCTTCTAATGCCGATTCTGTTTTTGGTCCAAAATATCCGTCTTGAACAGCTCCAATACAACCTTGAACTTGATAAATAATACCATCCATATTTGGATTTTTATATGTTGTTTCAGGATCTTTACACCACTTTTTAAATGATGTTTTACAATCACTATATTTACCACTTGAAGATGTTGAAAGTTCCATTCCTCCGCCACCAATTGCTAACTCTGAATCAGAATCAATAGTTGTTGGGTCTTCTGTTCTTTCGTAGTCTGCCGTTTTTGAATGAGGCGGATATTTCTCAGGGATTGTATATTTAACAAAGAATTGTCTAATGTAGACACCAGATGGATTTTTAAAATCTAAAACTAATTTTATGTTTTCAGCACCACTTCTTTTTAGTTCTCTTTCTAATCGTGGTAATTGATTTTCAGCTCTTCTATCTGCTGTGTTACCTGCGGATCCTCTTGTTGAGATTCCCATGTAAGCATTACCATCTTTACTCACGTCTATTGTTGCTTCCCAATTTACAGTATAACTTGTAGAATCAATTTTGATGTTTAAACCTGTAATATCAGGGTTAATACCAGCATCATAAACTTCTTTTAATTTTTCATTGATTTTGGTTGACATTCTACCTCCAAATCCATCTGATTTTCTTCTTTCAAATGAATGTAAAGCATCAGCATCACCCTTCGGTGCGGTATAACTACCTGTAACTTTAATTGGTAATGAGATTTTTTGTTCTTTCAACAATCCCATCATCAATCTAATTTTTTTTATTTCTTCACTTATTAACATAATTATCTGTTTTCAGGTCTGAACCTTAATGGATTAGCTTTAATTGCCGACTTTGGAAAATAAGTCCCTTGGCCTTGTCTTCTTGCGTTTTTTAATGATCTACCATATTCATTCATTTCAACTTCAAAACCAGGTTCATATCTCTCGTCATTTGATTGTTTGATTTTATCTCTCAATGTTACAAAAAACTCTCTACCTAATCTTTTCATGAACTTAACGTATTCAGCATCTTCACCATCTTTTTTCTTATAGTATTTACTAACGGGTGGTCTTTTTGATCTATCTAAATAACTTAAACCTGAAATGTTAGTAATACATTTGTGTCCACCACTATTAGCATCAATAAGATCCCAAGCAGAAATTGTTATTTTGTCTAAAACCTCACGTTGTTTGTCTGTTAATGAACTAAATGGTTTTGACATAATAGACTCCAACATTTTCATGTAAGATTTCGATCCTTCTGATTTGTTAAATGAATTTGGATAAAGTGCCATAAAGTCTTTGAAAGTAAATCCAACTGAACCTTCACCAAAATCTTTACTATTTTCAGGTATCCATTTGATAGTCGATAAAGGTATTTTTTTCTCTTTTAATTCAGGTTCAAATTTCTTTAAAACCTCATCTTTAACTTCACCCAAATTAACGCCTTTCAATGCTCTATCTTTTTTAAATGGATTACAAGATGCTTGAATCATCCCCATTGGCCAAACAAGAAGTAAAAAGTCAGCATCAGGATTGTTTTTAAATGGTGTATAACGATCATAAGATCCTAAATCAAAAACATTACCAGCTCCATATTGTGTAATAATCCCATCAATAACTTTTACATTTGGGGATGTTTTTTGTCTTTCAACGTAAGCTTCTTTATTTTTTTCTAATTGTTGTAAATCTAAAACCCCATTTTCTTTCATCCAATTTTTGATGTTTAAAAGAATATTCAAAAGTGAAGGTTTTGAGTTTAATACTAATTGTTTTAAAAACCCTTTTTTGTTTTTAAATGCCAATAACAATTTATTGGCAACAAGTCCCATCATTTTTTTATTACCTTTAACATCTCTTTCTCGATCTATTTTAAACAAATAATTCATTACATCACTTGGTGTAATATCATACTTCGCAAAGTCCGCAGAGTCAACCATATTAATCAATTCAATATCTTCTTGAGTGAAAATATCTTTTGGTGATAATACTTGAGAAATTGTTTCAACATTGGATCTTGATGGTCTAAAACTTGTTGCAGTTCCACTTTCAACCCCTGCTTGTGTGTCATGGTGGTCTGTATGAATAATATACATAGGTTTACCGTGAGCAAAGTCTACCAACACTGGCATAATTTCACCTTCACCTTCAGGTTTTTTAACTGCGAATTCTTTATCTCCATATTGAATTGTTTCAGCATCAACAACTTTGATTCCGTTTTTTTCTAAATATTCTTTCATAGCCAAGGCGGTTGTTACACCATCTAAGTCCATGTGGAAATATATTTTAGCCATTTGGTATCTTTTTGCTAAATCATTGATACTTCGAATACCACTTTCATTTAATAATTTTGTGGTTTCTTCTTCGATAATTTTTTTTATAAGGTTTTTCATTATTTATAAATACACCAATTACACAAAAACTTGCGGTATTTCATCCCAAGATGTGGTATATCTTTTATTATTCAATAATAATGTTTTATGTTTCTATTAAGTTCCCATTGTAAAATACTCACTCCAAAAACCTAAATTAGTATCAATTTTACTTCTAATTGCATTTCTATTTGGATTTCCCGTTGATCTGATTTTTACAGTTTCATCATTTAAGAAAACATCATCATAGGCGATATAAAACTCATTCAATCTTCTTCTTATATCCCCATAAAGTTTATCACTATTAAGGGTTTTATCAACATAAGTGAAAGCGGCCTCATTTCCTTGTTGTCCAGGAGTTCTTTGAAAAGATAAAGTATCTCCCGTAGGTGTAATCAAAGTGGCAAATTCATTATAATATTTCAAGAAATTTGCGTCTGTTACCGTAGTATCTTTACCGACATATTCAGGATCTTTATCTTTTATCTTTTTAAGTAATTCAATCATTTTACTTTTTAACATACTTACCCTACTAAGTTCCAATCCTTTACTATCTGGTTCGTTTCTGAATATTCTTTTTATTTTATTAGCCAATCCTGTATTGTTCATCATTTTTTCTCTTTCACTAACTAATTGATCAACATATTGAGTTCTTAAAGAGATATAAGCATTTTCATCTTCTTTACCCAGTTTTGATTTATTTTTAATTAAAGTTGTTCCACAAGCATCTGTGGTAAACAATCTACCTTTAACATTATTAACAGTTAAAGGGTTTTGCACAGTCTTACCTTTTTCATCAACTAAAGTTAGTCCATTTTTCAAAACCTCTACTTCTGGTATGTCGTCGTGAGCATCGTCTGTTGTGCAAATAAAATAAAATTCTATTTTACCATCTTTAACTATTTGAGCCGATTGTTCTTCTGTTACTGTAAAAGTATCTGATCTACCACCACCTATATTACCGTTTTCGTTGCCTTTATTATAACCATAATCATAGGTCCCATCACCGTTTCTCAAATCACCATAACCAGGATTCAATAACCATGCAGGTAAACTAGGTTGTGACTCAAATGAAGGCACACCTCTACTCGCATCATTGTTATTTAAATTTGCGGTATAACCACCTTGACTGTTGTATAGTAACGTTTTATTTGCAAACAAGAAAAACTCTGCATTTTGACATTGGTGGCTAGGAACAAACACTCTGATTTTTAATCCTGCAGCACAATTTGGGGTTACAGTGGTTGTCGTTGTTACTACAGGAGCTGTTGTTGTGGTTGTTGTATCTTCAACTAACTTAACTGTAATCTCAATCGAACTATTTTGTTCTTTGACAAATTCGTCATAATCGGATTTGTATAGTTTACTCTTTTGATTATACCAATTATTTGCAGTGTTACCATTAACTTTATAGTTTGCACCTGTACAAGCATATCCTTGAGTATCGGTTTGGGGAATTTGTGGATCTCCCTTAACACACCAAGGTGTTGTATCTTTAGTATCCATAAACTTCTTAACGGGTTGATTGAATGTGTATTCAACTGGAGGTATTTGAACTTCTGAATTAATGATCCCCTGATCTTTTAATGTTTGAAAATATGTTTGTATATATTGATCTATGTATGCTTTTCTAGCCCCACTTAATTCTCCAACATCAAGCCTGTTGTTTTCTTTTTTAAAATATCCGGCCTTTTCATTGTCTGTATTTGGAAGTGCGGATTCTTGTGAGGTAAATTTTACACTTACTATTGAATTGGGGTATTTTTTAACAAACTCTGTAACTTTAACTAATTCGGCGTCTAACTGGTCTTTTATCGTCTTATTTGTAAGTTGATCCAGAGCCTGAGTTGTATACCAACCCGCCTTGTAAACATTATTAATTGTAACGGTTCCACCTGAGCTGGGGTCGATTTCTTCTTTTAAAAGACCATATAATCTTAATATATGTTTTCTTTCATCTTCTTTTATAATAAATTTTTTCATTTTTTTTGTTAATCGACAAATTTTCAATATCTTTGTTATAAATATAAAAAGTTTTAAAAATGAATAAAGTTATTTCAGTGCTATTTTTTATCATGTTGTTTTCTTCATGTGCAATACAAAAAAAATCAGTTGAGTTGGCAAATGGTGAACTAGTCACTCAAAAAAAATACAATAAAATGTTGAGTAAAGCATTCAAGAATGCCGATAAACAGGCAAAAAAAACTGTTAAAGGTGTTATGAATAAAAAACAAATTAAAAATTTTAGAAAAGAAGTTAATACTACTTTTATTTCTGATAGTATCAAATAAATTTCGTATATTTGTATTGTGATTACAGAGAAACTTTCAAATATCCCCCAATCTAGCGGCTGTTACCTTTTCAAAAACAAGAAGGGACAGATCATCTATGTTGGAAAATCAAAGTTTCTTCCAAAACGAGTGAAGTCTTACTTTCAAAAAAACCACAAGGATCAGAAGACTTTGTCTTTGGTAAATGAAATCACTGATGTTGAGTTCATGACTACAAATGATGAGAGTCAGGCTTTGTTATTGGAAGATGAACTTATCAAATCACACAAACCAAAATACAACATCAAAGCAAAAGATGATCGTTCTCGTCGTTGGTTTATTACTTTGAGTAGTGATGAGTTTCCAAGACTTTTGGTTTGTAATCCTTCTAACTTTACTGGTGAAGTTCTTTTAGAATCCACAAGTTCCAATTCTTGTTATGAGATCTATGAGATGGTTCATGACATTTTCAATCTTAGATCTTGTTCTTACAACTTGACTGAAGAGAATATCCAAAACGAAAAGTTCAAGACTTGTTTGGAGTTTCATCTTGGTCGTTGTAATGCTCCTTGCGTTTCCTCAATCATGAAGTTTTCTTACCTGAAGATTGTAAGTGAGATGAGAGATGTATTTTCTTTTCAGTTTGACAAAGTTAAAAATCGTTTGAAGAAATACATGAAGTATCACTCTGATCAGATGGAGTTTGAGATTGCTCAGTCTTTCAAAACCAAAATGGATGTTGTTGATTTATTGGAGAAGAAGCTTGAGTCTTTTCGTGTTCGAAAGTATAGTGATGTTGCAAGATCTTTCAAAGAACAATTTGGTTTATTGAATGTTCCAACTCTTATTGAAGCGTTTGATAACTCTCATACTGCTGGTGATTGTCAGGTGTCAGCTCTTGTTCGTTACAAGAATGGTAAAACTGATAAAACAAACTATCGTAAGTTCAACATCAAAACTGTGGAGGGACCTGATGACTATGCTTCTTTCGATGAGGTGTTAAATCGTAGGTTTAAACGACTTTTGAATGAAAAACAAGAGTTACCCTCACTTGTTATTATTGATGGTGGTAAAGGTCAGTTGGGTGTTGCTAAGAGAGTATTTGAGGATCTTGGTTTATTGAATCGAATTGATTTGATCTCCATTTCAAAAGACGACAAACACCGATCATCTACAATCCACAAGATTGATGGATCAAGTTTTGATATTCCAAGAAGTGAGTTTGGGTTTTTGTTAGCCGAGATTCAAAATGAGGTTCACCGATTTGTTATTACTTTTCACCGTCAAAAACGTAGTAAATCTGTTATTAGATAAATTTATTGTTATAATAGGTTGCAATCCAATCAGCCCTTAATAATGGTTCTTGATTTAATATTGTGTCAACACTCAAATAATACATTTCAGTTTCGTAATAAGTCTCTTTATTATACAAATAATTGTCTATGTATTCTTCAACAGCATCTATAACATCAGTTTTTTCCCCATTTAAAGTTGCTGATATTAGTTTTACTTTGTTGTCGATATAATAAGTTTCATCATCTTCCCAACCTAATTTCATACCAACAGACTCTATATTAATCACATACTTTTTATACCCAATAAATGGGGTTCCTGTTGTAAATTCAATTTTTCTTACAGATTCAAAAACTTTTTGTATTTTGTTTCTTGTTTCGTTGTTGAGATAAAATTTAGGAGTATCGTCCCATGAAACTTCAGGAGTAAATCTATAAGTTACATATTCTTCAAATTCTTGAACTATATCCATAAGTTCCTCTTCTACAATCGAATAGAAATAAGAAACTTTATTTGGATTTTCTATTTTAAATTCAATCGGATAATAAGGTTTATTATGTCTTTTTGATATTATTTCTTCCCCAACTCTAACAGGAATACATTTTAATCCGTGAAGATCAATTTCATTTCCCGCAAATCTTTTGAATAATTTTAATATTTTTTCTTGATTCATTACACAAACATTTTATACTCAGTTTCTCTACGAGTTTTTAATCCAGGATAAATACCAAAAAGATTTTTACTTGTTGTTAAAATTTCTTCTTTCGCACCTTCGATATCACCTTGTTTTAAAGTTTGTATGAAGTCTGATCTTCTTATTTTTGGTCCCATGTTAAATGCCATGGAAACCATTGCATCATACATACCTTGAGTTATCTGTGGTTTTATCCCCTTTTCTTCCCACTCATCAAGTATTCTATTAATTATACTTTCAGCCTCTCTTATATCATCCTTTAAAAGTATTTCAGCTTGATCTTTTGTTATTTTTGTTCTATTTGGAATTATGTTTTGATAATCAGGTAAGAATGGAAACCCTTCTTTTTCATTAGGAAATATTGCATGTCCATAACCAACGGTATATGCACCATCACCAAGATTATACACTGTTAATACAGGTTCTCCTTTATCTTTTATTGAACCTTCCTCCCACTTTAAATGACTTAATAGATCTTCAGATGATTTTCGAATTCTTAGATCTTTTGTGATGTTCTTAACAATTTCTTTTTCTGTTTTAACAACCCTTTCGATTGGTTCATCAACTTGTTTTTCTATTTGTGAAAAAGTTAAAAGACCTAAAAAAGATATTAAAACATATCTTAATATTTTCTTTTTTATATCACTTGGTAAAGATTTTATTTTGTCTTTCAAAACTGAAAGATATTCCAAAGCCTGTTCTTTTGTTTTAACCCATTCTTTAGATCTATCAATGTCTTTTTTTACATTAGTAAAATTCCACTCCATATCAGGTTTGGTCTTTCCATCTTCATTGATTAGTGATAATTTGAAAACAAGATCATCAAGAACTTGTTCATACATTAGTTTAGATTGTATCCATTTATATTGATCTTCGGTTATTGAAACTTTCATATTAATAAATATAAAAGAATTCTAAACATACTGAATCTTTGAAATGCAAGCCTCATTAATTCCAAAAAAAACAAGTTCGTCTAATAACAATTTTTCATTAGACCAATTTCTAAGTCGATCATTTAATCTTCTTTTATTACTTCCAATATAAAAAGGAAATCTTGTGTTTTTCAAATCCACTTTGACATCAACTTCATAACAATATTTTTGATTATTGTCGGTAGACCATCTGTTGAGATATTTTCTAATATTCACAACCTCACATTCAACATCATTAGTCCAAATTTTACAAGTAAGCCGGATTGTTTTTTTCTTTAAAAGTTTTTTAACTCTTTTAATATGATCGTCTTTAATTATATACCCTTCTTTAAGTCTGTGTTCCATAAAACAAAGATAAGAAAAAAAAACTTAACGACGAGAATTTTTTTTAATATTTTCAAGTTTTGCCTTTTTTAATGCAATTGATAATTGGGACGACATTGGGTGATTTGTTTTTTTATTAATGGCGTTATAATCAATTGTTTTTTGTTTTGGTGTAATTTTAGTTGATGACGGAACACTACTAAAAATTGACGCTATTAAATCGTGTTTTTGTTTTTTTAATTCAAATTCTGAAAGTTCATTGTCTTCTGTGATCTCGTATGCCGATTTCGATAAACTATGATTTTGAATATCAACAATTTTATAATTTGATTTTAATAACTCTTCATTTGAAAAGTTTTCGATTGTTTTTTTTTTACTTTTAAGAAAATATTGACCTCTCATTTTAGATGCCAATCCAGTTTCAGGATGAACCGTTAATGAGTTTTCGTGTATTCTTCTATGAAACAAAATTTGATTTGTATGTAAAATTTTTAAATTTGTTTTATATAATCTTCCCATAAAGTCAGAATCTGCAGCAACTCTCCAGCCTTCAAAACCATTCATTTCCATAAACAAATCTTTGGTAATCCCAAAAACACCTTCCCCAAATGATTCGTTTTTAAAAACCCTATTATTTTTTTCATCAACAAAATCAATATATTTAGGTTTTACAACAATATATTGATTTAATTTCAAAGTTATTTCTGAAATCATTTTAGACATCATTATATCATCTGAATCAAAAAAAAGAAGTTTGTTATAAGTTGATAATTCAGCCAAAGTATTTTTAATCAAATAAGGACCATTGTTTTCAATAAAGAAATAAAATTTAAAGTTTGATGGAAATTCGTTTTCGTAAACATAATTTAATGTTTCGTAACAATTATCAATTCCAACTAAAACTTCAAATTCATCGTTATAATCATTTCTAATTATAGAGTTAAATAACTCAGGCAAAAAATTAACATTTTTATATGTTGGTATGATTAAACTTAAACTCAACTTTAAATTTTTAGTAATTTATATACCTAAAAAAATATAACACTATCACTACGAGTAAATACCTGGCTTTAGAAACCAGGTATTGCTTTAATAGGACAACAGTTAGCCGGTGAAGGTGTTACTGTTGGTAGTGGTGTTAAAGTTGCCGTAGGTGTTGGTGTAGGTGTTGGGTTGATACTAATTGTAATGTTTGGTATAACAACTCCAGCGTAGTTTGTAATTGTTATATTATTCACATAAGTTAAATTAGATACTTGAGCTGCGTTTCCTGGAAGTGTAGTTGTCACAGATCCTTGTAATGTAGATGCAGGGATCGTAATACTTTCAGGGACTGTAAAGATTATACCATTTGTTAAAATAATATTTACTGTAAAGTAAACTATAGTTGGAACTGGAATTCCTAAATTGTAAGAAACAGTTGTTGTTACTGATATTGATCCATCAACCACATTTACATTCAAATTTGCATTTAAAGTGACTGGTGCCGGAGATTTTGATGGAGTAACAGTTGCTGTTGGTGTAGGAGTTTGAGTTTGAGTTTGTGTAACAGTTGGTGTAAGTGTTTGTGTTGCGGTTGGTGTAATTGTATTAGTTGGTGTAACAGTTGGGGTTAAAGTAGCTGTTTGAGTTACTGTTGGTGTTACAGTTGCGGTATTTGTTGGTGTAACAGTTACTGTTGGTGTAATAGTAACTGTAGGAGTAACAGTTTGAGTTACTGTTGGTGTATTAGTTGGAGTTTCTGTTGGTGTTGGTGTAATTGTGTTAGTAACCGTAGGAGTAACTGTTTTTGTTGGTGTTGTTGTCACAGTAGGAGTAACTGTAAGAGTTGGTGTTACTGTGTTTGTTGGTGTAATAGTATTTGTTGGTGTGTTAGTCACCGTTGGTGTAATAGTATTTGTTGGTGTTAAAGTAGGAGTTGTTGTTATTGTAGGAGTCACTGTTGGAGATACTGTTAAAGTTGGTGTTGCAGTCAATGTAGGTGTAACGGTTGGTGTTGGTGTTTCTGTTGATGTAGGAGTTGGTGTTGGTGTTTCAGTCACAGTAGGTGTAACGGTTGGTGTTGGTGTTTCTGTTGGTGTTGGTGTTGCCGAAGAAGCTGGTGTTGATGAAGCACTTGGGGTTGGTGTTTTTGTGGGCGTGTTTGTTGGTGTTACAGTGTTTGTGGGCGTGTGTGTTGGTGTTTCGGTTGGTGTTTCGGTTGGTGTAGCCGTAATTGTTGGCGTAATTGATGCG